>Ga0257122_1000816_pt1 | contig 24912 bp, 20 predicted proteins | sample SI106_120metaG_FD_190146 | JGI IMG/M metagenome (GOLD analysis project Ga0257122, IMG submission 190146) | Marine microbial communities from Saanich Inlet, British Columbia, Canada - SI106_120 | ecosystem: Environmental > Aquatic > Marine > Inlet | place: Canada: British Columbia | collected... | reverse complement strand
GAAATCCAGATGTTTGAATTGATTAAGAAAACAAAGAAAGCGGTAATCCTAAAAAATTGGGAGGGGGGTAAATATGCAATGGTTATCTCCTGAAGGAGTAGAAGAGTTGACGGGGTATAAGCAACCCCAGAAGCAACGGAAAGCCCTGAACTATATGGGTATTAAATGTTTGGTACGTCTTGATGGTTCTATTGTGGTGTTTGAATCAGACCTTACTAGCGGCAAGAAGAAAGAAGGGGGGTTCGTCATCAATGGCTAGACAACGAAACAAAGAGAATCGGGGTCTACCAACCAGGTGGCGGTGGAATGATGGCTCTATTCGGTATCTTGTACCAAAAGGCCAAGAGCATCGTTGGGATGGTAAGAAAGAGTTCCGCCTTGGTAAAACCTTGGCGGAGGCTCACCGTACCTTTGGTGGACGCATAGCCTCATTTGATGGGGCTATCGTCACCTTTGGTGAACTCTTTGATCGCTATGTGTTTGAAGTAACACCGACCAAATCCAAACGTACTCAGAAGGATGAGATTGTATACATCCAGAAGTTACGGAAACTGATTGGTGCAAACTCTGTGATCGACTTCAGACCGCAACACGGATATCAGGTGCGGGATCATCTGAAGAACAATGTGACGAAAGGCTCTGGTGAGAAACAGGCCAATCGGCATATGTCAGTGTTGAAACACATCTTTACGAAGGCAATTGAATGGGGAGCGATTGATGTACACCCAATGCACTCTGGAGCATTCAAGATGTTCCCCGAGAAGAGGTCAAAGATGCGTATACCGTCAGATGCAGAGGTTAGAGAGGCAATCAAAATTGCAAATCCTATGCTTCAGTCGTATTGCAAACTGAAATTGATTACTGGACTACGGCAAACCGATTTACTTGGGCTGACAGTTCATAACGTCAAGGATGATTATCTTGAGGTCATGCTATCTAAGACTGAAGATAGAACCGAACAGGTGCTTAGGTTTGATCTTACGGATGAGATGCGGGACATCATCAGGGAATGTCGTGAACGCAAGCCTTTATCCAAGCATCTGTTCAAGACCAGAGATGGTGAGTGTCAGTTGAAAGAGGACAACACTTGCACTGGCTTTGAGTCGCAGTGGCAAAGGTGGCAACGCAAACTACCGAAGGAGCAACGGTTCTCTGAACGCTCTATTAGAAACCTTGTTGGCTCTCAAGATGGGTTAGAGATTGCATCAGAACGTCTAGGTCATGCGTCTAGTGCAACAACTAAGAAGTTCTACCGCAGTAACGTCACCAACGTTGCTCCATTAATCCCCAATAGAAAGTCGGAAAACTCCTGAGAGTCGGGAGAAACTTGCTGTAAACTCTGAAATGAATTGGGGAGTGCATTTGCACTCACTCTGTAATAGTAGTCTTTCGGTGGGTTAGGCCATCTGACTTTTAATCAGGTGGTCGCAGGTTCGAACCCTGCACGGCCCACCATAAATTAAGACACTTACGAGAGTTTTAAAAATCAGGAGGGAGGCGGCTCCCACACCCTTAGTCGGTACCGCCCCCCATTACTGATTTTCAGGCGCCTGGGAAAAGCCCCGCAATATCTGCGTTGTTGGTTTCCATCGGGTCGGGCAGTTCGGCGTCCAGGTTGTACTGAAACAGAGGCTGGCTCATTGCCTCGCGACAACGCTTGCCGGCCTCGATCCCGGAGAAGGGTCCATCGGGCATCTCCCCACCAACATCAGTGAACGAGTAGTCCACTGCCAGTTCGACTGTCTGTACGATTTTTCCGCTGTAGCGTTCAAGTGTTTCTTTAGAAGTCTTGTTGAGCAGGGCACCGACGGCCCTTCCGGTAAAGACGGGCGTTTCTCCACCTGGAAACGCTGTGGTCTCCGTGACCCCGGCGCCCGGGTACAAGGTCACCGCGTGTACGCCATGGGATTTGAGTTCGGCGGCCATATCTGCCGTGAGACGGTCAAGACCTGCCTTTCCCACGCCATACCCGATGTCGAAAAGATAGGTCACGCCGCCAAAGCTTGAGACCTGTACCATCAGCCCGGACTGATTTCTTACCATGATGGGTGCGACCAGCGCGCTCATCACATGCGCACTGCGCAGCCCAATCCCTATCGATGCATCAAATACCGAAAGTGGGCGCTCCCAGAATGGTTTGCCAAAATGCGGCTTGATGGCGGGTAAGCCGGCATAGGCGCTGTTCACCAGCAGGTCCACATGGCCCTCGTTGGCGTTTACCTGTTCTACGAATGCGCGCACGGCACTGTCATCACTCTGGTCAAGCACGCAGGGCTTCACACTGCCACCCTTGCCACCGTCGGCCGCTTCTTCGGCCAGAGCATTCAAAGCGTCTTCATTACGGGCAGTCGCGTAAACCGTACAGCCCTCTTCGCGGGCAAGCACGAGAGCGATACCTCTGCCAAGACCGCGAGACGCCCCGGTGACAATACAAACTTGACTCATTTTAATCTCCTGATTTTGATGATCTGATGAATGGCGAATTAAACCATACTAGTCTAGCGACTGTGTAGAGCGCTAGGCAACGTCACCTGACACCCATTTCCACCTTTCTTCTTTTTCTTCCTTGGCCGTGCAATTTCCGTTGGCACGGTGGGTGAGCCAGACTGACATTATCAAATGCTCTTGTTAAGGAATAAGGAAAGGAATAAGGAAAGGAATAAGGAAAGGAATAAGGAATAGGAATTTGCTTTTGGCAGATGCGGCGCTCGGGGTTTGTGGTGTCGGGTAGACGCAGATTCGACTCAGCAAGGCTTGGCTGTAAAACCCAGAAAGCATTCCGGCCAGATGGGCAGCCGTGGCGACGCCGATAGGCTGGACATTACCGTGGGACTTCTCCATTCACTGTGGTTCGGTACATCTCACGTCTGAATCCATCATAATCATTAAATGCCTGGTGAATGCAGCCGCGATTGTCCCAGAGAGTCAATGTTCGGGGTTGCCAACGCAGGCGGCAACTGAAGGCTGGCTGAGTGACATGCTGCTGGAGGAAAGCAAGCAGACCCTGCGCCCAAAGATGCATTACGGTAACCGCAATAACTTAAATCTGATGAGCTGAACCGTCTCTTAAATCAGGAGAACATTTATCTAGTTTGGTTTGACGACATACAGTCTATGTACACCACTGGCAATCACATGGCCCCGTGATGTGGGACAATCGACAGACCATGCACCATGTTCGGCGCTTTAATGAGACCAAGGATTTGAGAGACATCCGTCAAACCGTCATCTCAGGTGATGGCCCAGCCACGCCACAGGTAATCCAGACATGAATCGTCAGAATCCCCCACTGCTAGGCTATGCTGACCGGCTATCTGCCAGGCCCAAAGAGATGGTCGAGGTTAAGGTCAGCAGTTATATAGACGGTGAATACACGGCGCGTCTTGTGCGTACGATTTGCGCCGACCCAAATCCTGAAGGGACCGGACTGGTTGAGGAAGCAGTCGATTGTAATTTTGCGCGCGCTTATCCGGCACGTGTACAGCCGTTTGTGCCCGGATCCTGTCTGAAAGTGCCTTTGGAAGCAGATAGCCAGTTGCCTGACTCGTTTACGGTGACCGCAATGATCTGGCCAACGAGGCCTGGACAAGGGGCTCAGGCAGTGGTTTCAGTGGGTGCGGCAGAATCTGGGTGTGCATTTTTCTTAGGCCTGGACGGCGCTGGTAAACCCAGGGCTGCTATCAGGATGGCCGATCACAACTGGATCGAATGTGTGCTGGACAATCCGATCGGTGATCGTTACTGGGTCCGGCTCTCGGCCAGCGTCAGCCATTTAGAAGGTTTGCTGACTCTGCGTTGTAGTGGTGATCAGTTCACTGAAGCTTCGCACGCAGAATTCAGCGGGTCGAGCGCGCTAAAGTTGGAAATGATGGACTGCCTGATGGTTGCGGCGTCTGAAAAGACCGAGCGGCAGATGCACTTCAACGGCAAGATAGATAGTCCGACGATTTATATGGGACAGCTGAATCTGGATATGCTGGAAGCGCAAACCAGCGGTGTACCGGTGTTTGCTTGCTGGGATTTTTCACGCGACATATCCAGTTGTAGTGTTGTCGATACAGGCCCCCACCAGTTGAGCGGCGAGCTGGTGAATTTTCCCGCTCGCGCAATGACGGGGGCCAACTGGGATGGTACTGAGATGTGTTGGCGACACTTGCCGAACCAGTACGGCGCGATCCATTTTCATGAAGATGACATTTACGACTTCGAGTGGGAAACAGATTTTGCGTTTGCGGTACCTGACGATCTCCAATCCGGGGTCTACGGTATTCGACTCGAGCAGGGAGAACAGCATGACACGATCCCACTGTTTGTCTGCCCGCCGCGCGGAAAACGGACTGCCCAATTATGCGTCTTGGTGTCGACCTTTACCTACACGGTCTATGGTAACCATGCCCGACCTGACTACGAACCTTCTTGGCTCGACAAAAACGAGGCCTGGAACGCCTATCCCTGGAATCCCGCCGAGTATCCACACTATGGGTGCTCTACCTACAATTTTCACCTGGACCGCAGCGGCATCTGTCATGCCAGCCATCGCCGGCCATTGTTCAATCTGAGACCTGGCTATCTCACATTCGGCGCGAACGAGTGTTCAGGATTGCGCCATTTTCAGGCCGATAGCCACCTGACAGCCTGGCTGGAAAATCAGGGTTATGCCTACGATATTATTACCGACAAGGAGTTGCATGATGAAGGTGTGGCTGTACTGAGTGGATATGCTGCGGTGACGACAGGATCTCATCCCGAGTACCACACTGCCCAGACACTCGATGCGTTGCAGCAGTACCGCGACCAGGGCGGTCACCTTGCCTATCTGGGCGGGAATGGGTTTTATTGGCGTGTTGCGATCCACCCCGAGAATAGTTCGCTCATCGAAATCCGCAGAGCCGAAGGTGGCATACGGGCTTGGGCAGCGGAACCCGGCGAGTACTACAACGCTTTTGATGGCCAATATGGTGGCTTGTGGCGTCGTAACGGACGACCACCGCAAGCCCTAGCGGGTGTAGGATTCTCGTCTCAGGGTCGGTTTTTCGGTTCCTACTATCGCCGCACTCCCGACAGCTACGATCAACGTTTCAGCTGGATGTTCGAAGGCATAACTGATGAACTGATTGGTGATTTCGGCTTCAGCGGTGGTGGCGCAGCTGGATTCGAACTCGACCGCTATGACCGCTACCTGGGCTCACCAGAAAACGCTGTGGTGATTGCTTCGTCCGAGAATCACAATGATACTTTCGTTCTGGTTCCTGAAGAGCAACTCACTCATATCACCAACTGGCCAGGAGTGCCGAACGAGGAACTGATTCGTGCTGACATGCTGTACTTTGATACACCTTCAGGTGGTGCGGTGTTCTCAACTGGTTCGATCACTTTCTGCGGTAGCCTGCCTTACAACGATTTTAACAACAATATTTCAAGGCTGATGAGAAACATTTTTGACAAGTTTTTAGACAGTTAGCACGATCGGTCATAAAACCAGCAAGATCAGTTCAGGCCGTGTGTTGCCCGTTTTTTTAAATAGCGTTTGTGACAACGATGCGCCCCGCTCAAGGCGTCGTATCTGCCAAAAGCAAATGGCTATTCCTGATTGGGCGGCAGGTTATCGGGTGGCGCGCAGCAGATACTGGTATTGTGCGGACCATGATGAAGGAACCGAAACCGCCGAGGCAATCCTGAACGGAAAACCCTGTTTGGAACGTTAAGTCATCATGTCCACAACACTCGCAGAAAAGATTATTGCCCGTGCCGCGGGCCGGCATAAAGTTGCTCCAAGAGAGATCATCACCTGTTCGGTCGATCTTGCCATGGTGCATGATGGCGGGTTGGTTCTGCACCTCAAAAAAGAAACTGACGCACTCGGCGAATAAAGAGTATTGAACAATGACCAAACACTTAAATCTTGAAAAACAGTTATCCGACGACGGTATTGTTGTGGCGCCGGGTATATTCGATGCCTTAGGTGCGGTGCTGGTAGAACAGGCTGGGTTTCACTCTGCCTATCTTTCCGGGGCTTCCATCGCCTATACCCGCTTTGGGCAGCCAGACATTGGCCTGGTCAGCATGAGTGAAGTCGCAGATGTTTTATCGGCGATTACCGAACGCTCCAGCCTTCCTATCATCGTCGATGCCGACACCGGATTCGGTAACGCCCTTAACGTCATGCGCACGGTGCGCCTGTTCGAAAACATTGGCGCGGCGGCCATCCAGTTAGAAGATCAAACTTTGCCGAAGCGATGTGGACACCTGGCTGGCAAGACGCTGGTGCCTACTGGAGAAATGGTGGGCAAGATAAAGTCCGCACTGGACGCGCGCCGTAGCACCGAAACGCTGATCATCGCACGTACCGATAGTATTGCCACTGAAGGCTTTGCCTCTGCGACCGAGCGCGCCGAGCACTATCTGGAAGCCGGTGCTGATGTGCTTTTTATCGAGGCCCCGCAAACACAAGACCAGATGCATGCCATCTCCAAGCAGTTCAACGGCCGTATTCCTTTGTTGGCAAATATGGTTGAAGGCGGTAAAACGCCCCATAAAACCGCTTCAGAGCTTGAAGCTTTAGGTTTTTCATTGGTTATATTTCCCGGCGGTATGGTGCGCGTGATGGCTTACACTGCGCAGGCCTATCTGGCCAGCCTGAGCGAACATGGCTCGACGCTGCCATTTCGGGAGCAGATGCTGGATTTCGACCGCCTCAACGAATTGCTCAACACTAACGACATGCTGGCGCTGGGTGCTGGCTACGATTCCAAAGCTTTCGAGAAAACAAATGATTGATCCGGTAACACTCGCGGTCCTCAAGGGGCGGCTCGAACAGATCGCCGACGAGATGGATGCGACGCTGTTCCGCAGCGCCTTCAATCCGATTATTGTCGAGGCTAGCCTATCTGAGTTTTAATCAGGTGGTCGCAGGCTCGAACCCTGGAGCGCCCACCATAAATCAGACACTTCCGAGGGTTTGAGAAAGGAATCCTCCAAAACGATAGATTCTCTCAATTCGGGCATGCCTTCAACAAAATTCGGCGGCTAAATTAAACGCCTGTCAATATCAAATGACTAACATGCATGGCGAAGTCCCGACACGAATTGCGGGAAGACCTATATGAGATGGATGACATGATTTCAAGGAATCTACTCATCGGTAGGAGATAAGAATGTCGATTGCCATAGCAGAAAAGGCTGAAAGGTTTACAGTGTTAGCGGGATGTTGGGAATGAAATACACATACACTCTTGGGTAAGTTTCATGGGCGATGCACTACAATTTAGAACGGCAACAGAATACGACTGTACAGAACTGGCGCTAATTCGGGATATAGCGGGTAGAAGGATGCCATCTTACCTTTGGAGCCAAGAAGTGGGGCAAGGGCAATCCTATTTTGAGTATGGCAGAGAAAGAATTAGAACCGATGCCAATTACAATGCTTATTTTAAAAACTGGCTGGTAGCAGAATTTCAATCTAAATTTGTAGGCGCATTTTTTGGGTTTTCCGTGGATGACCCCTATCCAGATATTGACCTTAATGCTGTGCCAGAATGTTTTCGACCATGTGTAGAACTTGAAAGAATAGCTAGTGGATGTTGGTTGCTGCAGGCAATTGCCATATTGCCGCAATATCGAGGGAAAGGATTAGCCCGACAACTTTTAGGCAAAGCGGAAAGTATAGCTAAGGATTCTGGTACAAATAGGATCGCTTTACAGGTGGAAGAGGTAAATGAGGTTGCTTTCAAAACGTATCAGAGAAATGGCTACGTCGAAGTGGGTCGTAGGCCATATGTCCATTTCCCCAGTTCCGAAGACACTGGCGACGTTGTCCTAATGTGGAAGGAATTAAACTAAATTAGTGTTAGTTCACTTGGTGAAATATTCTAGAAAGGTTTATAGTTTTAGCGGGATGTTGGGAGTAAGACAATGGACAAAGCATTTCATTGACGAATCATTGACGGAACGATAATCAGTGTTAAAAAGCAATTGTAGACAGTGATACCGTATGACTTTTAATCAGGTGGTCGCAGGTTCGAACCCTACACGGCCCGCCATAAATCAGACACTTACGAAGGTTTGAAAAAGGCATCCTCCAATTAAAAGCAAGCCCTCCAATTTAACCGGTCATTCGATACAAAATGGTTGCCATAAGAATCTCCAACCAGTGTTCCCCCCTAAACCTTAGCCGAATTTATGCTTAATCAATCTGGCGAGGTTACCCGCCTTGCTGTTAAAGACGCGATTGGTTTTCCCGCATTGACTTTACTTGCGAGCATGACGGGATTTGGCTCGCTGGTTCACGAAAGTGGATTGCCCTTTACAGTGGCGTTGGCTGCAACCGCCGGGATTTGGGGGTTGCCAGGGCAGTTGACTCTGGTCGAACTACATGCGGCCGGCGCTTCAGCCTTTTTTGTCATTCTGGCTGTGGCTCTGGCCAACGCACGTTTCTTGCCAATGGTCGTATCCTTTGTCCCGCTGATACGGTCCAGCGCTACGCACCCTGGATGGATGTTTGTCCTGGTTCAGATGTTGTCGATTAATTCCTGGGCTGCAGGACTGAGGCGTTTTCCAGCAATCTCACCTGAATTGCGGCAGCGTTATTACATTGTATTTGCATCTATTTGTATGGCCTCGGGGTTGCTGGGCACTGCTATCGGGTTCTTAGGGGTTGGTCTGTTGCCACGGCCAATTGCGCTCGGACTGATTTTCCTGAATCCGTTGTTCTTTGCTATTTTGTTGGCAGGCGCTCAAGGTCTCAGTGCATCTACCGCGTTGCTGATTGGCGCTCCGCTTGGCGTGCTTTTTCATCTGATAGCGCCTGATCTGGATCTACTGATAACGGGAGTGGTTGGAGGTACGCTGGCTTTTCTCGTAGGGAAAATGCGTCAGGATCGGAAAAAATATCATGATTGATGTGCAGGCTATCGATATCGGATTAGTGACATTGGGTGCCATCGGCGCCACTTATCTTTGGCGTGGCTTAGGAGTTTTGTTCGCGTCACGTATCAATCATGAGGGTGCAGTCTTTCAATGGGTCACCTGCGTTTCTTACGCGATGCTGGGGGGGCTTATCGCCCGGATGATTGTTCTGCCAATAGGCCCGTTAACTCAAACGCCTCTATCTTTTAGAATTTTTGGGGTTATTGTCGGGCTTGCGGTCTTCTTTTTGCTGGGTCGCAGAGTTCTGCTCGCGGTTTGTGCCGGTGTTGGCGTGTTTATCGTGCTGGTCTCAGCTTTCTGATTTTTTCCTAGAGGATGCCGGTTTGGATTTGGCGTGGCCACTGTCTATTCCGAATAGCCAATGAACATGCTAATAAGAGTATTGCGACACGATGTCTAATGTAGTGACCCCAAAATCGCCAACGATAGGTGCTGATGGACGGCCGTGGCCGAGTTTTCGCGAAGCGGCTGTCGTTTGGTTACGAGTTGCGATGTTAAGTTTTGGTGGCCCAGCTGGGCAGATCGCTGTGATGCACCGCATAGTTGTTGAAGAAAAACGTTGGATAGGGGAGGCCCGCTTCCTTCACGCGCTGAATTTTTGTATGTTGCTACCAGGGCCAGAAGCCCAACAACTGACCATATATTTGGGATGGCTGATGCACCAGCGGCGGGGCGGATTGGTCGCCGGTGTTTTATTTATTCTTCCGGGCATGCTGGCGGTAATGGTGCTGACCTGCATTTATGCCCTGTATGGCGAGGTGGATGTCGTCGCAGCCATGTTCTTTGGTCTAAAAGCGGCGGTGCTGGCGATCGTGTTACAGGCGGTTGTCAGGATCGGTAAAAAGGCATTGCGTAATAGCGTGATGGCGACATTGGCTGGCTTGTCGTTTATGGGTATCTTTTTCTTTGATATACCTTTTCCGGTAATCATTATCGCTGCTGCCATGATTGGCGCCTTAAGTGGCCGATTCGGCGCACAGAGTTTTCTAGGCGGAGGTGCCATCGCGACGGATGGAGGGGGAGCGGGTCGCGGCAACTCTATTCTCGGGGAGACGGTCCCCGACCACGCCCGGCCTGGGGCTAGTCGTGTTCTGGGTATCAGTATCGTTTTGTTACTGCTTTGGGCCACGCCAGTGATAGGTCTAGTCTTGTTTCTCGGCCCGGGTAATGTATTTGTCGATATATCAGTATTTTTCTCGAAAATGGCAGTCGTAACGTTTGGCGGTGCCTATGCCGTGTTGGCCTATGTCGCACAGGCGGCTGTAGAAACGTACGGCTGGCTTGAGCCAGGAGAGATGCTGGACGGGCTTGGCCTCGCTGAAACTACGCCGGGCCCATTAATTATGGTAACTCAGTTTGTAGGGTTCTTAGGGGCATTCCGGGATGCGGGCGGTCTGACACCGTTAGTAGCCGGCGTCCTAGGCGGTTTGTTAACAACCTGGGTGACTTTTGTGCCTTGCTTCCTATGGATTTTTATGGGCGCACCTTATGTAGAACAGCTTCGACAAAGCCAAATGCTATCGGCAGCGTTTGCTGCCATCACCGCTGCTGTTGTTGGAGTTATTCTTAATCTGGCGGTATGGTTTGCGCTGCATGTGATGTTCAAAGATGTGGGAATATTTGAAGCCTTTGGGCTGCGCGTAGCCGTTCCAGATCTCATGACTCTTGATCCGATTGCGGTAGCGCTGGTTGTTACAGCATTAATAGCTGTGTTTGTCTTTCGCGTAGGCATGATAGCCCTGCTAGGAGCAGCTGCAGTAGTCGGTTTAGGGCTCCTTGGGGTTGGGGTAATAATCGTTTGAATGGTTAGATTATTGCTAACCAGGGTAGAGCAAAGTGGCTTGGCTTGTTTCACCCATTTGTGTTGGGAAAAGGTGTTTTTAAGTTTCTGATCTGATAAAAACTGTGACATAGAATCAGTACACAACATTTCAGTGCAAGGACAAAAATGAGCAGGTAAAGCGCGTTCTAGATTGGACTTAAGCTATTAACAATAGTCATAAATTGTTCGGTGTATTGAGGGGGCGCAGAAAGCCAGAGCCCTGCGGCCAGGCCGCCGTTTGTACCTTTATTGTGTTTACTTAAAGTACAACTGCAGTAATTAAAATTCCTGATAATGCGAGATTAAAGCCGGGCGAAGGCCTAGCAACCCCAGGTTGCCTTGATCGATTTCTTACCAGCCGCAGAAAAGTTTTTTATACAAACTCCAGAACCCACTCCATCGTAGCGTTTACTGTCTGGAGTGGCAGTTTTGCTGAACACGCTGCCGTTACCCGAATACCAGAGGTTAGTAACTAAACCCGCCGAGTCATCACCATCAGCCTCCTCAAGATCGACCAGTCGATGAGTGTCATCCGTGTTATTGGACATGCTTTCATCCACATGCCAGATGGCAATCCCACCAAAGGTATTATTACCAAGAGCAGACCAAAGGCCCTTATCGTAGCCGGACGAATTTCTGTATTCGACTAGGAAATATTCGCCCGCTTGGGTGGTCCCTGTGCCGTTACTCTGGTAGACGGTGCTCGCGCCAGAGGTCGATCTTCCAGCGGCCCTAATAGTCCGGCGACCTCTTGTGATGGTTTTGGTCTTGACCCAACCCATCGTGTGTCGTACCCAGGCGCTTGGCAGTACTGGAGTCTGACCAGCGTAGGCATCAGTAGACGCCATACCCCAAGTGCCAGCAGCCATCACGCAAAAGGCACCGATTCCCGCCGAGGAGTAGTCACTATCGTAAAGATCAGGAAGGCCAAATATATGATGGGCGATCTCGTGTACCATGATACCCATGGTAGCTTGATGTTCGGTTCCATGTACTTGGATCTCACCAAATTGTGAATAACCCATGACGTTTCCACGCCCGGCGCCAACAATAACGCCATCAAGTTTGGGTGGTGATGGAATATCACTGGCATGACCCCACACGCTTGGGGTTTTTGCTGTAGTGGCGGCTTCATACCCCGCGACAATGACGATTACAGCCAGTTCATCAGCGTCGGTGTATCCATCCTCGTTCTTATCATAAGCCTTAAAATCGATATATTGGTCTGCCTTGATAATAGCCCTTCTCGTTAGGATCCCATTTCGCGCGTTAGCGCCTTGGGTATTGGGGTGTCTGTAACCTAAGTTGATCCACCCTATGACGCCGTTATTTTTTGAGCCGTGAGTTTCTTTGGCAGGAGTGAGTTTTACTTTGTTGTTAGATGCTTTTTTGTAATAATGCGCGATATCATTTTTGATAAAATCTGCAAAACTTCTCTGAGAGTACTTGCCTTTTCTATTAGTGAACTCAGCGAGTATGAATAACACGCTACCTTTGAAATCTCCACCCGGTACCCTAAGTGGGGTTTGGGCTCGCCTATTAGTGTTGCGCAGGGCTCCGGGTAGTTTTGTTGCCGGTCTGATCCTGCGCTGCAGGCTTACAGGAGGCCTGTGGTCTGCTCTGATACCGCTAAGCACAGGGGTTGCCTCATCATATGACCGAACATATTGCCAATAATCAGATTCACTTTTTGCGATTGAAAAGCCGTCCAGTGTTTCAACCCAATGAGTCCACTCATCGCCTTTAAATCGTACGGCCACAACTGCGCCGTTAGGTTGAACTATTTGAGTAATCCCAGGGAAGGCGGGTGCTGACTGAACTTCTTCCAGGATTAACCCGAAAAAGAGCGCAACAATAAAAGAACGAGTTAGTATGTTCACGCTTGTTGCGCCTCCCCGGCTGCACAAGGCTGTTTAAAGTCCGTTACTATGCTGCGCGTTGCAGTGCTAGCGCGGCAGTAGTAGATGTTTGATTGTACATAATTCACCCAAGGCTCTCAGCGCTTTTTAAGCACGCGCGCTGAAGTTCATTTTGTTAAATGAGGGGGGGCTTATATTGCCTCGCTTGTTGGGCTTGGGTTCCCCAATAGGTTTTTCTGGCATTGAATTAAAGTGTTAGCCTGGGTCAGGCGTTCAGGCGTTCAGGCGTTCAGGCGTTACAGATAACCCAGTGTTGATTCTTCTTAAGACGGCGGGCCAGGTGTTTAAGGCTGGAGACTGCTGGATAAGAGTCGAAAACGACCAGTCGCATCAGCTAAGGGAGTATAGGGAGAAGAGAAAAGTTTGCAGTTTCTGTTTTAAAATTAATGAGTTGTCCAATAAAAATAGTTTTCCTATAAAGAAAATTGTCCAATAAAAACAACTGTTTAAAAATTGATACTGATGCTTACCTTGAATTTACCAAGACCAATCCAAGCCATAAAACATCTCATGTTAACTAGTAAGCTGTCGAGCGTGCAGGTATTTGTGACAACACATCCTCATTGATGGTCAAATAGGGCATTGGGAATATTGGGCAGAAGATTTATGTCGATACGAGCGTCATTGGTCGGAGTTGCGATGGCAACCGTCCTGATTGCACCTTCTTATTCCCCAGTACAAGCGGGCGGTGTTTACGGATGGCATCTTGCGGCGATTGGTGTCACAGAGGAGCTGCATCGCAATCGTAGGATGCGCGGTAGGGTCAATGTCGGGGTACTAGACCAAGGCGCGTTGTGCTCTCATACAGAGCTTTCTGGGCGATGCACCATGTATACCCATCCTAATCCAGCCCTGGGCGGTGGACCTGGTGATCATGGCACTCATGTTTCCACAACGATTGCCGCCAATGATAAGGGTACTGGCGGCATGGTTGGGGTCGCTCCGGGCGCGACTATTTGGTCCTACTCCATTTTTGGTAGCGCTGGGTTCGTCGGATATGCTGATGGGTTCCTGCCGGAAGATTGTCGAACTTGCTATGGCGGAAACATCATCGATTATTTTCGCGATTACAAAAAGGTCTCTGTTACTAATCATAGCTATGGAGCTCCGACTTGGCCTCCACTTGCCAGTGAAATGCGGATGTTCGCTGAAAAACAAAACAAAAATATTGTAACTGTATGGGCTATGGGAAATGACAACAAAGATGTCCGTAACCTGGTTTTTCAAAATAATTTTCAGGCGAGAGATAAATTAAAAAACTTAATTTTTGTTGCAGCACTCAACAAAGATCTCGAGCTGGCCTACTTTTCGAATACCCCAGGCGAGAATGGTTTTTGCAATGTAACCTCTCAAGTTTGTCTGGCGCGAAATAAGTACAAATACTTTACCGTTGCGGCTCCAGGGATGGAGATATACGCTGGGGTCGCAAATGGGGGTTACAGCAACATGCAGGGCACCTCTATGGCTGCCCCCATAGTTACTGGTGTAGCAGCCTTGCTGCAGGGACGCTGGCCTTCCTTGAAAAAAAATGCGTCCAAGGTCACGAGCATTATTTTTCGCACAGCACAAGATTTAGGTAAACCCGGCGTAGACGCGATCTATGGTTGGGGCATGGTGCGCGCAGATAGGGCGCTCGGTCCGCTTGGCGCAAAGTATCTCAAAAAGAAAAAGAAAAAATACAGCCTTGCGACCTCCAGCCTTAGAGTTTCCCCAGCGCTGTCAAATTTAACCAATCAGAGTGTTTCCTTTTTTGATGAATATGACCGCGACTTCCAGATTCCGCTCGCTACTTATGCGCCGAGTTACCAGGGAATCCTTCGGAACTGGGTGAAAACGACCGAGGGCCGTAATGACTATGTCATGGATAATGGCCGCGGCCTGAGTTACGCGTTTTCGGCGCAAGATTACAATGCAGTAGATCCCAGTCTGGCAGATATCGAGTGGCGCATGAGTTATCAAAGAGACAAGGGTGAGGCGCTGCACTTCGGTCAAGGATCAGCGCTCGAACAACTGGGAATTCCAACGAGTTTTAGCTTCGGGCTAATGACAGATAAGACGATTCAGACAGGCGCTTATCCTGTCATGGGACTTGCTGAGGGCGGGGTTTATGCACTTTTTCAGCGTCCAATCACCTCAGGTTTTAGTATTGCCGGCGGCGCACTTACCAACACTAGCCTGGATAGTGAAGCAGAAGATAGGGATTACGCACCTGAGACAGACGCCATGGTTATCTCCTTAGGCCGCGTCAGCGACGATACGCGACTGTCTACCAAGGTCAGCGTTTCCTACCTGACAGAAGATAACGGAGTGTTGGGAACCGGAGGCGCCGGAGGTCTGGATTTTGCGGATGGCTCGAATTCGCAGGGCGTGACTTTAGGGTCAAGTTATCAGCTTAACCGTGATTCGAAAGTATCCGCTTCTTATACTGAGGCATTTTCTAGAAGCGATGCTTCAAGCGATAATTTACTCAGTCTAAATAGCGCCAGGCTTACTAGCTCCGCGTTCGCCGTTGGGCTTGAGTCGAAAAGCGTGTTTGATGGTGCGGATCGCCTTAAGCTTTCGGTTAGCCAACCGCTGCGAGTTAACGGCGGGTCTATGTCTTTAATGCATGATGACTACTATGATGAAGACGAAGTTCTACATGCCCGCAGTGTTGATATCGATCTGAAACCCACTGGCCGTCAGATTGACTACCAATTGGAGTATGTTTTTCAGCCCAAGCCATCAGGCTCCACCTTAGGGTTATTTGCGTATTACGCAGATGATTATCTTCACCAGGCAGGCCTTGTAGATTATGGCTTCGGGCTGAGAGTACACAAATCGTTTTAGATTCTTCAAACTTGCTTTGAGACGGCATAGATCACTGCCGATTGAGCGAGTTGTTCTATAGCCCCGTATGGTTTAGCCGCATTGATCTAGATACCGCAGACGCCGATACAATCTAATCAGCAGGGCGTTAAGGGTCAATGGCAAAGCCATTGATGTTTTTCCAGCGGCCAAACGAAGATAATTCGCCTATCAACGCTTTGTTGATCTATTTTCCTAAGTTTACTATTGTCACAAACCCCAATTAACTGGTTTATTACGGGTCGAAAGGGCAGAACCTACCGAGTACTTGCTATGCCACATAACTATCCCAATATCCTGTTGATTCAGGCCGATCAACTTAAGCCTCAGGTACTCAGCAGTTATGGAGGGTTCGCTGTTACTCCCTATTTGGATCAACTGGCGGATCAAGGTGTGGTGTTTGAGAATGCGTACTGCAATTTTCCATTGTGCGCCCCTTCACGTTTCGCGATGCTGTCAGGCATGTTGCCCTCACGTATTGGCGCTTTTGATAATGGCGCTGAATATCTGGCGCAGATTCCAACGGTTGCGCATTACCTTCGTCTGGCGGGTTACCGCACTTGCTTGTCTGGAAAACAACATTTTGTTGGTCCCGATATGCTGCATGGATTTCACGAACGGCTGGTGCCTGAGCTTTACCCAACAGACTTTTCGTGGACGCCGAGTTGGGATGAAGTGCGAATGAATTCTAATAATAATTCTAGTGGAGTCACTCGAGCCGGGATATGTGCACGCAGTGTTCAAATGGATCACGATGAGGCTGTTTTATATCGTGCAAAGGCCAAACTTCACGATTACGCGCGTATCAAAGGGCAGCCGTTTTTCCTGGTAGCCTCTTTTACACACCCGCACGAGCCTTATTTTGCGCTGCAGAAATATTGGGATCGATACAGGCACGATGACATACCCATGCCAATCACCGAGCTTCAGCCAGAAGACAAACGTGAAGTACATACCCAGCGAATGTTGCATCACCATTCCTTAATAGATGGTGACATCAATAACGCACACATCCGTATCGCACGCCATGGATATCTATCCAATGTCTCATATTTTGACGATATGGTCGGAGATCTTATCGCTACGCTCGAACAGGCCGGCTTATTAGATAACACGATGATTGTGGTTACCTCTGATCATGGTGATATGCTGGGAGAACACGGACTCTGGTTTAAAAAGCATTTCTTCGATCATTGCTCCCGCGTACCCATGATTGTGCACGCGCCCAGGCATTTTTCCTCGGGTCGGAGTTTAAATAATGTGTCACTGGTTGATCTATTGCCAACACTATGCGAGTTTGCGGATTTCAATGTGGCCGAGCGTGCACCTCAACCGCTTGACGGAACCAGCCTGCTGCCACAGTGCGAGCATCCGGATGCTCGTGATGAGCGGCCAGTATTTGCTGAAATAACATCTGAGGGGGTTCCCGCGCCAATGTTAATGGTCCGAGATGGCCAGTTCAAATTGATCAAAGGTGGTCAGGCGCCAGCGGTGCTTTATGATCTAAAGAAAGACCCACAAGAGCAAAACAATGTTGCAGAACAAGCCAGTCTATTGGATGTGCGTGAGCGACTGGAGAATCTTGCTCTTAGCTGCTGGGATTACGATTCACTAGAAGAAGACATTCGACTCAGTCAGCGACGAAGGCGTCTAGTACAGGCAGCGCACGAGGTTGGGGATCCACCGGTATGGGATTCGCAACCAGAGGACCCGACACTTCCGTGGATCCACCGTGGGCCGGAGGAATACAACGATTGGGCTTGGCTGGGTATCACTAAGCAATAAACAGGTGACCGCAGGCTAATCCTGTTTGTGATGCATTTTTTTATTGCCAGCATCTGCTCTAGGTTGAGCCGCTATGAGTAAATCGAATAGTTTGAACAGCGACATCAAGAGTATGAAGCTCTATCGTCATGTGGATCGGGTGCTGACTGAACTTCAATACCTGGGCAAAAGCGAGCAGACGCCACTGTCCGCCAGTGAGCTTTCACCTTTTGATCAACTGCATTATCACGGCACTGAATCGGTTGATGAGGCGATTCGCGCAACTGGTATTACTGCGAGCAGTTCGGTTCTTGAGATCGGGTCAGGGCTCGGCGGCCCGGCCCGGCATATTGCCGCCACAGCAGGCGCCAAGGTTACTGCATTGGAATTGCAGAACGATCAAGACGAGTTGGCATCACACCTTAGCGCCCGTTGCGGCTTGGCAGAAAAAGTGGCTCATGTGTGCGGTGATTTTCTGACCCACGAGTGGTCTACGCTACATTTCGATGTGATTGTCAGTTGGCTTGCGCTTTATCACATTCCCGAGCGTAACGTGCTGCTGGAACGCTGCTACGGCTTACTGCAAAAAGGTGGCTACTTTTTTACCGAGGATCTTTATGCTCGCAAGGAGTTCACTGACTGGGAAAGATCTGAGCTTGCTACAGAGCTGTTCGCCAACTGCTTGCCAGATTATGACACCTATCTTCAGGATCTTAAGACAGCGGGATTTGAATTGGTGAGCGCTGAAGAGATGTCAGATGATTGGGCTGTGTTTACCCGTGAACGCCTGGCAGCTTACCGTGCCCACAAGGCCCGACACATAGATGTACACGGTGAGGCCGTGTTTACCGCCATGGAACACTTTTACGATGTAGTGGTGCGCCACTTTAGCGGAGGTAAACTCGGCGGCATCCGTATTGTCGCCCGCAAAGCCTGATAGCATTATTCACTTCCGTTTTGCTGATGAAAGTAGATAAAGCCTGTTAATGTGAAATGCTGATTCAGATCGATCGATCGATAAATGAGTTATAGCTCCCAATAAAAACAGACCTAATCGCTATGCAACCAAACGAACTTAACCCACTGATCACGCATTATGAGCAGGGCGGGATTCTTGGCAGGATCAAAGACGGCCTCAGCGCGCTTGGAAAAACACCAACGACGGTTACTGCGGAAGATCTCAGCCCGGTGGACGAGTTTCATATTGGTGGTCGTCAAGCAACTGGAGACTTTCTGGATCAGTTGCGACTTAACGCAAGTGATCACGTTCTGGATATCGGTTGTGGAATCGGGGGTGCTGCGCGCTTCACGGCGTCGCGTTATGGCAGCACGGTCACCGGGGTTGATCTGACTGGCGAGTATATTGAAACCGGCAATACATTGTGTTCGTGGGTTGGGCTTTCAAACCAGGTCACACTTTTGCATGAAAGCGCAACGGACATGCCTTTTGAAGATGGCAGTTTCGACGCAGCTTATATGTTGCATGTGGGTATGAATATTGAGCATAAGGCGGCATTGGCCAAGGAAATTAACCGTGTGCTTAAGCCCGGAGCGCATCTGGGGATTTTTGATGTGATGCGAATCGGCGATGGGGACCTGGATTTTCCATTGCCGTGGTCCTCGCTGCCTGAAACAAGCGCCGTCGCTACGCCCGACGAATACAAGAAAGCCCTGGCAAGCACAGGCTTTAAATTGATTGCAGAGCGCAACCGCCGCGATTTCGCGATGGCGTTTTTCGCCGACTTACAAGTGCGTATGGCAGACTCCCAGGGACCGCCACCATTGGGGTTGCACATTCTGATGGGGGAGAAGACATCTGAAAAAATCAGCAATGTGGTAGCACAACTGTCAAAGAACTGTATCGCGCCCATTGAACTAATTGCCGAAAAACGACTCTGACTTTTAATCAGGTGGTCGCAGGTTCGAACCCTGCACGGCCCACCATAAATCAAACATGATCAATCCCCGCACACAATTGACTGCCGACCAATTACAAAAGCCTGGCATAGCAGCAGGCCAGGTTGATAATGCCTTTTTTGCGCCCATTGAGCCTGCGGGCGAGGCCCAGCATGGCTTAGCTGCATCGATTGCGATACCACAGACGCCAATGCAATCTAACCAGCCCGGCGTTAAGGTCAATGGCAAAGCCATTGATGTTTTTCCAGCGGTTATTTTGCGTCTTAGCAGCAGTGAAGGCGATCTGGTGCCGCTTGATCGCGGCCTGTTAAGAGATTCCGATGGAGACAGTTATTGGGATCTCACGTTATCACCGGGAAAAGTCTTCTTCGAAGCATCAGACGGACGTTGGTCTCGCGCTGCATTGCCATTTCAATTGAGCAATATCTTTGAAAATGATACCCATCACGGTATTGCAACCTTTTTATTTAACGAAACGGATATCTCGTCAATTTTCTTCCAGATCGTTGCCGAGACTAAGGCCTTTTTAGTACCGGATAATCTTCTGGCATGGGGTTGGTTAGAGGGGCGTGTACAAAGTCTGGGCCTTGATGAGTGCGATTTAGCGCGCAAAGCGTACCGGGAAGAAAAACGCGATAGATTGCCAATGAAATCATTGAATATCTGGCACTCACAAGCTACTGAAGATCTCATGCGAGATATAGGGCAAGGTTTCGGCAGTGACTCGAGCATTGTCAATGGTCTGGTTAAGGACCAGGTGATCTACGCAACGCCTTGTCGGACCGCAAGGGGTGATTATCCTTATCCTCGTTCGATGAAGTTTGGCATCTGGTCTGCAACCAAGACGGCTTTTTGTACCATTGCATACCTGCGTCTTGCACAAGTGATGAAAGAAGATCCACGGAGTTACGAAGTGGCCACCTTGTTGCCTGAGGCCAGAGGAAATGAGAAGTGGGCGGGTATCACGATTGGCCATTGCATGGACATGGCTACGGGCATTGGCACCGGTGCCCAAAACGGTACAGAGCCAAATGTTTTTGGAGATTACCTGATTGAACCGTGGCAATCACGGGAGTCAGAAGAAGGGCTCAACACCTATAACCACTATCACAATTGGTTTCTTGCACCGAGCCAGCACGCGAAGAATCTTGCCGCATTTGCCTGTCCGAGTTATCCGTGGTCTGCGGGTGCTGTTGCCCGCTATCGTGACCAGGATCTGTACATAGCAGGCGCCGCCCTGGACGCTCTGTTGAAATTGCACCGGGGCCCTGATTCACGCCTGTGGGATATGGTTCGTGACGAGGTCTATGAACCAGCCGGCATTCACCATGCGGTTAAGTTTCATACGATTGAGTCCGACCCTGCGAGCGAAGCACCGCTGACCGATGCCGGGCTGCTGTTAACCATGGATGACGTAGCCGCCCTTGGAAAGTTGATTCTTGATGATGGAAAAATCCAGGATCAGCAAATTCTTGACCCGCAGTTATTGAACGGTATTTTTTCGTTCGACACAAATAAAGGCCTCCCCACAGGAACCTATACCGAACATGGGCAAGTGTATTACTACGGCGCGACCTGGCACCTGCCTTATCAGTCGCGCGGTGGGCAAAAAATGTGGATACCCACTATGAGGGGCTATGGTGGGCAATATATTCAAATCTTGCCTAACCGGACGATTAGTTTTCGCTTTGGGTTCGATTCCTACGAGACAGATGAGCGTTATGACGGACTTAAACTGGTAAGGCTGGCCGATGCAATTGATCCGTTCTAAACCAGGTGTGCCGGGGCTTTGTCATAAAAAAGAAGTTAAAAAAGGCCCCTCCTGATTGGCTAAAGGCCGGTTCAATTCTGACGATAACCTTGCCTAAGGCTCCTATCAGGAAATGCACATCTGACGGCCACCTTATGATCGAGGCCAAACCGGCCATGACGTCGCTGCCAAAGTATCAGATAGTAAAGCGGTCCAACTCAAGATGATCGGTGCGATACACGAGCGTGCTGGACGGGAGTGAACTGGAAGCGATGACCCCGGGTTGGAAGGATTGCGCCAATGGACGTGATGTAGTGTTTTCCAGTGGTCAGTCAGTCGGGATTAGCGACTTGAGCGGGCTTTGAGGCTCACGAACGGACTAAAGCAGTCTAGGCAAGACAGAATAGACTGCGCATTTGTTTGATTCATCGCAAATCGATTACCCAATAACGATCCACTGTCGGTGTTATTGATCCATTGCTCAATGACTCATAATTGTTAAGAAAAGTGAAGCGCGGAAGGTTGGATCTCACGGAACACTGGCGGCCGGCTTAAGAAGTTGCCCAGTGCTCAGCCTCTGAATCCTGAATGGAAAACAGCAATGACTGCAAGATTTGAACTAAGAGCGCGGTATATAGAAGGATGGTACGAGCTTGATGCCGAAAAGCTGGTAGCGGCAGCATCATCTGATTTTATATTTGATGATCCCGCTGAAACATCACCCGTCAACAAAGAATCATTGGCGCAATACATGGTTCGGTGGGATGCACGAACTCGATTACTGGGCGCGACAAACGTATGGAGCCTTTCAGACGAGGTCCGCCAGGATAACAATGGGATCTTGACCGATTGGGAGTGGTGGGAGTTAAAAGGCACTGAACTCTGCGGCATGGCGATAGTCAAAACCAGGAACGATGGGGTGTTTCTTGAACGGATAACGTATTTTGATCGAGCCCAGCAAAAGGGATGAGTCGAGCCAGAACAGCTGCCAGGAATAATCCTCTTTAATGGAGGCGCCAAACTATTGTTGTAAAATTGGATCACAGGTCACATAAACATTTAAAAAATCTGGAGAAACAGATATGGCAGTTTCAGTGCAAGTACTTTATCCGGTAGGTGAAGGCACCACTTTTGATTACGATTATTATCTTAGCCAGCATATGGCTATCGTTGGCGACGTCATGGGGGAGCACATTGAAAGCACTTTAGTCACCAAGGGTCTTGCGGGTGGGCCGGGAGTCCCAGCGGGCTACCATGCTATCGCAACAATTGTATTTTCGAACCAGTCGGCAATGGATGCCGCTTTGGCGAACGCGGGCCCGGCCCTTGACGATATCCCAAACTTTACAAACACGCAGCCACAAATGTTAATCGGTGAGGTAGTCGGTTAACCTGGGCGATGTTTAGGAGTGCAAGCCTGGCCATCAGGCTGAGGTTATAGGAGGCGAGCCTTGCGTCATGATTGAATTCGACAGCCAGACTGCAGCAAGCTACTCCCAGAACTGAGTCTTGCTGCCAGACTTCTGACTCTCTACAAAACCCCGCTTTAGCGGGGTTTCTTTTTGCTGCAGCATACTTGCTTGCCCAGGATGTCCCGCCTCTCGGATTCGAAGTCGCAGGTAGAACAGCAATAGCACTTGCGTCTGCTTTGCAATACCGCGGTGATCATATCTCCTAAATTCTTTTGCTCACAATGAGTTCACGGCCTACAGGATCGCTCCAGGCCAACGGTAATTGCTTTGCGGCAATGCTGCTCTGGGCCACCGGTTTTGTCGCCTTAGAGTATCTGCTGGATGATTGGGGTGTCTTGTCATTATCCTCGCTGCGTTTGACGGTCAGTGTCATCTTTTTAGTGCTGTGGTGGGGTTGGACCGAAGGGTGGACCAAAGTTTTTGGAGCGCCTTGGCGAAAAGGCGTAGTTATTGGTGGTCTGGGGTGGGGGGTTGGCTCGGTCTTTCTTTTAATGGGTCAGAAGTTGTCGGACCCGGTGACTGTCACAATCGTTGTGGCAATGATGCCGATCGCAGGTGCGGCTACGGAGATCGTATTTGACAACCGCCGGTTGTCATGGCGTCTGGTTGTCGGAATTATCCTGGCAGTTCTCGGGGGCTATCTTGCGACCGGCGCGCAATTGACACAAGGGCATTTTGGCTTTGGGGTGGTGTTGTGTCTTGGTGCGATATTTCTGTTTGCCTGGGTTACTCGTGCGACGACCCGTCAGCTCGAACCGCTTAGCCGTACTGGGCAGACAGCAGTGACGCTTAGTGGGGGAATGTTGGTAACCCTGGCGTGGTGCGGGATCTCAATTGTGGCCGGCCTTGGAGAAACCGATATAGGCACAATCGATACAGCAGACTTGTTGCCCCTGTTTATTGTTTTATTGCCTTCATCGGGTATCGCGCAACTGTTGTGGATTCGTGGGGCAGGGAAACTGGGCATTTTGCTCGCATCCTTTCATATGAATGCGGTACCGTTTTACGTGATGATCATTCTTGTTTCATTATCCCTTGGCCAGTGGCATTGGCTGCAGGCGGGTGCGGTAGCGTTGGTGGCTCTGGGCGTGCTGGTTTCCCAGATGAGCCCAGGCGTATTTACCCGGGGGCGGAAAACATCGCAGACTCGCCTTGATTAAGCCGGTGGGCAATTCCCAGTTGTTCATCATCAGCCAGGGACAGTCCGTGGGTTTGGCAAAATTCCAGGGCATCGTCAATGTTGGCCAGCGCATGTTCCGGATGGTGTGCATCCGAATTACAGATTACGGTTATCTGGTAATCTGAGGCGATTGCCCAGAACTGTCCCCATGGGTAGCCCGGGATTCCTTTGGTGTTATTGGCCGCCTGTTTACGAAAACCACCTCCGTTGACTTCGATCGGTTTATTGCACGCCTCAGCCGCTGCGAGTATGTCGTGGGTGCAGGCAGTCAGATCTTCAGTCCAGCTTTTGTTGGATAGGCCAAAGACATCTGGGTGAGCGATAAATGAATAAAGATCGGATTCCATCATTTCGCACAGATGAGCACTGTAGGCTCGCAGTTTCGCTGCATTACTCATGCCAGAATATGAATCTTCCCATTTACCGTTTATTGGCGTGTAATGCCCGGCACCGATCAGGTAGTCGAACTGGCGCTCACCCAGGATTTCATCCTGATAGAAACTGCGAGCGTCCTTAAAGTCCTCACACTCCAGCCCCATTAGTACAGTCATGTCGGTAAAGCGCAACCGGGCATCTTCTACTGCCTGTTGGTATCCATCTAGCTCTGCCAGTGCCATGCGGACATTGTTGAAACGATCCCCGGGCAGGGGTGTGTGATCCGAGATACCATAGGTGTCAGCACCGCCTTCGCGGGCCACATGTACATAGTCAAGGGCATCCCCGGTCGCATGTTTGCAACGATAAGTATGGGAGTGCAGATTTCGTTTTAGCGCTTTAGCTAGGTTCATGGCTTTGTTGTTGGTGTGTGCCAGGTTTCACTAAGGAAGGCCATAAGATATTACAGGTAAATGACGGCTTGCCCACCTTCGCTAGGATCTTATCCGGGCACTCAAGTAAACTTGGCTGATTGAGGGTCGACCCACAGTACCTATTGACCGGGAAAATTCAGGTGATGAGCAAAAGTATTATTTTACTGACAGTGAGTTGTTTATTATGGCTTGCTCCAGCAAGGGCTGAACAGGTCGGTGCGCAGATTTACGACAATCAGTGCAAATCCTGCCATGGCAGCGAAGGATTGGCGCTTGATACGCCCATTTTGCATGGTCAAGAGCCGGCATATATCGTGAAGTCACTCCAGGCATTTAAGAAAGAGATACGTAAGGATCAGATCATGGGCAGCATGAATGCCATTGCAGCAAGTTTATCGCTGGATGATATGAAAGCGGTAGCCCATTTTCTTGCGGGGCAGGATTCCTGCGACATCGAGCTTGAGATCGATTACAGCCGTGAGGGCTTTCGCAATGAATTCTCCAAGG
>Ga0257122_1000808_pt1 | contig 25018 bp, 25 predicted proteins | sample SI106_120metaG_FD_190146 | JGI IMG/M metagenome (GOLD analysis project Ga0257122, IMG submission 190146) | Marine microbial communities from Saanich Inlet, British Columbia, Canada - SI106_120 | ecosystem: Environmental > Aquatic > Marine > Inlet | place: Canada: British Columbia | collected... | reverse complement strand
CGCCGATCAAGTCAGTAAGATTCGTCAAGTTATCGAAGGCTTATCCTTTGAGGTGGCAACACCGGATGAGGCGCGCGCGACGCTGCAACTTAAAGGCGCCGATCAGGTGGCATTTTAATTATCAGGAGTGTTTGACATAAATTCTTTAAGAATCAGCGCCTATTTACATGGTTGAAACAATGAGTATGGTTAAGGATTTGCGGGTATTGGTCACAGCGGGCGCCGGCGGTATCGGGTTGGCCATTGCCCAGACTTTTGCCCGAGAAGGCGCACGGGTGCATATCTGCGATATATCCAAACAGGCATTAGCTGATTGCGCCACAGCACATCCTGACTGGGGTATAACCGACTGCGATGTATCGCAAGAGGCGCAAGTCGCTCAATTATTTGAAGAGGTTAGTCGTCAAATGGGCGGGCTTGACGTACTTATCAATAACGCTGGAATAGCCGGTCAAACAGGGGGTATCGAAGAGTTGTCCAGTGACAAATGGCGCCAGACTATCGATATAAACCTAAACGGTCAGTTTTATTGTGCGCGCCTCGCTGTACCCATGTTAAAGCAATCTGACAATGCTTCAATTATCTGCCTGTCCTCGGTGGCCGGTCGTTTGGGTTATGCGTACCGTACGCCCTACGCGGTAACCAAATGGGCCATCATTGGTTTGATTAAAAGCCTGGCGATCGAGCTGGGGCCACAAGGGATCAGGGTTAACGCCTTGTTGCCCGGTATTGTGGAAGGGCCTCGAATAGAGCAGGTTATTTCCGCAAGGGCAAAAACGGTGGGAGTTTCTTATGAAGAGATGGAGCAAGAATACATCAATAAGGTTTCCCTTCGAAAAATGGTGACGGCGCAGGATGTTGCCAATCAAGCACTGTTTCTTTGCTCGCCTTTGGGGGCCAAAATTTCAGGTCAGCCGATCAGTATTTGTGGAAATGTGGAGTACTTGTAGTTTCTTGGTTTCGCTGAATAAGTGCCATTGGTTATTTAACCCGTAAAACGGATTCTGAGATACCCGCACAAAATTGAGAGTCATCTCTCGTCACATTCTGTATCCAATCACTTTTAGAAAATCCGGGCCATGACAGGGCCTCGGTCGCTGTGTTTGACCACAACGATGGTGCATTCCCAGAGCAAATACTTAATTAACGAAATTCCGGATATCCAAGCGCCCAGTGCCTGCCATTAGCGCAAAGACGCCCCAACCGGCCTTTACCGTTTAAAGGCCTGCATCAGGCGACCTGATTCGCTATCTCCTGGGGGGTTATCAACCGATAGTGTAGTATTCAGGTTATCCTGGGTTTTTATATCCCCTCCAGCGTGGCGAGGCGGTATAAAACCGGCCATCAGAAAAGTCTTCAGCCGATCTGCAGGGTAATAAGCCGCGGTGGTTTTGGGCAGTGCGCCCCCTTAACTCGCGCCGTAATGGGCCTTCCGCTGGGTCTCAAAAAGCGTTCGTCAGACGCTGAATCAGATAATGTCCCCAATTCGCCAATAGCTAGCTTCGCTCTGTTGGGGCTTATCACTACGCTCCCACCAGGCGTTCTGTAGCGTCCCATAATGGGTGGAAGCCACGCTATCAACAGCTTAAAGAGGTGCCATGATTCGCGTTATGAGGCTTGTACCAAACCCGCAATGGTGCCCTGGCTGGCTAGGCTGATGACATTATCAGCAACGCTCACTGAAAACACATGCCTATTGCTTGGTTGGTTATTTCTGACTATTGATCAAAAATGAATTAAAATTAAACACTCATGAAACTTGGCTACTTGCTCTTTACGGCGCTTGGTTTGATCGTCTGTATTGCAATCTTCTGGATCGGTTGGAAACTCGCCTGGAAGGGCGCTGACGATGATCCACATGTTAAATAGTCTTTCGCCCCGCACCCAATCGACGCTCGCTTTTTGCCTGTGTGCACTGCTATTTCAGGAATAACCTATGCGATTCACTATAATTCTCTTGCTGATTATCTCGCTGGTCGGTTGCGTTTATCCCTTTTTCGCATCCGCTTGACTGATTGGGCTTAATTGAGCTTTGTACACTGCACGCATCCTTGCCGGCCTGTTGTGCGTGTCTTGCCTTGGCGGTTACTTTTTTAGCAACGACCTGCGCTGGCTGTACGGTGCTTTCAGCATCGCAGCTATACCGATCCTGGTACAACTTATCTGGCGAGAGCGGATTTTGGTGAAAGACCTATTTCGGCCACGCAATCTCTGATACACGGCTCGACATGGATTACATCATATTGCTCTTGGTTGGAATTAGCGTGCTCGTATTACTTATCGTGCACCAGGATATCATCCAGTTCGGGGAAGGCTACAACAAGATTATCAGTCGACTGTGCCCGCAACTAGGATCAGTCAATCGATCAATGAAAAACGCGGCCACGCTTGGTTGCACTGTGTTTTTCGGTGGCGTTATCGCTCACGCATACACAAGCGATGACAGTTGGGTGTGGAACGGTCTAATGTTCGCGATCGTGCCGCCGCTTATTCAGTTATTTCGGGGGAAATCGAAAAAGTCATCTAGCTGACGCTGATTAACCGAGTGTTCTCCGGAGCGCCAACTGAAACGGGGGTTTCGCAGTTACATCTCAACTACATCTCAACTACATCTCAACTACATCACAAATAATCCAATCATCCCAATCGCAAACACACTCAGCCCGATAATGAGTACTACTCTGCCCACACCTTGCATTTCACTCAAACCGCTACTTTGCTCACTCATAACAACCATTACTCATAATTAGATTCGCCAAGGCTGAAGTATATACTGCCGTTAAAGGTGGAGCCATTTGTTTGTGCACTCATAGTCCGATTTCTGACTAGAAAATCAGTCAAACATCTCGTTAGGTAACCATGGGCTGCGCCAGTATCCATAGGCTTGCCATGGTGTACAGAACCATCAGCAAGACCATTGGTATCTGGCTCAAAAACGCGGCACGGCCGCTGCCAAAGATGCGGCCTGCCACCACATGGGCAAGGTATACCGCGTACACATGGCCTAAGACCACGAAGCCGACTGCCAGGTACCAGGCCACACGGGCACTCAGCAGGTCAGTATCAACCTGGTAGTACGCAGTCCCAAATAGATCCCAGCTATGCCCCAACGGATCAGATATAAGGGGAATCGCATACTGCCCGGTAATGAGTAAAAACGACACATAGTGGGCCAGATGATAGGCAATCGCAATCGGGACCAGAGTCAGCACGAAAAGACTCGCAAGCTCTAGAGTGGTTTTTGGCTGGTCGACTCGGTTACTGTCACCATAACGTTTGGCAAACTGGCGCATCAATGCACAAAAGAATAGATAGATCAGCAGGAAGCCGCCAGAAAATAGAACCAGTGCGGCACTGCCTACCCACCGGATTTCGCCGGTCAGGGTTCGGTCCAATACGTGGGTCCACAAACGAGTCTCCAATAAGCCATCGAAGGTAACTGTCGCCAATAACACGATGACCAGGACCATCATCGAGAAAGTGACTCGCTGATCGTTCAACAGCCCCAGCGCTGGGGGTCGTAGATTCCATTCCCAACGGTCCGACGCGGCTCTACTGAGGCAGTGGTAACCGTTCACGCAATCTTGCGTTTTACCTCGACAAACAGGAATAGCACAGCTATTGATCAACGCCTTGTCATTGGCGACTCGTAGTTCCAGTGGTGCGAACCGAGCCAGTATTCCAAAGACGATCGAAAAGGCATCTGCGTTCTGTAACCAGACATCACGCCCGTATACGAACATTCCGGCCCATGTGACGAGCGCGTAAATAACGATCGCGGCAGCTATATTTTCCGGTACGGTGCCGTCAGGCCAGATTAATTCGGCCCAGAAAAATATCAGTAGTCCGGCGACTGCTGGCCACATAGCTAATATCGGCGGGTACGGGCGAGCCAAGGACAACTGACCACCGCTCGCCAGACGGTAGAACATCCGCTCGGCCCAAAAGAAGATTGTTCGAAACGGGTTAATAAGCGCCCACAAATCCCCAATGAGAGCGCAGACGAATGCCACCCCAACCCACCAGACCACCCAGACCATCACCGGCGCAAGGTTAGCAAACGGGTCTTGGTCCCCTACGAATCCTGCCAGCACTGTTGCAACCAGGAAAATGACAGCCAATAGCCGGGCGGCTCCCAGTGGTAGCCAGTGCGCCAGGCCGCGTATAAGGCCAACCCTCAGCAGGTTTACGCGAGAATAGGTTGTTGTAGTTCTACGACCATGGTCGACCCGGCCAATAATCACGAAGCTGAGTACGATTGTTGCACCGGCACCAATCACCCACAACCCTAACGGGATGGGCAAATCATAACGTTGTCTGAAACCATGGGCCACGACCGCTGGCGAAAACGCAACAGCACTCACCGCCAGGATAAATCGACAGGCCGTACCCAAATTTTCTAAAACCTTGTTTATCCGCATTGCACCTCCTGCAAAGACAACGAACGGGCTACCCATTGTGAGGCTCTACCCTCAACGAGGTCAGTGGTAAGCGAATACCAAAAAGCGAGAACCGCTTAACATCAGCTCTCGGGCCATTTGGGGGTATCTGATCTTCGCCTCCGCATTAACTACAGTCGCGGTCGATATCACCCCAAGGCAATCGTGTACGACAAAGAATAGCTTGATCGATGTCAGACTCAATGCCGATTGCATTTGTCAGGTCGGCATCGGTTAAATCAGCGCTACCAAACCTTGCACCGGTTAGATCGGCGCCCTGAAGAAAAGCACCCGATAACTGGGCTTCGCGCAGATCAGCTTTCCTGAGATTTGCCAGAAGCAAATAGGCACCTTGTAGATCAGCTCGGCTCAGGTTTGCTTTGCGCAGATCTGCGTTGATCAACCGAGCACCGCGAAGATCTGCCCGACTGAGGTTGGCGCCGAATAGATAGGCGCCGGTCAGATCGGCTCCGCTAAGTTCAGCCTCATCAAACCGCGCAGCGTTTAGATCAGCCTTAGCCAGCTTCGCTCCGTTCAGTACCTTACGCCGAAGATTTGCGCCGCGCAGGTCGCAGCCCGGGCATTCATTAGTATCCAAGAGTTGCGTTAAGCGGGCATCGTAGGACTCGGTGTCGCCCCTTTGATTCTGGTCGACTCCCCCGGGTCGAAAATGCACTGCAAGCCGGATATACGATCGTCCGCTGCTATCGAAGAGGGCTTGTGGGGCGAGCCGTTGTTGGCTTGTCGGTAGCGACTTTGCGGCGTGCACCGTGTCGCTATAGCCCAGCACAGACAGTGCTGAGAGGACAACGAGCGAGCCACAAAACTGACTAACTCGGTCTCGATACGCCCAGCCTAGTCTACGCATGTGTCCTGCGAATCCAAACAGTCCAGAAAGGGCAGCCAGGCAACCCAATAAATTTTCTCGCTAGCTGGGGGCAGAGCCTCCAGGCCAACAATTTACTGGGACTGGCTCACCATATAGTCAACAGCTGCCTTGACTTCATCATCACTTAAAGCTGCATTACCGCCTTTGCCCGGCATCACGCCAGACGAGCCCTGAAAGCCGTTGATGGCGTTGGCATATAGCGAATCGGCGCCCGCCTCAATACGTGACGTCCAGGCAGCAGCATTACCTACCTTCGGTGCGCCCGCTATACCCGCGCCATGACAGGCGATACACGATGCCTGATAGACCTTCTGTCCATCTACTGTAGTTTCAGTAGCGGCAGTTTCAGTAGCTGCACTTTGCGTAGTCGTCGAGGTACTTTGCGCCTGGGCTGTACCGATCTGGCCAACAGCAGCGAGTCGAGCTGCGATCCCTGAGCCGTCAGTCATTAGCGACAGGCGGCTCGCTGCAGCACGGTCAGGGGTATTGAGGTGATGCTCGACGAAAATGAATCCAAATAATAAGAGCGTTAAATGGAAAATGATCAGATAGATTTTCATGATTCTTAATTCTGTTCTAGTGCGGGTAACCTATACAAGGGCTTTACAGCGTTGACGTTATTCTGCACCACCAAAGAAGATCATTCGGGTGAGAAACGTGTGATCGCCTTCGAGAGTACCGATCCCTAAAAAGACCAGCAGCAACAACGGTGGCACGATGATTGTATAGACCAGCGCCATACGTTCCCACATCATGTGCATGAAAACCGCAACGATCAGTCCCGCCTTGAGCATCATAAAGACAATGATCAGAAACCAGCGCAGATAACCTTCGAACTGAAAGTAGTCGACCATGTAGGAGAACGCGCTCAGTACGAACAGCAGAGTCCAGATCTTGAAATAAATGCCAAGTGGATGTTGTTGACCTTCAGATGATGTCATGATTTTCCTACCAGAGATAAAAGACTGCAAATATGAATACCCAGACCAGATCGACAAAGTGCCAATACAGACCCATGATCTCGATCATGCCGTAATCCTGTTTACGACCTGTCATAAAACCGGGTTCTTCACGATCCATCTTGCCACGTAAAACTTTGAAAGCCATGATGAACAGAAATATCACACCAATAGAGACGTGTGTTCCATGGAATCCCGTCACCATGAAAAAGATTGCTCCAAACTGTGGTGCCCCCATGGGGTTCCCCCAGGGTCGCACCCCTTCATCGACTATCAGTTTGGTCCACTCGAAAGCCTGCATACCTACGAAGGTGGCACCGAGGAGAGCCGTTGCGAGTAACAACCAGAAGGTGACCATCCGGTTTTTTCGGTAACCAAAATTGACGGCTAAAGCCATCGTGCCACTGCTGGTAATCAACACAAACGTCATGATGGCGATCAGCAAAAGCGGGACATGATTCCCGCCGATGTTTAAGGCAAAAACCTCACTCGGATTAGGCCACGGAATCGTGGTCGACATCCGAACTGTCCCGTAGGCGATCAGAAAACAGCTGAAGATAAACGTATCGCTGAGGAGAAAGATCCACATCATTACCTTTCCCCAGGGGGTTTTCTTGAACGCACTCTGGTCAGAGGACCAGTCAGCGATCACACCTGGTGTGCCATCGAGCAGCGGTGCCCCAGCCATGGCGGCTTGCGCAGATTGCGTCATGTGTTTTTCTTCTCCTTAAGTGACCAACAACAGACCAAACATCACCAGCCAGACCAGCAGCAGAAAGTGCCAGTAGACGGCGCACAGCTCTACGCTCATTCGAATCTTGTCTGTTTCAGCACCTCGCCACAATCTGAGTGATGCCCGCAACCAGGCAACCAGGCCGCCCAGCAGATGCAGGCCGTGTAGCCCAGTGATGAGATAAAAAAACGAGTTCGAAGGATTAGTGTCGACAAAATAGCCCAGCGATCCCAGTTGTTGCCAAACCAGAAACTGCCCCACTAGAAATGCAAATGCAAGCGCGCCACCTGCCAGCAGTCCACGGCGAACACGATCGGCCTGTTGATGCCTGGCCGACGTACGGGCCCACTGCAGTGCGACGCTACTCAAGATCAGGATTGCCGTGTTCAACCACAACAACGCCGGCACGGGCAGTGGCTGCCAATCGGCATAGGTCATTCGGATAAAATACGCCGCCGTTAACAAACCGAAAATCGCGGTGACCACACCTAGAAATACTGACAGGAACACCCTGGCTGTCGGCAGACCAAACCCATGCGAATCCGACACGTAGCCGCGTTCGGCTACCCAAGGCTTTGTCGACAATGTGCTGAAAATACTCACGCTTTTAGATCACCTGGAGTCAAAACAGTAAAATTATCGTTGCGCCGTCAGATACTAACTGGCGTGGCCGGTACCTTTGCCAGCGGGTACATTCTGAGGAATAAAATCCTCTTCTGCACCTGGCACACTGTAGTCATACGCCCAGCGATAGACCGACGGCAGTTCTTTACCAAAGTTACCGTGTGTCGGCGGCGTGTCAGCGGTCTGCCATTCCAACGTGGTTGCACCCCAGGGATTTCCACCGGCGGGCTTGCCGCGTGTAGCACTGTAGTAAAGGTTATACAAAAACACCAGTTGAACACTTGCAACAATAATTGCGGCAATGGTTATTCCAACATTTACCATCTGGGCCGATTCGGGAAACCAGTCCGGCAGTCCGTTGGCGCCCGCGTTGGCAAAGTAACGCCGTGGCACGCCCAAAATACCCAAATAATGCATTGGGTAATAAATACAATAAAGACCTACAAAAGTCATCCAAAAATGGAACTTACCCATTCCTTCATTCAGCATTCGACCGGTGATCTTGGGGTACCAGTGATACACCGCACCAAAGACGGCAAGAATCGGTGACACTGCCATCACCATATGGAAATGGGCTACTACAAAGTAAGTGTCGGACAACGGTACATCAATAATCACGTTGCCGAGAAAAATACCCGTAAGTCCGCCGTTGATAAAGGTAAATACAAAGCCGATGGCAAATAGCATAGGCACGTTCAGCCGGATATTACCCCGCCACAATGTGAGCACCCAGTTGTAGACCTTGATCGCAGTAGGCACCGCAATGATCAATGTCGTCGTCGCGAAGAAGAACCCAAAGTATGGATTCATGCCACTAACATACATATGGTGAGCCCAGACGATGAAACTCAGGCCGCCGATAACCACGATGGCCCAGACCATGAGCCGATAACCAAAAATGTTCTTACGAGCATGGACGCTAATGAGTTCGGAGATAACGCCAAACGCTGGCAGGGCCACGATATAGACCTCAGGGTGTCCAAAAAACCAGAACAGGTGTTGAAACAGTATTGGACTGCCGCCAGAGTGATCCAGTTGTTGCCCCAAAGAAATGATAGCCGGCATGAAATAACTGGTTCCAAGCAAGTTATCCAGGCTCATCATAATGGCACTCACCAGCAGTGCTGGGAAAGCAAGCAGTGCTAAAACAGTAGCTGTAAAGATGGCCCAGATGGTCAACGGCATACGCATCAATGTCATACCCCGTGTACGGGCCTGCAGTACCGTGACTACGTAGTTCAACCCACCCATAGTGAATCCGATAACAAAAAACCCTAATGAAATACACATCAGGGTAATGCCCCAATCTGAGCCAGGAGTGCCAGGCAAAATGGCTTGCGGCGGATATAACGTCCAGCCTGACCCGGTTGGGCCGCCAGGCACAAAGAAACTAGCCAACAAAATCAGCACGGCAACCAGGTAGATCCAATAACTGATCATGTTTACGTAGGGGAACACCATGTCACGGGCGCCAAGCATTAGAGGTATGAGGTAATTTCCAAAGCCGCCAAGGAAAAGGGCTGTTAACAAATAGACCACCATAATCATGCCGTGCATAGTCACAAACTGGATATAGGCATCTGGGGTGATGAAGGATACTGCCCCAGGCCAAGCGAGCTGGACCCGCATCAGTACAGACAGCACCAGGGCAAGCAAGCCTACGGCCATGGCGGTGATGGAGTACTGCAGCGCAATGATTTTCGCGTCCTGGGAGAAAACGTATTTACCTAGCCAGGTCTTGGGGTGATACAACTCTGCCTCTTCGACCTCTGCTGGTGGAGCGAAATCTTGTGCATCATGCGTGACGTCAGTTAGTGCCATGATAAATACCTTTACACTTTATTTTCTGTGTGATGTCTAAATTGAGTTAGGTGTTTTCTTAATTTCAAAACGCGATTAGCCCGATGCGGACTTGAGATAAGCCATGAGGGCATCAAGCTGGTCATCAGTTAATTGTGCTGGCGGCATGATCGGAGCGTAGCCTTTGACCACCTTAGCATTCGGGTTCACGATCGACTCCCTCAGATAAGCCTCGTCGACCAGCACACTGCTGCCATCGATTAGAGTCTCGTTCTTGCCCACTAAACCCTTCCAGGTCGGGCCGACACCCGCACCACCGTCCAGACTGTGGCAGGCTAGACAGCCCTGATCTTTGGCCAGTTGCTCGCCCTGCTCGATTGGGGTTCCACCTGAAGTGCTTCCGACTCCAGCCAGCAGTTGCGCAAAGGTCGGCTGTGTCTGCAACCAAGCCTGAAAGTCGGCTTCTTCCTCGATCACCATGCGGCTGCGCATGTTGTAATGCCCGGAGCCGCATAGCTCTGCGCAGAGTACATCGTATTCGCCAATTTTGGTCGGCGTAAACCAAAAATACGTGATCATGCCTGGGACCAGATCCATTTTGGAGCGGATTTGAGGCACGTAAAAATCGTGCAGAACATCCTTGGATCGAAGCGTTACTTTCACCGGACCGCCGATGGGCAGATGCACCTCGGCACCGCTGGCCAGTAGATCATCCTGGCCATTGGGGTCATCCGGGTTTAAGCCAAATGGATTGCTGGCACTGACGTTGCGAGTATCCACAGTGCCAAACACACCATCAGCCCCAGGGTAGCGGTAAGTCCAGCGCCATTGCTGTCCAATTGCCTCAACGAGCATAGCGTCTTCTGGGACATCCACATACTTGCCCCAAACAATTAAGCCTGGAGCCAGCATCGCAATGACTCCAACTGTGGTGAATGCTGTCAGCCACCATTCCAGCTTCTGATTTTCAGGCTCGTAATCCGCACGACGGTCCTTGCGATAGCGATACTTGTAGATGCTATAGGCCATAAACAAATTGACCACAACGAATACAAAACCACAGACAATGAATGTAATAGTGAGAGTGTCATCGATCATGCCCCAGTTCGACGCGATCGGCGTCAGGTACCAGGGACTCATAAAGTGAAACAGCACCGAGCCAATAACCAATAGGATCAGGACAATGACTAGAACCATTCGTTCAACTCCTCTGAAATAGTCTCAGAAAATAATATTTAAGTCCCACCCAACGCAGGCTATCTTAGCCACCAACATTAATGGTGCGATCATCCCATCGCTATGGCGAGAAAACGAGAGCACCATAAAGGTGCCTTATGCTGCCACAAATTCTCTTTGAACCCAGCATAACCTCGGCGCGGATTCTGTCACAGAATATCCAGCACGGCAACAGATATGAGGTTCTAGAACGTTGCTAAAGCAAGTAGCTACCCCAAATTACCCACTGCGTGTCAAGTTCCAGGTCGTGACGAACACCTGGTGCAATATTACAGCTGGTACAGCAACGCAGCCAGGGAGAACGACAGGCGATGGAGCCGGAGCCAACGTTGCCGCTGCCAGTGTGGCACCTCATATTTGCACCACACCTTTGCAGCGTGGCTGGTGATGGCCGGAAGACCTTTACCTGAAGTCAGAGCCCTTCTGGGCCAGAGCACGATCAAGCTGGCCGGGCATTATGCCCATCTTCCACCGGAGAACTTCGTCAATGCCGTCTCTTCAACTGAAGGTCGACCCCATTTTGGCCCCAGTGCTGACAACAACTGGCCGGCGCAAGGAGATGCCAGCCCCCGAGTGATTGATCTAATGGATAAAAAATGGTGGGCCCAGATGGGCTCGAACTGATTGATAAGTTATTGAATCGTTATAGTAAGTTACCCAACCGCCCAATAGTTGCCGTCAAAGTTTCTGCTAAAGTTACCGACTAAAGTTACCGACTAAAGCGCTGGGTTTGGTTGGGCGTAATTCGATCCAGATGGATCACAAGGGGTAGTGTAGGTCAGATGGCGTCAGGAATATTCACCAGTCCCACACGGTTGTGACGGATTGTGACCCAAACCAACGGGCTAATGCCCTGTAATTAACGACTCCGTCAAACTGCGACTTACCACTTTGGGCAAAGAGTAGCCCTAACAGGGTGCGTGTCATCTCGTTTGGGGGGCTTGAGCCCGTCGATCACATCGAATGATGCTTGCCCGGATCAATAACCCGTTGGGTTCTCACCCCTGCGCGACCCCAGGTTTTAACCAATAGGGCGCACTAACGCAGAAATTCCAGGCGCTCGGCCACGCCCACCTAGCAAATCAATGCCCAAACTCAAGTGACCGCGCAGCGACTGGCGCCCGTTAACGGTTTGCAAGTAACGTCTGTGCAAGTTGTGCCGCCTGCCGCGCGATACTGGTAGCACCAGCCACATCACCAAGCGCAAGCCCGGTCGCGGGCCCGACACAAAAAAGAGTGTGATACGACTGGCTATCCGCCGCTACAACGCGCAACTCGGGTGTGACCAGCGGCTGTCTGGTAGATCCCATGGCAGTAATCTGTCCAGCCGCAATCATCGAATCGATCAATTGGTCGCGCCCCACGCCGGTGCAGTTGGCGACGATATCTGCCGTCAGCTCTTCACCACTGCAAAGCTGGACCTGCCAACGCCCACCGCCTGCTGCAGCCAGGCCACTAAAGCGCTCGTTTATGATGTTGAGCTGACCGCTAGCGTGCATGGCCTTTGCGGCGACCGCTGTCTGAGGGCCAGCACGAAAGCGTAGCAGTGACCACAGCCAACCCAGTCGACGGCGCAGTCGTATCCGGTCCTTAGCAGGCAAAGCCTGCCACGCCCGATTGATATGCACCCGCAGCGCCTCAAACCGTTCCTGACACTCTTGCTCATGCCATCGCCGAGTACCCAGACGCTGGCGGATCGTCCGTATAAAACCCGAGCCGCGCAGCCCCGTTGGCCAGTCATAGGCTGATCCGGCCACCCATGCAGCCTGCCGAGGCGGCAGCATGCCATGGGGAGACAACAGGCTGACCGGCCCTTGGTGCCTCTGAATCGCCAGTGCATAGAGGACATCCATCGCGGTCAGGCCAGAGCCGACTACACAGACATGCGCCTTCGACCCGACATCGGCGAGCCAATCTCCGCGCCAGGGGACTCGTACCAGAGACGGCGCATCACCAGGTCTAACCCCCCCTGGCCATTGTGGATCAGGATTGCCGGTTGCCAGCACCAACCGCGCTGCCCTGTACTGTGCCGCGTTATCGCAAGTGACTATCCAGCCACGGCCCATCGCGGCAATGCGGGTGGCTCGCGCTGTGACCCGGCGTAGAGCCCCGGCATCAGGAATTGCTGCCAGTTGCGCTTCTAGGTAGCGGGCGAAATCGTGGCGCCGGTAGAAGCTGCCGGCCCTGTCATGAGCCGCAGGATCCTGAGTATGTGCCGCTGCCCAGTTGGCAAAATGTTCCGGCTGATCTGGCCATAACCGCTGCAGATTCTCACGTACATTCAGTCGGAAAGAGTCGGCGGTACAGCCATAGGCCTGACCAGTACCCAGTGCGCCTGATCCAATCACCAGAACTTCATGTGTGGGTAATCCTGCATGGGTCAAGTGCGCCACGACCGCTGCCGCACTGTAACCCGAGCCAATAATGATCACCGATGCGTCCATAGGATATCCCAGCCTTGTAAGCGCAAAAGAAAACAACCCCACGCCTGACGCTGCAGTCTAGATAAAGATACTACTCAACCCGGCAGAGCATATTCGGATCAGGCTTGGCATCCAACTCGCGCGCATAACGATGGCCCGAGTAAACCGCTGCCGCAATAATAGCCGGTGCATCACAATCGCCAATTCTTCGCAATGAATGGAGCGGGGATTGTTCTTCATTTTCAATCCGGTAATGCAAAGCCTGATACAGGCCGTCATTAGGCTGTCGGGCCGTTACCATGATCAACGCATCTGCTTTGATTGACTGCTGATGCTCTGTGTGGGTGCAGGAAATCATTACCTGCCGACCATCGTAGGCAAGCAGGCTATGGGCTGTTTTAATCTCGACCCCAAGTTCCAATAGGCCTTTTTGCACCTGATACTGTTCCGATGTGTATTTGCACCAGGCGGATACCGTATTCTCAGGGGTTACCAGTATCACCGGTAGATTGGCGCGGCGCAGCTTTTCTGCAATAACGCCGCCCATATAAAAACTGTCGTCGTCATATACAACGGTAGGTCCATCGGGCATGCGTCCCGCCATAACGTCATCTGGTGTCAGAATATTCGTGCTGGGGCCCAATGCTTTAAAAGGATAGGGATGAGAGCGCCCAAAACCATCGGCCCGCCATGTAGCGCCCGTTGCGATAACGACATGATCCGCCCCTACCGAGAGCACTTCATCAACGCTGAGCTCACTTTCCCGGAAGATTTCTACGTTTGGCATGTGTTCTATCTGCCCCAAGCGGTAGTCACGCACTCGGCACCACTCTCCAAGGCCCGGCAGGCTCGATTCACGGGTCACCCTGCCCCCTAGTTCTCGAGTCGCCTCGGCCAGCATCACCTGATAGCCACGCTGACCCAGTGCCCGCGCAGCCTCCAGACCCGCTGGGCCGGCACCGACCACCAATACACTCGCATCAGAGTGTTTCTTGGCGATCAATTCCGGATGCCAGCCGCGTCGCCACTCCTCACCCATGGTCGGATTCTGGGTGCATCGAATCGGAGTGCCCAGGCCATCGCCTGTGTAACAGATATTGCAGCCGATGCATTCGCGAATATCTTCTGGGCGGCCTTCTTCGATCTTCTTTGGCAAAAATGGATCTGCGATTGAAGGGCGCGCCGCGCCGATGAAATCAACAACCCCGCGTTTGATCTGCGAGACCATCGTATCAGGTGAAGTAAAACGCCCGACTGTGACAACGGGCTTAGTGGTGACCGACTTCACGAAGGACATATGCTCTTCAAGGGAGCCTTCCTTGATGAACCGCGAGACACCCATTTCCTGATAATAGTTGTTGATGTTGATATCCCAAAGATCTGGTAGCTCTGCCAGCATCTCGAGCCGGTCCCGGCGTTCCTGAGTTAGCGACTGCGCTTCGCCATCATCACCCCCCACTGAATAGCGCACAGCAACCGCACACCGGTCCCCTACCGCATCCTTGGTATCTTCGATCAGTTCACGCAGCAACCGAGTGCGGTTTTCCATCGAACCGCCATACTCATCGGTGCGAAGGTTGGTTTGGGCTGATAGAAAATGAGACAGCAGATAGCCATGGGTGGCATAAACATACACGATGTCAAAGTCTGCCTCCTTGGCGCGAAGCGCGGCCTCGCGATGCCAGCGACGCAATTCACGGATATCGGATTTGTCCATCGCCCGGGGCTGATAAGGATGTCCCGCCAGGTTAGGGATGCTGGCCACATCGATCGCAGTCTCACGGGTGTAGTGGTTCGCTGAGCTGGCGCCTCCAAACCAAAGCTCCACCCCGGCTAGTGCGCCATGGCTGTGCACTGCTTCTGTCATCAAGGCATGGTCTGTGATGTGATCCTGATTCCACAATGCCGCATTAGGATGAGGCAGGTCGTCAGAAGCCGGGTGGATAGAGCACCACTCGGTGCAGACCACCCCCCAGCCGCCTTCGGCCTTCATTCCCCGAAGTGCTGCCGCCATCTTTGGGCGCAGCCAGCCCATGCCGGTGCAGTGCGGCACCTGATAGAAGCGGTTTTTTGCGGTTACCGGGCCGATTATTACCGGTTCGAACAGCAGATCATGGCGAGAATCGCGCAAGGTTATCAGACTCCCTTACTTTCTATTAGTGAAGGCACCAGAGTATCCTAACAGTTCAATTTACTCTTTCGGCCAGATTTTCTATCCTCAATATATCGTGCGCTTTCGCCCTCAGGCAATATTTGCGAAGATCCTTGAATGAGCATCAAATCACAACATGACCGGCGCCTACTGCTAAAAGCCCTTGCCACATCCGTGTTGGTGCCACGACTTGCCATCGGCAATACACCCACTAATCCAGATGTGGTGATCATCGGCGCCGGGATTGCGGGTCTGGAAGCGGCGAAAACACTAACGAAACAAGGTGTGAGTTTCATCCTGATCGAGGCCAATAACCGTATTGGGGGTCGTGTCCATACCAATACCAAAATTCTTGGTGTACCGTTTGATACCCATGCTCACTGGATGAGGGCTTCACCGACGAACCCGTTGATCTTCCATGCGCAAAGCAATAACTTTGACGTCTATCGGGACCATGGCCGGCAACAGTATTTTGTGGGCGACCGTAAAGTCACCGAGGAGGAGCTGACCGACCTTCGCAAAACCGATGCACTGTTTAATAGCAGAATCAGAAGTTCTGCCCTGAGCCCGGCAACGGGACCCGAAGACAATGCCCGCACCGCCCTGGGAGCAGATTTTTTTGAACGGCCCTGGGGATACACAGTTGCCTCAGAGTATGGAGTCTGGGACATGGCACAGGACTCTAAAGACTGGTCGCCCAAAAGTTGGTGGAACACCCTAGATGCCACAAGCTGGTTCTGCGCCGAGGGCTATGGCTCAGTCGTAGCCCACTATGGCCGGGATATACCCGTCAAACTACGGGTAGCCGCTTTAGAGATTGACTGGAGCGGTGACCGTATCAAGGTAACAACCTCAGCCGGAACAATAATAGCCCGCGCTGCGATATTGACAGTGTCGGTCGGTGTGCTCGCGGCTGAACGCATTAAGTTCACCCCCACTTTGCCGGTTGAAAAACAAGAGGCGATTGATGATATCGATATGGCGGTCATGAACTACATTGGACTGTTGTTCAGTGAAGATATTTTTGGCTTTGGCCCAGATACTTATGTCTATCAGGAACAGACCGATGAAACCGGCGTAGGCTATCTCACCAACACCCACCATTCAAATCTGACGTATGGATATGTGGGGGGTAGCCAGGCAAAAGCATTGGAGGAAGAGCCTATGGAGACAGTTGTTAACTATGGGTTGGACGGACTCAAAAGCATGCTGGGCAATGACATAGAAAAAAGATTCGTAAAAGGCTTTGCCACAGCTTGTGGGAAAGTCCCGTTATTCGATGGCGCATACTCCACCGTCAGGCCGGGCCGGTCTGCAGCTCGCGCAATCCTTGGTAGAACTCTTGCTGAAAAACTCTTTTTTTCAGGCGAAGCAACCCACACGATACAGGCCAGTACCGTTAATGGGGGGCTTGAAAGTGGCCGAGAGGCAGCAGCTCAGACTGTTGCCTACCTAAGGAAGATCGCTTGATGACGCAGGTGTGAGTGTGAATCGTCACACTAATTTCGTGATGATCGTGGACGCCGTGCCAGCACAGCATATTCCGGTCATCTATCTACAAGTTCTCCAGGCCCTTTAAGGGTATCGAGCGACTGAATAAACCCGATAAGATGGTCAGCGACAATATCTCCCGCCTCTAGCAGGAGCGAATGTTTGTAACCGGGCAGAATCACCAACGCAGAATCAGTCAATGCTGCATGTATCTGACGGTTCAACCGCGGATTGCAGCCACCATCGTTTTCTCCGGTGAGTACCAGACACGGCGCCATCACTTTATGCAGCCATGGTGCCATTTCCGTCGTCGCATAAATCCGGAACACGTTCAGAAAAACATCAGGATCGGTATCGATTACCTGCTGCAAACGCTGCTCCACGACATCTGGATAATCAGAGATGAAGTCATCCGTAAACCAGCGACCCGTCAATGTCGGCAGCACATCGGCAATACCGTCTTTCTCCATTGCACTGACCACTGCCCCAACCTTAGCACTGTCGTTTGGGGTACGAAACGCTGCCGTTGACAATAAACCAACTGAAAGCACCCGCTGCGGGTATTTCAGCGCATAAGCTGGGCCAATCATACCGCCAAGAGAATGGCCTGCGAAATGAGCCTGCGGGAAACCGCTTTCCTGCCGCACCCACTCGAGGTCTTCAACCAGACTATCAAGAGTGAGTCGGCTGACGGGCAAAGGCGATGTGCCATGACCACAAAGATCATAGGTCACCACTGTGAAATGTGCTGTCAGTGCTGGAATAGCCTTGTGCCAGGTCTGACGCGATGCGCCAATACCATGAATCAAAAAAAGTGGTGGCCCCTGCCCGGTAATGCTAAAACTGCAGGCGTTCTCCATCGTCATATGATACTAACTGTCTGGCGCTTTTTCCGAAAACATCTGGCCTCCGCTGGCCCAGTCGCTCGGCTAAACATCGACCAGAATCACATCAACCGCATCGGGAGCACTACCGGTGGTTTGTACAAAAGCATCTGTCAAAGCGCGCACCAGATTGCATTTTGTTCAGGCGTTCGACCCGAGAACATATGGACGTGAATTAACGGCATAGTACTTTTGCCTTTTTTGAAAATTGAGTGATTTTTTGTTCTCTTTACCTTCGGTAACTCTATGTGATAACCAATAGAACATCTTTTATCAGAATCGGTACCATAAAGAGATATCCGCCAATGCTTATTCATAATAGGTGATCAGATCACAAGCATATCCGACTTATTAAAATACGATAAGTCCTCCGGCGTATCCAGATCCCGACGTCGATCAATAGTTGTATATGCCCAATTACTAGTTTGCAAACGCGATAACGTAGTGGCGTGTACTCGTGAAGTACCCCAAGGTATATCATTAAACAATTCGGAAGAACTCTTTCTAAGTCCTAACAGATAGTAACCTCCATCTACCGCGGGGCCAATCACTGCATCAGTGCCAGACTGAAGTTCTAGGATCGCTCGCGTTATATCTGTCTTTTTTAATTCAGGAACATCCGTACCAATTAAAATGGCCCAGGGCGCTCGACGCAGAGCGTCTTTGAAAGCGTTGTGCATACGCGCTCCTAAATCATCACCGCACTGATCGACAAGAGGGATATCGTCATGTCGACCGCAAGAAATCAGAAATGGGTCTAAAGTCGATGGTGTGCACCACAGTTCTACGTCCACGCCTTCAATTTGCGCAACGGTTGAGAGGGTTCGCTGGATAAGGCGCTTGTGCAATCTAGCAGCACCTTGGGACCCTAGAGCAGGAATCAAGCGGGTTTTAGTTGATCCTGGCACTGGCGCCTTGGTAAACACCATAACAACACCATTCCCAGCAAGTTGTTTGGTCACTGATATCGCTTCGCAAGTTTGGTCGGGCTGACCCCCAATGCATATGCCAGGCGAAGAGCCCACATTAACCCAATAACTCTAAGTGGACCCCCACTTTCCCATCGTCGGCTAGACGTCACTAACTTATGAGTCAAGTTAAGCGGCCTGCCTTCAGTTTTTTTCAACCGTCGACTTAGTTCTATATCTTCCATCAATGGGATATCTTCATAACCACAACTGCGTGAAAATACATCACTTCGAACGAAGATCCCCTGATCACCAGTCGCTATACCCGTAAGGCGTGACCTCAGGTTAATCGACCAAGCTACCAGGTAGAAGAGCGAACCGTTGCCAGATAGGCGGATGTCAAAACGGCCCCACTGTGCCGTGCACTCGACCAGAGAATCAATCAATACTTGATAGGTACTTGTTTGCACCAAAGTATCGGCATGCAGGAACCATAGAATGTTACCTTCACTCGCGCGAGCCCCTGCGTTCATCTGACGCGCTCTACCCGCCTCAATCTTAATCACCTTGTCGGCTAACGGCATGGCGACTCTATCGGTGTCATCAGTACTGCCACCATCCACGACGATAACCTCATGACCACAGGCACGACTTGGTTGCAATCTGCTGAGTGTTGCTTCGATCATATCGATTTCATTAAGAACTGGTATGATCATCGATATTTTCAACCCATTCTCAATGCTGGGCTTGAACGTAGCGTCACCCCGAAACACAGTCGCTTATGCCCCCAATGAGTTGCTATGTTTCTCTTCAGACACTCTTCAAAAACAACTATGGTTTGTTGACGTACTTAGATGGCATTTTTCGACAGGCTACCGAATTATGATCTTATCTATTATTGATTTTCAACTTAATGCGCCACCACAACTACTACCTTGGCCAGCCGTGCAACCATAACAATGATCCGCAACCGTAACAGGATAGCCAGATAGGTCAGTCTCCATTATGTCGCGCAAATGAGGTGGTGAGGCACCTTCAAACTCCAAGCCCAGTCCCAACATCTGATTAAAGTCACAATCATAAACATACCCTCGCCAATCAACGCTGATAAGAGAGCGGCACATCACGCGCTTCAAATTCGCGATATCGTGGGCACTCCTCAACAGCTCCATATAATGTTCAAACTGCCCCTTGGAAATTAGAGTGCTGCCAAACCGCTCGATTGGCATGTTGGCTAGGGTCAGTAGTCGATTGAATGTAATTCCTTTTTTTCCCAGTTCACGCTTATAGGTACTTTCCAGTTCTTCTTGCGATGGCGGCAAGTTCGGTCCGCTTGGATTAAAAACAAGATGCAGCGGCAAGTGCTTATCTGACTGGCCATATCCAAAGTGATTGAGTTGTTTCAACCCTTGGATACTTCGCTCATATACGCCGGAACCCCTCTGAGAATCCACGTTTTCTTCAAGATGGCATGGCAAGGAAGCAATTACTTCAACCTGATGGTTTGCAAGAAACTCGGCCAGATCTTCGCACCCCTTCTCTGTCAAGATAGTCAAATTAGAACGATCGATAACGTGAACGCCCAGATGCCTTGCAGTTTCCACTAGTTCTCGAAAATGATTGTTTAACTCAGGCGCTCCCCCTGTGAGATCTAAACAGGCAATATTGTTTTTACCTAAATATTCAAGAACCACCTCAACAGTTTGATGAGACATAGTCTCCGTACGCTTAGGACCAGCATTTACATGGCAATGGAGACAGCTTTGATTACACTGATATCCTAAGTTAACCTGCAACGTCGTTAAACGTTCACGAACCACTTTTGGGAAACTTGTATTTTTTAACAGCTCTATAGTTGAATGCATAGAGACTCAGCTGACCTTACTGATTGCGTTAACATTTCTTGCGAACCTCAATCCCATATCTTGTGATGTGTTATACCGTTGTCGCCATGGAGTTCGTCTCAGGTTATAAAACCTGATAACCCTTTTTGTTCCAATCAATCATGCCCCCCTTTACGACTTGAATATCGTTGAAGCCTTCTAGGGACAATAACTCTGCGGCGCAGCTAGAGCGTTGATCGGTCCGACAGATGATTGCGATAGGGCTTTCCCGGTACGCTGAAAGCTCACTCAAGCGATCCTTTAACTCGTTGATAGGGATATTGGTAGCTCCAGAGATTTGACCCTGTTCCCCAGCGAGTTCGTCCTGTGAACGTACGTCCAACAGCAGAAGATTCTCGTTGTTATCGAGGCGGCGCTTCACCTCCGATACTTCGATACGTGTTTTCTGACGCAGCCTGCCGACCAGCCGTGGCAAAAAAACGACAGCGCCCAAAAATCCGATGGCGAACAAGATTTTTTGAACTAAATCCTGAGCGCCTGCTATCGCTTCACGACCGGCATAACCAAGATAGGTATAAGCAATAGCGCCTGGCAACATACATATATAAGAAGCAGTGATGTAATGGACTAGTTTAATTCGCGTCAAGCCTAAGGCATAGTTCAAAAAATTAAACGGGAACAAAGGCACTAGCCTTACAAACGCGACGAAACGCCATCCTTGTGTCTCCACGCCGTTCTGAAGCTTGGCAAGCTTTCCACCAATTTTTTTTTCGATCCATCGTGACCCTACGTATCGCGAAATAAGAAAAGCACCAATTGCGCCTAACGTCGCGCCCGTAAGATTAATGAAAGTGCCAAGAACCGGTCCAAACATCGCACCTCCTGTGAGGGTGAGTATTGATCCGGGAAAAAAAAACAGCACTCCGATTGCGTAAACAAATAAAAACCCGACCGGGCCAACTACACCAAGTTCGGCAACCCATTGCTCTAATACATCTGTATTAATATGTTCCCGATAACGAATTGATAATGTAAGGCCAGTGACTACCACCACCAAAACCGCGATTCGACCCCAACCACTACGCATCGATAGTATCTGGTTTGTGACGATTGATCGAATATTCTACCGATTTGCTACGAAATGGTAGCCAGAGCAGCCCTGGCATCCACGAAACATCTTTCTCTAGGCGATAGCCATGGATGCCGATAGTCATCTGATGATGCCCTCCTCGTGGTTGATCACGGTAAGTTCCAAATAGTCGATCCCACCAGGGGAGGTTAAACCCGAAATTGCTATTTGCCTCGTCCATTTCTACAGAGTGATGAACACGATGCATATCAGGTGTAACAACAACCCAGCGTAATAATTGATCTAGTCGATTAGGTAACGAAATATTTCCATGATTAAACATTGCAGTTGCATTTAACACTATCTCGAAAAGAACTACAGCTAGTACGGGCGGTCCAAGAATCATGATAGCTGAGAATTTGATAACCATTGAAAGAAGAATTTCCAGCGGATGAAATCTAGCGCCAGTAGTGACATCAAAATCGGGGTCCGCGTGATGCACTCTATGCAATCGCCAGAGGATTGGGACCGCATGGAACAGCACATGCTGCAGGTAAATGACAAGATCCAAAGCCAGTATTGATATTCCAATCGCAAACCAACCTGAGATATCGAATAAACTAAGAAGCCCTCCCCCCCGGTTAACAACGAAAACTGACATCCCTACCGCGGCTGCTGGAAAAATTAATCGAAGCAGCAAACTGTTCAGAACCACAAGCCCAAGATTATTTAACCAGCGTACGGATTTTCGTCCTGTCAAGACGCGCTTAGGATACAAGAGTTCAAGAAGCCCAATAGCGCCCAGAATTCCAAGAAAAAATCCTAGCCGAATATATGTTTCATGGGCCATGACCCAGTGCTCGATCTGCATTATCAGCATGATGTAAGTCAGATACGGATGATTTGACTCAAATTGAGTACCCGACTTATATTATATTACATTAATCAATTGATTACTTTATTACAGAGTAAGAATCTTAATGTCAGAAATGGCTAATCACAATTTTGGCAGACAGTTTTTCGAACAATTTGCGCGAATTGGCGCAGCTCTAGGTAACGCCAATCGATTGCAACTACTTGAGTTACTTGCTCAAGGTGAGCGTAATGTCGAGACTTTGAGCCAGATTGCAGGACTTTCTCTTGCAAATACCTCGCAACACCTACGAAACCTCCGGCAAGCAGGGTTAGTCACTAACCGCAAGTCTGGTCTAAAAGTCTTTTATAGGATTAGTAATGATGACGTCGTCAGGTTGATCAGCGCCTTGCGCAGAGTCGCGGAGTGTCAAAGTGCGGAAGTTGAAACTCTTATCAACAAGTATCTGACCGTTAAGGATGACCTTGAACCGGTACGACGTTTGGACTTGTTATCTCGCGCACGAGACGGCTTGGTCACAGTCCTTGACGTGCGGCCACCTGAAGAATTTGCTGCAGGTCATATACCAGGGGCAATTAATATTCCTTTGATAGATCTGGAGAGACGTCTTAAAGATCTTACCGAAGACGAGGAAATAGTTGCTTACTGCCGTGGCCCCCACTGTGTCCTTGCTTTTGATGCTATCGCAAAACTCCGCCAGTATGGATTTAAAGCTCAACGACTGGAAGATGGTTACCCTGAATGGCGGGCATCGGGGTTACCTATAGAGCAGGAAAACCACGTATAAATATCTTTTCGACTAGCATAGTCCGGGATTTTTCCATCAGGACAAACAATAGTTTTTAACGGTGGCGTAATTCTTCATGGCCTCGATAACGCCCTCTTTTTACGCGAGGCCCAAATCCTTGACGCCAAGAAGGGGTGGCTGTTCAATTCGATAACCTGAGACTTCCCGAAAATTTACCGCGGCCTTTTTGAGAAACATCACACGTTAAAGTGCTGCGTCGGTCCGGGTCGGGTTGAAACCGGCAAAGTACGGCATGACATCCTGCGCAAAATGATGCAAAGCATCACGGGTCAACTTCGGATCCGATTAAAAGATTAGGACTCAGGATCAGCTGATCAATACCCAGTTCAGCATAGGGTGCCAATTTATCTATCATCTCCTGGCGGGTACATATCAGCAGGCTCTTGGCCAGATCATTCAGCACAAAATCGCCATCTGACAAAGGCGATTCGCCATGACCACGCAGGCCATAAGTCACCACTATGAAATATGCAGCGAGCGATGGCAGAGCCTTATGCCAGGTCTAGCGCGACGAACCGATGCCATGGATTAGAAACAGCGCAGGCTCCTGCCCTGTAATACTGAAACTGCAGGCGATACTGTCAATCCTCCGATCACTAACCACTCAACGCCTTGTCAGAAAAGAGCTCACCTCCCTGGGCCCAGTCGCTTTTGTCGACATCAGTCAGGATTACGTCAACGGCATCGGGTGTGCTACCGGCAGCCTGCACAAAAGCATCGGTCAGGGCGCGCACCAGATTGCGTTTTTGCTCGGCTGTGCGGCCGGCAAACATCTGTACCTGGATCAGGGGCATAGGGCTACCTCCTAGTTGTTAGGGAATGTTTGAGTCAGACAGTCTGCGTTATCGCCCCTTTTACCAAGGTAGCGAATAGGTCTTTACCGTGGTGTAGCTTTTCATGGCTTCGATCACACCCTCCTTGTAGCCGAGGCCAGAATCCTTGACTCCACCGAAGGGCGACATCTCAATGCGGTAACCCGGCACCTCCCAGATGTTTACTGTGCCAGTCTTGAGTTCAGAGACAAAACGGGTTATGTAATCCCAGCGATTGGTGCACACGCCCGTCGATAAACCGAATGCTGTGCCGTTATCGACGGCGATGGCATCATCGATATCGCGTACACGGATAATCGGTATTGGCGGCCCAAATGTTTCTTCAACCACCAGTTCGGCGTCCCGCGGTACCCGGTCAAGTACGGTCGGAGAATAAAGTGCGCCTTGCCGTTCGTTCCCATAAATCAGGTCGGCGCCCATGCTCACAGCCTCATTGACACGCTTCTCAAAAGATTCGGCCGCGGCCTCGTTGATCACCGTGCCCATGTCGATATCAAGCGACATCGGATTGCCATAACGGATCTTGCGCGCCTGTTCTGCGACTAACGGCACAAACTCATCAGCAACGCTATCAACACACAGTACCCGCTTTACCGCGGTGCAACGCTGCCCCGAATTCTTAGTAGCCCCCTGCACGGCCATGATCGCCGCCTTTTCCAGATCTGCATCTTCCATGATGATAAAAGACGAGTTTCCGCCCAGCTCAAGCACTGTGCGCCGATAACCTGCGTGGTTGGCGATATGTTTGCCCACCGAAACTCCGCCAGTGAACGTGATCAGTTCCGCGTTGGGATTGGTAATCATCTCCGCGCCAATTTCCCCTGGCAATCCAGTCACAACGGAGAACATCTCGGGAGGTAACCCTGCCTCATAAAGAATATCGGCCAACAGTAGCGCGGTAAGTGGTGTCAGTTCGGTGGGCTTGCAGACCATACAGTTGTTAGTCGCAATGGCTGGAGCCACCTTGTGCGCTACCATATTCATAGGATGATTAAACGGCGTAATGGCCGAAATCGCTTTGAGCGGGTCGCGCTGCGTATAAATACGCCGCT
>Ga0257122_1000803_pt1 | contig 25073 bp, 17 predicted proteins | sample SI106_120metaG_FD_190146 | JGI IMG/M metagenome (GOLD analysis project Ga0257122, IMG submission 190146) | Marine microbial communities from Saanich Inlet, British Columbia, Canada - SI106_120 | ecosystem: Environmental > Aquatic > Marine > Inlet | place: Canada: British Columbia | collected... | reverse complement strand
TTCCAAAGAGTTGAGCTCGCAGGGGGACTTGGGTATCCGGAGCTGGATTGAGAAGATAGATACCCTCTAGAATCTCTTTCTCGATTCCCTCACGCATCGCTGGCATCAAATAGGGCTCGTTGTGGATGGTTAGGTAGTAGATCACATCCTCTTGCGCTTCGCCCATGCGCCTCAAGCCTTCGCGGATGATAATGGCGATTTCGTAAGCATAAGCTGGGTCGTAGGCTATGACGTGTGGTTGAGTGTCGGCGAGAAGCAGGCTATGGCCATCGGCATGCTGCAATCCTTCGCCGTTCAGTGTGGTTCGGCCTGCCGTCGCACCCATGAGGAAGCCGCGGCAGCGCTGATCGCCGGCCGCCCAAATTTGGTCGGCGGTGCGTTGAAAACCAAACATGCTGTAGAAGGTATAGAACGGGATCATCGGTTCACCGATGCTTGAATAGGCGGTACCCGCGGCCACAAAGGCGGCCATCGACCCAGCCTCACATATACCCGCCTCTATGACCTGGCCATCCTTGGCCTCTCTGTAGGACAGCATCATATGCGCATCGACGGGTTCGTAGAGTTGGCCCGCAGACGAATAGATGCCATGGCGTTTGAACAGGGCGTCGAGGCCAAACGTACGCGCCTCGTCGGGTATGATGGGTACGATTCGTTTGCCGAGCTGCGGATCGTTCAGCAGGCCGGCTAGCATTCGCGAAAAGGCTCCGGTGGTGGATGCTTCCTGAGTTCCACTGCCTTGAAGATAGCGTTCGAATTTATCCTGCGCCGGCGCCGGAACCTGCGCGCAGCTGGTCGACCGCTTGGGAAGCGGCCCTCCCAGGATCCGCCGCCTTTCCATGAGGTATTCGAATTCTTCACTGCCCTCGGCGAATCGGATAAATGGAGGCTCCTCCAATTCCTTATTCGATAGATTGAGATGCAAACGGTCTCGAAAGAGCCTTAGGTCCTGCATCGACAGTTTCTTCTGTTGATGGGTGCTATTTCTCCCCTCCGCACCTTCGCCCAGCGTCCAGCCCTTGACCGTCTTTGCCAGTACCACTACGGGGCGGCTTTCTTCCTTTGTCGCCTTGTCGTAGGCTGCATAGACTTTCTGCAAGGAATGCCCGCCACGTCTCAATCGCCAGAGTTCATCGTCGCTGAGGTGTTCTACCAATCTGAGGAGTGCAGGGTGACGGCCGAAAAAATGTTCTCGGATATAGCTGCCCTTTTCCACCGTATACTTCTGATATTGTCCGTCGACCGTCTCTCCCATGACCCTGACCAATTGTCCGGTTGTATCGGCGGCGAGTAGTGGGTCCCACTGTCTACCCCAGATCACTTTGATCACGCGCCAGCCCGCGCCGCGAAAGTTGGCTTCGAGTTCCTGAATGATCTTTCCGTTGCCACGGACGGGGCCATCTAGTCGCTGCAGGTTGCAGTTCACCACGAAGGTTAGATTATTCAATCGTTCGCGGGCGGCGAGGTGAAGCGCGCCTAAGGTTTCAGGTTCATCGGTTTCGCCATCACCAACGAAACACCAGACTCGCGACTGACTGGTGTCTGCCAAACCGCGATGATGCACGTAGCGATTGAAGAATGCTTGATAAATGGCGGAGATGGGGCCAAGGCCCATCGACACCGTAGGGAATTGCCAGAAGTCCGACATAAGTCGGGGGTGCGGGTAGCTGGAAAGTCCATGCTCTGTCATGGATTCACGTCGGAAGCTCTCCAGGTGTTTTTCGTCGAGGCGACGCTCAAGATATGCACGAGCGTAAATGCCTGGGGCGGCGTGGCCCTGAAAATAGACAAGGTCTCCCATGCCATTTTCATTTCCCCGGAAGAAGTGATTGAAACCGACTTCGTAGAGCGTGGCGGCAGAGGCGTAGGTCGAGAGGTGTCCTCCCAAACCGGGATTTGCGGCATTGGCTCGCATGACCATAGCGACGGCGTTCCAGCGGATATACCGTCGAATGCGTTTCTCGATAGCTTCGTCACCTGGGTAGGGTGGGGCTTGGTCGACGGGAATCGTATTGACGTAGGGCGTTTGAACGAGGCTCGGCAAATCGACGTGGTCGACTTGGGCTCGCCGCAAAAGCTTGGTGAGAATGAAATGCGCGCGTTCGGGCCCTTGCTCGCGGAGCAGCGCGTCAAGAGATTCGAGCCATTCGTTGGTTTCCACGGGGTCTGAATCCACAACCATTGGGCGCAGCTCTGGTGACATGGTGGTCTACCTCCACCCTCTAGTGCGCTTCGGAGGAAGGCTCGGTTACGAAGTTTCCTAGGAATTTCTACTGGGGCGATAGATGCTGACAAAGTAGTCTAGTAATTCCAGCAACATGAATGCCTTTCTGACACCTTGGGAAGAGATTCTGTGACTTTTTTCGGTTGCCTGGTGTCTGTATTTCCGTGAGACGAATTGAACGTTCAGGGTGCGCCGTCGCGCCTTGCTAATAACCTAGGAGAAGACCATGACTACGACCCATTGGGGACAAGCGTTTGTAGCGCTCGCTCTTTCCATAGGACTGCCGGCCTGTGGGGGCAGTCTTTCCCACCGAATTGAGGATAAGGCGTTGGCCAAGACGACCACCGACCAACGGTCTCAACTAGACAGCAAAGTCAAAAGCCACCGTCAAACGTCGTTGGATTTGGAGCGTGCCACGGAGGGCGTAAGGCGCGCCAAGCAGGCTGTTTCCGTGGCTGAATCCAAAGTCGAAGCACGGGAGGGAAAACTCAAGCACGCCGAGCAACGCGTTAAGCAGGCCAAAGAACTCAACGACCTGGCCATGATCGCAAAATCTGAAAACCACCTCGCTGTTGCTCGCGCGGAACTCGACGAAGCAGAAGGAGAGGAAGTTCTTGCGGAGGCCGAATTGGATTTCGCGGAGGCCACGCTAGACGTCGCCCAAAAACGCGCCACCCTCGCCGCCGCGGAGATCGAATTGGAAAAGGCCCAATTGGTGGGCAAGGACGATCCAAAGGTGAAGATCAGTGAGTTTCACGCTCAGGTGGCCAAGAGTCGAAAGAACGTCGCCGAAGCAGAGTCCGACGCTGCCGAAGAAAAACATGATGTGGAACTGGCCAAAGTGAAGTTGGAAGTCAATCAGGCTGAGCTCAAGAAGGCCAAGTTACGCTTCGCACCGAACGAGACCAAACAAGAGATTGCGCCGAGCAAGGTGCCTCAAGGCTAGTTGGCAGCAGCCCATAACGCCTAGCACCGCTCTTTCGGTTTCATACATGAGGGGAATACAGACGCTCGAAAGCCTTGCAGGATATCAATCGGCGTTGTCTCGGATGTTCTGCAAGATCTTCTGGCGTTGGTAGCCGGAGGGCATTCCCTTCTTGCATTTATCCGCCATCTCCAGCGTTGTGCAGTAGCCGGGACTCGTGGGCAGGCAGCGACAATAATCCTGTACTTTCCATTCCTGGGATTTCGACGAACACGCCTTACCGTCTGGCGTGCAATTCTCCATTCTTTCAGGGACCCAAGTCTTGTACATGTGAGCGTCGTATTTCATGGGAAAACGGGCGGTGCATTCGAAGTCGGCTTTTATGTATTCGGCGCGCTTGGTCTTCGCCACGGCGCATTCCGCTGAATCCGGCACCCAGTTGCGGGTCCATAGTTTTCCGGCGGTGACGGGGAACTTCGCGATGATGACCTTCTTTGTCGGGTCTTTCGCATCTTTGACGCTGAGGATCGTCACTTTGCCGACGTTGACCTTGCTGCTGCTACTGAAGCTATACCCTTCCACCCAGGCGGGCCGGTCTACGAGCCGTTTGTGGATATGTTCGCTCGCCTTGGCTTTGTCCAACGGGGGCGTGAAGACCTTTTCGCCCTTATTCTTGCACATCGTATCGTAGTGACAGGAGGTTTCCTTGCCCTTTTCACCCAAACAATTGGTACTCAGGTGAGTCCACTTTCCATCTTTCATGGCGGTGTTGATCACAAGGTCGCATTCGAACATGGTCTTCTTGGCGCTGTTGGGATCTCCGGCCGCGAGATTGGTCTTGGCCATGATCTTGTAGTTGGGCGTGCAAAAATTCCAACTGCTCTTGGTGTCGGTTACTTTTGTGTCGACGAGGTTCGCTACGTAGCGGCCATGCTGGCCCGCGTTGAATGCTTTGAGGTGGACGCCAAGTAGCGTCTTTTCTAGCCCCGGGCTCAACTCCGGCATGGCCTTCGTGGGCTTGTTCAAAAGTTTATGGCTCCAGATGGCGATCTGAGTGAACTGTTTGTTCTTGCGATACCAAACCTCCCACACGTAGTTGACCTTCAAACCACAGTCTTCGAAGAGATTGATCACCGAGACTTTGTAGGCTGAATAGGAGACTTTTCGGAATCCCTCCTGGCGCAGAAAATTCCTCTTCTTTCCGAGGTATTTTGTCTTGATGACTTTACGCCCAGCTGGTGTCTTGTACTGGCTATTGAAATCCTTGATGACTTTCTTTTTGCTTACGGCTACTGCGCTATTTGGGACACTCAAAGCAAGAAGCAGCGTGGCGAGGGCGACAAGATAATTTCCGTTCATTTTCACGACAACACCTCCATTGGCGATGATGCCGCATAATCTCACGGCAAGCGGGGATAGGCCAGGCGGCCGAACATCTTCTCGCTGGCGGATACAGCTTCCGCCACAATGCCAATGCCGGTTGCCCAAAGTGGGTTCTGCCCGTGTAAGCCGGGATAATTACACGGCGATACACCGTACGGTTGCGGCATGTCTCTTGCTTGTTCAGTGGGGGTGATACACAGTGCCAACAAGCGGGCTCTCCTCTTTGCCGTCGCCACCCTATTGGCGACGACGGGGGGCGTGCATGCTGAGCCCAAGACTCCCCAGCGTCTCCCGGCATCCGCTTACCGCCCGCTGACCCATCACAAACGCTACCAGGCCCGTCGGGCCTTGCGCCGGCAGGCCGAGAGAAAAGGGGTTGCTGGCTTTCAAAAGGTGCTCGAATCGGTCGAGCGTCGCAATCCTACTTTTGCCGCGGCGCTTCACGCCGCCGAGCTAGATGCGTCCCGGGTGACCTCATCGACCGATCTTGAAGTTCATCGGCACCGGGTGAACAAGCTCTTCAATGCCTTGGGAGCGGCCGAGTCACTTTCCCTGAATAAGATACTCAAGGCGCACTACGGCTCAAAGAATAAACGCTGGGGGTTTCTGGGCGTAGGCCGGCGCGTGCGGAAGGCGATGGTCGAAGTAAAATCAGATGTCGACCGTATTGCCGAATTCATGAAGACACGAGGGCTGGTGCCTGCTGCTGCCACTGCGAAATTGAAAGAGGCATTGCATCGGCGCGTCGACGAGACATTTGCACAGACCAAGGGCAAACGATTTCCCGATCACATTCCGCTGAAGACCGGCCGCAAACGTTGGTGGACTTGGCTCGGGCGTTTCGCTCAGATCGAGCCGCGAAGTCAAAATGAATTCAAATTACTGCTAGACGGTCCCAAATGGCGAGGCGCGACCCTTAAGAGTGTTGCTGAGGCTAAAGGGTATCTCCACATTTCAACCTGGGCTTGGCACTACGATGCTGCGGGACGACTGTTGGCGAATGCAGTGGTCGCTCGCAAACTGTCGATGCCGCTTGCGACGGTGGAAAAGTTGCGCGGTGAAGGGAAAAGCGTCGAACAAATCCGAGATATGCGGTTGATCGAAGTTCTCGGTGCCAAACACGGGGGCAGCGTTGAGGCTGCTACGGCCACCGTCGGCGCGATGAGTGAAGTGCAAAAAAGGGAATGCGTTAATAGGGAGTTGGATGGCTTGAAGATGCGCGTCCTCTTGGGCGCTCGAATTCAGGATATGGACTGGATGCGCGCGGGATTCAACTCGGTCATTCCAGATTTGCGGCGTGTTGGGGTTGAGGTGGTCGAAGACAACCGACTCTTCCAGAAACGTTTTCCGTTTGTGCGTCCAATCCACGCGTGGGCAGCCGTTCCGCATGCGAAAATGATAATCACCCCCCAAGGCGCCTTATGTGGCGGCATGAACATAGGCGAGCACTACATGCAGCCCGCAGGAGAACAGCTGATTTGGCATGATGCGGCGATGTCCATTCGCGGTGACGTTGTTCAGGATCTCGCGGCCAGTTTCAATAATCACTGGAACCGAGCGGTGAAGAAGCGTGGGATCAAAGGCAAGCCGATCGAAAAAGCGGAGCTAGAGAGCTATCCGGCAGGTGGGTTCACCGACGGGGAAAAAAGGCCGACCGCGAGCCATTCCATGGTGATCGGAACTGACGATTTGAGCACCGCGAAAGACACGCGCTATTCTCACCGGACCGCTCTGATGATGGCCTTGGCGTCGGCGAACCGTAGCTTTCAGATGGTTGTACCCTTCTTCAACAGCCCTCTGTTGGTAAAGCATCTGATACGCACTGCACGTCGATTCAAGAAAGAAGGGCGTGACCCGTCGAAGATTCGCATCGTGATCACGGGCAATGCGACGCAGCCGGGAACCAGCGATTTCTTCACCAATCACTACGCCTTTTTGCTGCAGCGAGAAGGCATCAGCGTTGAAGCGTGGAAGCCCAGCCGGCCCGGTGAAAAGTATAGCGAGACGGCTGTGCATCATGCGAAGTCTTGGATCGTGGACAACAAAATCGCCTATCTGGGTAGTGCCAACGCCAACGTTCGTAGTCTGGTTCAAGATTGGGAAGTTGGCGTACTCACGGATGAGAAGAGTTTTGTCAAAGATGTGAGCAAGAAGATCTTTGATGCTGACAGAAAATATTGTGAGCCTGTGATGATTCGTCCCGCCTGGCAACGCCGCATCGGCCATGCGATCAACATCCTCATGGGGCCGGTTCTGCGCTTCCTTTAGCTTGTAGGGTCCATCACCCGACCGGCAAACACGATCGTATTCGTCGCATGATCGCGAATGAAGAAGATGAACGGGCGGTCTGCGTTGATAGAGACAGGCATGGGTGCTGAGGTCTCGCTGACGACGACCGCCGTTGCTGCCGCTGCTTCGGTTCCTGCCTCGTCTACCTTGACGAAGGCCTTATGCAATACAGCGCTGATGAATAGGTTCTTGGTTCCGTCGACACCCGAAAAATCTGCAATGCCTCCTTCGAAGGGCTCTTTGAGCCCCAATTCCTCCAGTAGCGCTTTGAGGCCGAGTTCGGTTTCCATTTCAAAGGACGGCATCTTCAACGTGACGGCCGATCCCGAGAGTTTGTCGATGATGCCCTGCAAGGTGGGTTGGTCGAGTTTGGCCTCAAAAGCGTCGAATTCACCGGCGTCGGGAATGACCATGAGCATTGAGAGTTCCTCGCCTGAATAGGGCAACTCGACGGCCTGGTATCCTGTTTCAACCGCACTTCTCGCGTCGATCATACCGTTCATCATTGAAGTCTGAACGGACGTTCCGCTGGCCAAATTGAAGGTCTCGGTTTTCGTCGCACTTTTTTCAAATGCGGTGAGCCAAGAGGCGTTGAAGTAGATCGCGTTGGTCAAGACCATGCGGGTGGAGCTGTCGATGATGCCTTGGGGCAATAGATCTTTGATGCGACTCTCAGTCTGGTCTTCCACCCAGGTATTGATCGTTTTGCGTGCCGCTTCCGGGTCGCTCATGAAGTCTAAGATGCGCAGCCCCGCACCATAGTTCAGGGCGAGAAGATCGAGGAAGCTTTCTAGGAAATCATAATCCTTCTGACCCCAAACCGCGTTCACCACGTTGAGCCGAAAGGGAGCCCCGTCGGCGCCTGTCGCGCCTACGCCACGACTGTTGAGATCTTGATCCAATTTGTTGAAGAACGGATGTAGGTCGGCTTGCCCCAATTCGTAGTGCAAAACCTGAGCGATTTCGGCTTCGGTGTTGTTCTTAGCGCCGCCGTGGATCATCGCCAACGCCACCGACATGCTGTAAGGCGAATAGAAGAAATTTTCGTTCTTGGCGCGCACTTTTTGGTAGAGGTCGAGAGCAAAGGCCGTGTTCGCATTGACCTGTTTTTCCTGGTTCGTCGGGGAAATGGTTGGCGAGAGTTGTCGCGCCACACTCGATTGCGCGACGTCACCCGGGTTCGCATTGCCACCGGTACCGCCGGTACCGCCGGTACCGCCGGTACCGCCACCACCAGCGCCGCCGGTGTCGTTGCCACACCCCAATGCGAGGGGGATCGAAAGAAGCAAGATGCCACAGATACGTGAAACAACGCGATGACTCAACATGGGCCCGTCTCCTATTCTCATTCTCTTCATTCGTTGGCTCTTAGTTTCAGGATTCGGTACAGCAATCCGTGTGCCAGCGAATAAAGCGGATTTTGCCTAGTAAAACGGGCGATTTCCTCAGTTTTCTGAGATTACGCGGTCGCGATTGTCAGATATTTCGTTCAGATGAGAGATGGCTTCGAGGCGCAGCGGTGCTCAGCAGCTGACAACGCGTATCGGTCATGGCGGCATGACGTAGGATTCGAGATAGGTCGGGAGCTAGTTAGCAGTCTTTGCGGCGAGCTTACCGGCTTTCCTTGCGGAGATTCGACCACTGACATTTTCAGCCATGCGTTTGAAATCCCAAACGGGTCCTGCAACAAAGGAGAGCGGATCATCCGTGAACGCCGGGCGGTTCTTTTCGAAGACCGCGTGCCCGGCAATATTGAGCACCCAACCGCTTGCGAAGAGGCCGGCTGAGCCAAGCCAGGGCGGGGTTAGTCTAGGTGAAAGCAGTAGACCGACGGCACCGCCGAGAATCATCGGAATGCCCACCGTGTGCAGCGCGCGGTTGACGCTATTTTGGTGGGTCGCATCGTAGAATTCGAGGGCACGATTCCATCGTTCCTTGAACCCTTTTACTTCGGGGTTGCGGCCGCGCCAATCCTCTTCCAGCGACTTGAGGCCGCTGCCGAACATTGCCAAGGCGCTCATTTTTCCGCCTGTCATTAGGAGGCCCATGCCGCCCGCGAGTTTTCTTGTATCTGAATTAGCCAATTTGGATCCTCCTGTTAGCGGCCGGGGGATTGCAAACTTCAGGCCATGTCGGACCCCGCGACATTTGTCTAGTTTGATAGAAATCAAAGGTTTTTTCAGCGGTTGGTGGGAGAAACGGGGGATGCGGGTGGCGGCCGTGCTAGCCGCGATGCGTCGAATCTTGTAGAAAACTCTACAGCGACGAAAATGACTGGCAGATAGGCTGTAGGCCTCCTTTGGTCGCGATGGTTCAATTGGAAGGGGGACGTGCGGGGGAACTGCCGTCAGAAATCAGCAGTAGCACTTAGTGATATCAGTCGCTTATGGCCACGAGGGTGCGGGTATGAGGTCTCATCGTCGTCACGCCCTTCCGTATCTCCTGTGGAAATCCTATGCTTAATGTCGACGTGAACGAATCCGACTTACAAGAAGCGCAAGAAGGCAAAGACGAGCGGGCGCTGGCAAGCGCGGTGATCTCAGGAGATAGGTCCGCTATCGCCCGCGCGCTGAATCTGCTCGAAGATCGTCGCCCCGAGCAACGTGCCTTGGCTTTGGAACTGCTGATCGAAATCACGGGGCGACCGGAGTCGGGTTGCGCTCATCGAATAGGAATGACCGGCCCGCCTGGCGTGGGAAAATCGTCGCTGGCTAACGCGTTGATCGACCAATGGTTGGATCGCGGACTCACGGTGGGCGTATTGGCGGTCGATCCGTCAAGCCCTATTAGTGGTGGTGCGTTACTTGGAGACCGCATTCGCATTCGCAAGAGCGGCACGGATGAACGGCTGTTCGTTCGTTCCATAGCGAGTCGAGGGCAGGAAGGGGGGCTCAGTGCGCTGACATACCCCATGAGTGTGGTATTTGCGGCCGCCTTCGACATCGTATTGATAGAAACGGTGGGCGTGGGTCAAAACGAAGTCGATATTGCCGCCATGGCCGATACGACGCTTCTGGTGATTCAGCCTGCCTCTGGCGATTCGATTCAGTTTCTCAAGGCGGGGATTATGGAGATCCCTCACCTTATTGTGGTCAACAAGGAAGACCTCGGTGGCGTGGCTCAGCGGACATTCAACGAATTGAAGTCGGCCTTGGCTGACCAACCGCAAGTAGAAGGATGGCGGCGATCGATATCTTCCTTGAGCGCGCGTTCCGGCAAAGGCGTCGACCAGCTTGTAGCGGAATTGAGACGCCATTTCGATTGGCTCAACGACGAAGGTGGGCTTTTTCAGCAGCGGCGGCACCAGGGACAGGCCTATTGTGAAAAGAGTCTGTTGGGCGAATTCGGCACGTTCGGACTGGATAAAATTGGTGGTCGCGCGGGGATTCGGCAGCGATTTGAGACCTCTGGAGCGGCAGCTTTTGGCCATTTGGAGGCCTTGCGAAAAATCCTACTCGGGTGATCTGCACGCGCTTGATCAGAAGTCGGCCATGGCCTAACGTACGGGGCGCCCGGGTGGAATCTACCGGGGGCAAACAGAGGATAATGGAATCATGACGAGCGAACTCTGGGACCTTGGCAGTACGCCGGTGATGGGGGATTTACCCCAAAAGATGCATGCGTGGGTGGTACGCGCCGAGAGCTTTGGCGAGCCCAAGGATGCTTTCAAGAAGGAAGTTCTCGACCTGCCCACCATTGCCGATGACGAAGTGTTGGTCTACGTCATGGCCGCGGGCGTTAACTACAACAATGTTTGGGCTGCCCTGGGCATTCCGGTCAACGTGATCGCCGCACGCAACAAGGCGGGTGAAACCGAAGATTTTCATATCGGTGGTAGCGATGCCAGCGGCATCGTAGTGAAGGCCGGCAAGGATGTAACCAACGTTAAGGTTGGCGATGAAGTCGTCACCCACTGCGGAACGTGGAGCCGCGACTGCGATCTGGTAAAGCGTGGCGACGACCCCATGTATTCTCCAACGTTTCGAATATGGGGCTACGAAACCAACTACGGTAGTTTCGCCCAATTCACGCGCGTACAGGCACAGCAGTGTTTGCCCAAGCCCAAACATCTGAGCTGGGAAGCGGCCGCCGCCTATATGCTTGTCGGCGCTACGGCTTATCGACAACTGATGGGATGGAGCCACCACGTTCGTAAAGATGATGTGGTTTTGATCTGGGGTGGCGCCGGTGGTCTCGGTTCGATGGCGATTCAAATTGCCGCTGCAAAGGGCGCACGTCCCATTGCGGTTGTGTCCAGCGAGGAAAAATACGATTACTGCAAAAAGCTCGGCGCGGTAGGCTGCATCAATCGAAAGGACTTTTCTCATTGGGGCATGCTTCCCCATTGGAAAGATGCTGCGGGTTATAAGCGGTGGGTCAAAGGGGCACGCGCGTTTGGCAAAGCCATTTGGGATGCTCTGGGCGAACGCCGCAATCCTCGGATCGTCTTTGAGCATCCGGGCGAAGCGACCATTCCCACGTCCATGTTTGTTTGCGAGACCGGGGGCATGGTCGTCGTGTGCGCGGGTACCACCGGGTACAATGCCACTGTAGACCTACGCTATCTGTGGATGCGCCAAAAGCGGTTGCAAGGCTCGCACTTCGCGAATGGCGAGCAATCCGCGGGATTAAACTCAATGGTTATTGAGGGTTTAGTCGATCCGTGCCTGTCGAAGTCCTTCGAATATGACGGTTTGCCTCTCGCCCACCAGTTGATGCATGACAACAAACACCCCCAGGGAAATATGGCTATTCTCGTGGGGGCGCCAGGCTTTGGACTCGGCGCGTCATAGCGTTTTTCCTCACTTTTTCGCCCAAAAAATCTTGACTGTTTTTCTAGGCAGGGGCAGTGTTACCGCATTCTGTAGGGGAGCAAACGGGTTTTATCGGACTGTCGGTATGCGTAAGGCAAACAGGCCGAAAGTACGGAGGGTTCGTTGCTTCAGTAACCCTGTCATCTAGTTGCAAGGAAGTAGAGCGGAACGATGAACACTGGTACGGTAAAATGGTTCAATGACGCGAAGGGCTATGGATTTATCCTCCCTGAAGGTGGTGCGGAGGACGTATTCGTCCATTACTCGGCAATCCAAGGAGATGGGTTTCGAACCCTGGCGGAGGGAGAGATGGTATCCTTCGATATGACGAAGGGACCAAAGGGATTTCATGCCACGGATGTGCGTCGCGTTGATAAAGCGTAACAGCGACCGGGCATAGAAAGTATTTGGGGGCGTTGACTGTGGTCAGCGCCCCATTTTTTTGTGCAATCTACGGACGTTTTTCCTTCTTCATGTTGCTCTCGCGCCTAGCATCAACTTTCACTGTCATCGCGTTGATCGTTGGCTTGCTGAACCTTCAGGTGAAAGTTTGTCACGCGCGCTCAAAATGCAAAAGCTACGTCCTACCCGATGGCGTGCGCAGCGACCACGGCGTGTTGTCGGAACTCGATCAGGATCTTGATGCGCTGCTGTACGATGCCGTCGAACGAAAACGTACCGAGTCGGCGGCGCTCGTCGTTGTTCGCGGAGGGGTAGTCGTCTATCGCGGTTTTGCAGGGCGGGCAAAACGAGACAGTCTCTTCGATGTGGCTTCCCTGACCAAAGTGGTGGCAACAACCTCAGCAATTTCGAAACTCGTTGAGCGCGGCAAGCTTCGGCTGGATGAAACCGTGCAGCATTATCTTCCGTGGTTTGGTGGAGATGGCAAGGACAGCATCACGCTGCGGCAACTCCTGCTTCATACGTCGGGACTGCCGTCAGTCGTTTGGCGTGGTGCACGCAGCGATGGGCGGCAAAAGATTCTTCAGCGGATTCAGGCGGTGAAGCTCACCGCGGGGGCAGCAAAGGGTTATCGGTATAGTGACCTCGGTTTCATCTTGTTGGGCGAAGTCGTCGCGGCGGTGAGCGGCAAGGGCCTCGAGCGATTTGTCTCAGACGAAATCTTCCAGCCACTCGGCATGTGCCACACACTTTTCGCGCCCCCCGCCGCGCTGCAAAAACGATTGTTGAGTCCTTGGCCTTCGGGGGTGAATCCGGGGGTGGTTTACGATCCGTTGGGCGCTCGTCTGGGCGGCGTCGCTGGCCATGCCGGGCTCTTCGCTACCGCCGACGATTTGGCGGTATTGGGCCAGATGATGCTCAGGCAGGGAAAGCTCCGTGGTCAGCGAATTCTCGCGGCGCAGACCGTGCGGAAGATGACGCAGCGTTATTCTGTAGAGCCCGATCATCAGCGAGGTCTTGGCTGGCGTTTTTATCATAAGGATAAAGGACGCGCCTACGTTGCTCTATCCGCGAAGGCCTACGGTCATACCGGGTTTACGGGAACGTCGTTGTGGGTCGATCCTGTGCATGACCTCGTGGTCGTCTTGCTCACCAATCGTACGTTTTACGAACCTTCTCCCTCGGTGGGGCCCTTGCGACGCCGAGTTCATGGCGCTATTCGATCGGCTTTATTGCGACACGGTCGGTCAATAATCAGGGTTGGCTTGGATCACCTCGTTCAAAACGACTACTCGTTGCTAAAAGGTAAGCGCGTGGGGTTGATCGCCAACGCAACAGCGGTCGACAAACGAGGCCGCTGGATAGTCGATCTCCTCGCTGACGCTCCCGAGGTCGACTTAAAGGCGCTCTTCGCGGTGGAGCACGGGCTGAAAGGGAAGGTCGATCGCAAAATCAAAGATGGCATCCTTAAAAGGGGAAAAACACAGATCCCCGTCTACACACTTTTCGGGCAACGTCGCCGGCCAACTCCCGAAACGTTGAAAGGCCTAGACGTTCTGGTCTTTGACCTCGCCACCATTGGAATTCGCTACTACACCTATCTTTCGACGCTGGGCTGGGCCATGGAGGAAGCGGCCAAACGGAAGCTTCCCTTTGTCGTCTTGGATCGACCAGACCCTCTGGGTGGTCAACGAATCGAAGGGCCATTGTCGTCGGCCAAGCGGCGAACCTCCACGAATTTTCACCCTCTGCCCGTGCGCTACGCTATGACGACGGGTGAAGTGGCGCGCTACTTCAACGCCCAACGGAAAATTGGGGCAGCCCTGAAGGTTGTGCGGGCTTCGGGGTGGCGTCGCGGACAAACGTTCGACAGATGGGGAAGAAAATGGACCAACCCGTCGCCCAATATTCGGTCGTGGCGGCAAGCATTGCTCTACGCGGGCGTGGGAATGTTGGAGGCCACAAATATTTCCGTCGGTCGCGGAACATCGACGCCCTTCGAATGGTTCGGTGCACCGTGGCTCGATAGCGTTGCCTTGGCGAAGAAACTAAATGCCAAGAAGCTACGCGGGGTCTATTTTGTACCCCGAACGGTCATTCCCCGCGCGAGACCCTACAAAGGCAAAGCGTGCAATGGCTTGCGCATCGTTGTGACGGATATTCGCCGGCTTCGACCCGTTAGGGTGGGGCTTGAAATTTCGTCGGCACTCAAACGCTTGCACGGCAAGCGGTGGGAAACCGAGAGCTTCTACAAGCTAATCAACGATCGTCGCAGCGCCAATGGCATACTAAGTGGTAAGCCAGCGAAGTCCATCATCCGCGCGTGGGGGGCGGATCAGAAGAAGTATCGATCACTTCGTCGGCGGTATTTGCTTTATTAGCCTTTCCCAACACCCCTAGATGCGACGCATGCTGCCATCGCCTACAGTGACAATGGCAATTCGCTGCACGGAACGCTGATCATCGGTGAAACCAACGGCGCGACCACGTTGAGCTCCTTCGGTAGTGCATCCGTATTCGAATCGGCAGTAACTGACGCGATTTCCTTGGTGGCTTTGGATAGTACCCATCTCGCCGTCGCCTACAGTGATATTGGCAACTCATCATACGGCACGGTTTCAATCGGTGTTACCGACGGTGCAACGACGCTTACAGGTGGAGGGACGCCCGTTGTTTTTGAATCGGCATCCACGGGCAATATTTCTCTACACCCACAGTGGATGCAACGCCCACAGTGGATATGGCACCTGTAGTGGATGCAACACCCGCAGCGGATGCAACGCCCACAGTCGACACCGCTATTGTGATACCTCAGGATTCCGCACCACAGCCCATCGTTGACGCCACCATCGATTCCGCGCAAGCTCAGTTCGATAGCTTTGTGCCGGTGCCTGATAGTACGAACGACGTAATGGTCGTTGCCACCGATGCTACGGCCGACACCATGCAGGGGACTGACGCCACCGTCGACAGTAGCCCGGCCAATGACGCTGAGCCAAAGGTCGACGGAAGCATTTTACTACATGATGCCAGTAGCGATGATGGGAGCGGCACCGGTGGTACAGGCGGCGCAGGTGGTACAGGCGGCACAGGCGGAACAGGGGAGGGCGGCTGCGAAGGCTGCACCATCTCCGAAAACGGCGCCCCTGACGCGAGCATGCTTCTCTGGGGGGTGTTATTGCTCGGTTGGTTCGCTAGACGCCGGAAGTAAAGAAAGGTGCCCTAGACTCTGAGTTCACAAATGGGGCCATACGGTTATTTGCTGCGGTTGTCTTGGACGAGCTGCAGCTTGTCGGGTCCAGCCAGCCGCTTTCGACTGATCCGAAGGCCAGAGGAAATACACCCGCGCGTAGCGTAGACGCTGAGTGAGCGCTTCGTATTCCAAACGTACGCGGTTCCGAGCCGACTGAAACCAAAGCCCTTGGCTGCTCTTAGGGATGGGTAGTTGTTGGCGGCGATATAGGCGACAGCGTGTTCTACACCCTCTTCTGCATAGCAACACAATGCGTGATGAAGAATATAGGGAGACAATCGCTTACCGCGAAACTCTTGCAACACGTAGGCTTTGTACTGATAGACCATATCGGGGTTGAAACTGATTTCCAGTTGATGATCCATTTCAGTGGGTTTCCGAGAAAACCAGGAGTAGGCGGCGAGTTTGCCGTCGATGACCACACCGAAGCAGCGATTGCCAGCCGCCAGCGCTTGTTCCACAAATTCACGGGGCAGGTGATCGGGCGCTGCACCGCTGAAGGCCAGAAGCTCATCTCGGCCGAATTCGCGGGGGGCAGCAAAGTCGGCCTTGGGCCAGCGGCTCGCATCAAAATCTTTGATATTCACACCAACGATTCGGTACATGTTGAGGCCGATGGACCGCTCTAGAGACCGATACACCAAATCGAAAAGGGTTGCCCCCGTTCCGAATCGCTTACGGAGAACCAGGAAGCGTTGGAAGTTTTTCTTCAAGTTCATCGAATTTCCCCCCATTCGGCGCCCTTCGTTAATGCCCGCGAAGGTTCGCTCGCCCCATGTCAGTGCACGCTTTGTGCCAGCTATTTCGACTGTCGAAAGGGAGATGATACGCTCTATCGGTGGTTGCGGCACTAGCGAATTTTCCACTGATATTAGAAGGCTGCGCAATTTGTGGGGGCCAAAAAGGGAAGGCTAAAACGCGCCTGTGGGGGTTACGCTTACGCTGTAAGCGTTTGTAATGAAGCGTGATTTTCTGTGGCGGACAGTCCGGGACGGGTGATGTGACAGGGTGGGGAAGGGGCGCGGGGCACATCTTCCTGCGGCGCACCTCGGCCACCCAGGGGGAAGACCAAGTGGGGACAACTGTTACCAGGGGGTCACTCTATGATAATCGGAGACCCTTTGACGCGACACGGATCGGGGAGCCCACCGGGAATATTGCGGGTGCACGGGAAATAATTGCCAACCGCTTTGGTTGCAGACCGGGCGATTCATGAGATCATCGGGAGATCTACATCCGTGAGGTATACGTCATGAAGGCCCACATCCTAGGTATCATCTGCGTTCTCTTCTGCAGCCTCCTCAGCCCGCAAAGCGAGGCATTGATCCCGCCGCTATCGCCAGCGGAACTCGATAAGCAAGCTGACCTCGTGGTCGTGGGCCGGGTCGAGAAGGTCGAACCGGCGGGAAAGCCCTACAAAGATCATTGCTACACCTGGCGAGACTATCGGGCGACGTTCAGCGTTGATAAATATGTGAAGGGAAACTCTAAGACGAAAATTCAGATTCACTTTCCCACGCGTATCAAAAGCGATGGGAAATGCGTGGGAGGACGAACATCCTATTCTCTTCGCGAAAAAGGGATGTACCGTCTACATCTCGCGAAGAGATTTGCCAAATCAAAGACCGCGCCCGTGTACTATACGTTCATCAATTGGGCCGGGGTGAAATCGATCAACCGCAAATGACTCTATTGCGTGTAGTCTTTGATGGTGTAGAAGCGGGCGCGAATACCGAAGAGTAGAGTGGCTCCGAACATCAAGCCGGAATAGACCCAGAAGGACTGCTGAGGTCCAAGCCCCTTTACAGAAGCCAATACTGCCACCAACACCTGTCCCAGAGAAACCGTTAGCATCCAGAATCCCATGATGGTGGATTTCATTCGCTTGGGTGCTTGGGTATAGGCGAATTCGAGGCCGGTGATAGAGACCATAACCTCGGAAATGGTGACGAGTACGTAGGGAACAATCTGCCACCCTACGTTGACGACGCCTGCACCTTGGATATCTATTTCCTTTTGAATCAACGCCACCGCGACGAAAGAAACGCCAGCCATAAACATGCCGACCGTCATGCGCCTCAAGGACGTGGGCTCAAAGCCGGCCTTAGCCGAAAGTTTGTAGAGCCCGTTCATTATGGGGATAAGCGCCATAACCATCATTGGGTTCAACGCAGCGATCTGAGAGGGCAGCATTTTTTGCCCCATAAATACGAGGTCCATGGATTTCGCTTGAATAATCCACGTCGACCCATGCTGTTCAAAAAGGGCCCAGAAGATACTGACGAGAAAGAAGACACTGATGACCTTGAGGACGGCAAGCGTCGCTTCTGTGGCCTCGCCGCCGAAACGTGCAACTGCGGGTTTCCAGAATTTGCTCGTGGAGAGAGGATGGTCGCTTGCCGTGCTCCCCGACGCTAATGCTGGGGCCGGCGCGCGTCCACCTCCGAAGTAGTTGCTGAGGGTAAGCCCCATCACCGCCAAGAAGCCGTCGGTCGCTTCGACGCGCTGACGCCAGGAGAAGAGAAAGATACCGAGCACCAAAAAGGTGATGCTGGAAGCTACCATCCAGGTTACGGAAAGCCTGAGGATGGGACCCGTGACGAAGAGATGCCCTACCGTCATGAAGAGCGCAATCGCTGCTCCTGCATCCAACAGTCCGAGACGTCCGCCCGGTTTGGCTGGCACGTGGACGTATTTATGACGACCGCTCCAAAAGAAGATCGTGGCGATGAACATCAACACGCCAGGTAGACCGAAGGCTACCGACGTAGAGAATTTCACGCGCAAATAAGGGATGAGTAGCGTTGCGAAGAACGAACCAAAATTGATGATGAAATAGAATGCCTGGAAGATGCTCTTCACGCGGAACCAGTTATTCTTGCCGAACTGGTCGCCGACGTTGGCCGAGACGCATGGTTTGATTCCGCCCGAGCCAACGGCGATTAGGGCGAGGCCGATACCCATTCCGGTAATGGAGTTTTCGCCCACAGCCAAGACCGCATGACCAGCGCAATACACGAGAGAAAGCCAGAGTATCGTATTGTATTTGCCCACCAGGCGATCTGCGATAAGCGCGCCGATCATGGGGAACGCGTATACGCCCGCAAAAAAGATATGGGCCATGGCGATGGCCTCGGCGTTCGCGACTGCCTCGGTCATTTGCTGCGCTACGAAAAGCGTGACCAGGTGAACGGTCAGAATAGAACGCATGCCGTAGTAGCTGAAGCGTTCGCAGCCTTCGTTGCCTATAATATAAGGTACGCCCGGTGGCCACGATTTGGTCTCGTGGTCTGGGATTGTCTTTCGTTCGGCCCTTGCCATTCCGTCTCCTTCCTACGTCTACCCGCGCGCCCCAAGAGATCGGCGGCCCCATTGACTAGGAGAGATGGTGCCAGTCGTCAAGGGGGCATCTGGTAACCCGCTGGAATTAAACAAACTCAACTGCAGATCCGAATCTTAGTTGTCCCCGTTTTGCTCGGCAAATGGCTCCAAGGTGGTCTTGGGGGCGCGATGGGGCGGTCATTGGGCAATGGGTCGGCCAACCTGGTACACTTAGCCTGCCGATGATGATTTGTCCCATATGCCGCGGTGAGTACCCGAAGGGGGCGGGGTACTGCTCCGTCGACGGCCATAAGTTGGAAGATGAGGCGCGTTCGGAGGATACGCCGGCCGATCCCTTTATCGGTATGTTGATCAACGACCGCTATCGCGTCGAGTCTCGTCTTGGACACGGCGGCATGGGCGTTGTCTACGCGTCGCGCCATATCACCATCGATCGGCAGGTGGCGATCAAAATCCTGCGCTACGAGTTTTGTAGCAACGAAGCCTTGGTGGAACGCTTCATGCGCGAAGCGAAAGCCGCGTCCAAAATCGATCATCCGGGTATCGTCAACGTGACAGATTTTGGCAAGCTGGCCGATGGTCATGTCTATTTCGTCATGGAGTACCTCGCGGGCATCACCCTTGCCGATGAACTCAAACGTCTGAAGGGGCCGCTGGGAAATGAAAGGCTTTTCGATCTCACCCTGCAGATGTGCCAGGCTCTCAGCGCTGCACATGCCGAAGATATCGTGCACCGGGATTTGAAACCGGAAAATATATTCATCATCAATCCTTCGAATGAAACGTGCCTCGATGTCCACGACGGGCATCGGTACGACTTCGTCAAATTGTTGGATTTTGGTATCGCGAAAATGAGCCGCGACACCAATACGCGCCTGACAAAAGCCGGAACCGTATTCGGTACACCTCAATATATGGCACCGGAACAGGCCAAAGGGGTCGACGGAGACCATCGCTCCGATATCTATTCCCTCGGTTGTATCATTTACGAAATGGCAACCGGCCAGGTGCCGTTTGCCTCCGATACCTATATGGGGACGCTGACCAAGCAAATGTACGAAGACCCGGTCGCACCACGTGAACTCAGACCAGACCTAAATATTCCGCCGCAGGTTGAGCATATTATTTTGCGGGCCATGGCGAAGGAACCCGAAGACCGTTTCACCTCTATGAGTGAATTGGCGGCGGCGGTCATGGCTGCCGAGTCCGGTGACCAAAGCGTTGTTGTGGAAGTGCCCGTGACTAGGCCGCGACCTGAGGCAGCGCCAGGTCCGTTGATTCAGCTTCCCTCTTTGGGGGAAATGGCTGGAATCGAACATCGACAAAGCCGGATGGCGGGAGATGGTGGCCCGGGCAACATGCTCTTGCCCATCATACTGATCGTAGTATGCGCTGGCCTTCTTGGGGGCTATCTGGCCTTGAAGAAGCCCGCTGCAGCTCCTGAGGAGCGGGTCGTGGTGGTGGTGGCGGATGCGGCACCCGCGCAACCCATCGACGCCATGGTCAAAACTGTACATGCCGAGCGCGATCAAGGGGCGGTTGCCAAGTTGGTACAGGTTACGATCAGAAGTATTCCTAGAGGCGCACAGGTCCTCAGTGACACGATGAAACGACTCGGCAAGACGCCTCTGGTTGTCAATTTACCCGCAAACAGCAAGGCGCTCTATATTCTCAATTTGAAGAAATACAAAGACACGACCACCATGGTTGAAGCGTCTGAAAAAGACTCCGCACATCGGGTTACCATGCGACGTCGGCGCCCGAGACAAGCGGGGGGGAGCAAGGGAGGCGTTAAGCCCGTGCGTCCAGGCGGTGGCATAAAGAACTGGCCCTAAAGCACCGACCGGTTTGACTCTAAGCGGCCTTTTGTCCTTTTTTCGATTTCTACTGAACATTTTCCAAGATCCGTCGATGAAGGCCTCCTCGAAATCCCCTCTCTCGGGGCATATCCGCGATAGCTGAGTAAAGTCAGGCAAGTGCGCGATGCTTTGATAAGTGTCAAAAAAATATACGGGTAATCCTGAAACTTTCTAGATGGGCGCCGAGTGGGACTGGGAACATGCGGCGCGCAAATTTGCTTGGCCGCCGCAGACTCCATGGTTTCATATTTGAGGGGTGCGCATGTTTCGCAATCGAAAACTAGGAACAAAGATCGGTCTTGGATTTGGTTTGGTCGGAGCGATCTTGGCGGTCACGGCACTATTGACCATCTGGCAGGTTAGCGGCACTGCAACCACGACGACCCGTGTCATCGAATTGCGAGCGCCCACCCTGCAAAATAGTCAGATCTTGCTTAATGGAATGAACCATTCTCTCGCCGCTTTGCGGGGCTGGATAATTCTGGGAAAGGATAAATTCAAGGTTGGGCGCGCGAAGGCCTGGTCCGAGGAAATCGATCCTGCGGTCGCGTTCATGGACCGTATATCCAAGAACTGGACGGACCCTGAGAACATCGACCGGTTGAAGCGGATAAAGTCGAAGCTCAACGATTTCCGAAAATACCAAAAACAGATCGAAGATATTTCGCATACCCCGGAAAACAATCCTGCGTTGAAGCTGCTTTTTACCGAGGCGGCTCCTCGGGCAGCGAAACTGGTGAAGAATATTACGTCACTGATCGACCAGGAGGCGGAAGAGCCAGCGACGGCAAGGCGGAAAGCACTCTTGGGGATGATGGCCGACATTCGGGGAACGACGGGCTTGGCACTAGCCAACATTCGGGCATTTCTTCTCTCAGGAGAGGGTAAGTTTCAGTCAAAGTTTGAAAAGTTCTGGGCAAAGAATGAGCGGCGGTTTAACGACCTAAAAGAAAACGCCTCCCTGCTTACGGAAAGGCAGCGTCTAGCCTTTGTCGAGTTCTCACAGTATCGGTCTGAGTTCGCGCCCCTGCCACGGAAAATGTTCAAGATCAGAAACAGCAAGGAATGGAATCAAGCGAATCTCTGGTTGGGAACACGTGCCGCTCCAACGGCCGCGGCGATCGTCAAAGATGTCAACGCTATGTTAGGCAGCCAGAAGGCGCTGATGGCCAATGACAGTGCGGCCGCTGCGGCAAGCGTTACGACGTTGAAGACCCTGGTGTGGGCACTTCTCTTCGTAGGCGTCTTTCTGAGCGGTATCCTCGGCGTTTTTATCACACGCTCAATTACACGTCCTGTTGCGGAGCTAGCGGATGCTGCGATTGGAATTGCGGAGGGTGACGTGGCGCAAGACATCGCCTACGAATCAGCCGATGAACTTGGCCAACTTGCCGATGCATTCCGGGAAATGGTCGTTTATGTGGGTGACGCGGCGAACGCTGCCCATGCCATCGGTGAGGGCGACTTGGCGAATGCGCAGGTTGCACCTCGCTCAAAGCGGGATAAGCTTGCTCACAGCATGAATGAAGCTGTTGCGTCGCTTACCGGCCTGATGTCCGAGACAGATACGTTGATTACCGCGGCACGCAACGGGGACCTTTCGGTGCGCGGCGATGCAGGAAAATACAAAGGTGGTTACGCTGAATTGGTAGAGGGGATCAATTGCATGCTCGATGCGACAACGGCACCGGTGCGTGAAGCCGCTGCAGCAATGCAACGCGTTGCACAGCGTGACCTTTCAGCTCGCGTAGACGGAAACTTCCAGGGAGATCACGCAGCCCTTCAGAACGATATCAATAGTGCCACCGAAATTCTGGACGGCGCGATGGGGCAAGTGACCTCTGCGGTATCTCAGCTGAAGACAGCGAGCGACCAAGTGGCGTCGGGCAGTCAGAGCCTTGCCAACACGACGACCGAACAAGCAGCAACCCTTGAAGAAATATCCGCCACACTGCGACTGGTATCCTCCCAGAGTGAAGACACTGCAACCGGCGCGACAAAAGCGAAGGAGCTTTCCGGGTCTGCCGAGAAGACCGCTATTGAGGGGAACCAGGCCGTTCAGCAACTGGCTCAGGCCTTGGACCAAATCAAGAGTTCGGCGAATGAAACGGTGAAGATCGTGCGCACCATCGATCAGATTGCATTTCAGACCAATGTTCTCGCGCTTAACGCAGCGGTCGAGGCCGCGCGGGCCGGAGAGTCGGGACGAGGGTTCGCCGTCGTCGCAGACCAAGTTGGCCGACTCGCTCAGCGCGTGGCCGACGCGTCGCGAGATACGTCAGAGCGAATTGAGGAATCTGCAAAACACGCCGAGTTGGGGGTGAGTCTTGGCCAAAACGTGGAGGGTATTATTGCTGAGTTGGCCAATTCCGCCGGCCAGGTCAATGACATCGTCGTCACGATAGCGGAGTCCGCGCAGAGTCAGGCCCACTCGGTCGGGGAAGTCAACAATGCAATGAGCGAAGCCAATGTTGCGGTCCAACAAAATGCGGCGGGAGCAGAGGAATCCGCAGCGGCGGCTCAGGAACTAGAGGCCCAAGCGTGCGAATTGCAGCGTCTGGCAAGCGAATTCAGATTGAGTAATGACCGGCGGGCTCCCACGTTACAGCACGGTCTAAGCCCTTATCAGTATACCCCTGCGGCCGTGCAGATGGCTCAGCCGGTTTCCATGCTACCGACAGCGTCGGTTGCTTCACTTGGAAACGGTACTCCTCCCGTGGAAGGAAACATCGGCGAGGTTGTTGGCCTAACTGCCAGCGAACTTGCGGACTTCTAGAACATCCCGGGTCTTGGGTATCATGTAGAAGTTCTTTCCACGCGATACCGGAAAACACCGCATTCTTCCTCCTCAAAGGCACGACCATCGTTAACCAAAGATCGCAAGTGGGCGAGGGTTTCACTCGCAGCAAGCCACCCGGCGAAATCATCGAGTTGCTTCAAATCAAAAAGACTCTGACTAACTTCATAGCAGGTTAACGGGGCAGCTGAGTCGGTGAGGAGCGTGACGAGTTTGTCTTCTCGCTGTGTATGATGAAGGAGAAGTTCATCAATGCGTCGATTCAAATCCAGAATCTGAGGGCCATGACTTGGCCAGTTTTCCTCTACGGCGATAGATCTGAAACGCTCCAAGGATTTCCGATAGGCGGTGAGCGGGTCGGGCAGAAGTTCCAACGAGTCTACGGCGATATGCGGCGTAATCTCAGGGAGAATATGGTCTCCGAGAATCGCCATCTTTTTTTCTTCCTGATAGAGACAACAATGTCCTGGGGAATGCCCCGGCGTGCAGATGACACTAAATTCAACGCCCGAAAGGCTTATGGTATCGCCGTCGTCGACGAGGTGATCGGGTTTGAAAGGGGGACAGCTAAGCCGCATGGCTCCTATGCCCCTCAGCGATTTCTCAACAATAGCCGGTGGGGCGCCCATTTCAGCGAGGTTTTCCGCGGACAAGGCGTCCGCTGTCGGCTGGTCGAACCAGCGGTCGAGGGCGTTCCAGTCTATTCGTGGCATAGTGAGAGGCACACGGAGTTCATTGAACCAGTGGGCGAGACCCCAATGGTCTCCGTGGAAATGGCTTAGGAAGACATGCTTGAGTTCCCTCGCTTCGATGCCCAACTCGGCCAGGCCGGCCTTCAAGAGTCGGCGGGAGTCTGGCAAGTCGAGGCCCGTATCGACCAATGAAAAGCCCTCCGGGCCCTCAACGACGTGCACGTAGATGTGGTTTAGCTTGAAGGGCAGGGGCAGGCGAATTCGGTGGACCTTTGGCATCGTCATCGTGAATCCATGCCGGATAGCCTCTTCGGGCTGTTTCTGTCACGCTGATTTGCGTAGGCGTTCGTAGGGGCGAGAGTTTGCCAGGATGCGATAGCTTGATAGTATTGTGACATATGCTTCCGTTATTCAAACTGTTGCGAGTTTCTCCCCTCGCTCTCTTGCTCGCATCCGGTTGCGCAACTTCTGGTGGCAACACTTCGGCAGCTCAAGCCAACGCGTCGGACTATAGCGCAGGTTCTGCCAAGGCGGGTATTCCCATTTTGATTCGCGCTCAACGCGCCGCCGATGCGGTGGTAGAGGCCAATAGCTCGGGCCGCCCGCGGACAGATTTGGCAGAACTGCGTGATACCGCCTGCCAAGGGCGACGCGACCAGCCTGTGATCTTCTACCAGATGGTGGTGTCCAAATATTGGCATTACTACTGGCTTTGTTCGGAGCTGAACCCGAGACGCGCCTCGACGAGAAAGGGGGGACAATCACTGCGCCGCTTCGTCGGTGCGTTGAATCGCCGGGCACAGACCGAAAGTGCTTCTTGTTCCTCGGACGCTCGGCAAAGACTATTCAGCAAGAAGCATGAAAGCGGCATTCGTGCGAATGTCTATTGCGATGGCAAAATTGTTCTGACATATCCTGACGGTGGCCGCAGCGAACGTCAGTATCAAAGGCAGCGAGTCGCGAGCACGGCGCGGCAGCGTCCATCTTGTCCCTCGTGTCCTTCGGTACCGCCGTGCCAGCCTTGCCGCGCTTCCACGCGCGAATGTCCGGCGTGCGCGCGATGTCCTGCACCAAAACGTTGTGCTGCTCCGCG
>Ga0257122_1000801_pt1 | contig 25080 bp, 20 predicted proteins | sample SI106_120metaG_FD_190146 | JGI IMG/M metagenome (GOLD analysis project Ga0257122, IMG submission 190146) | Marine microbial communities from Saanich Inlet, British Columbia, Canada - SI106_120 | ecosystem: Environmental > Aquatic > Marine > Inlet | place: Canada: British Columbia | collected... | reverse complement strand
CCCCCGTGCCGCCTGTGCCGCCGGTTCCACCGGTTCCACCTACGCCACCGGTGCCGCCTGTGCCGCCCGTGTCATCACCACATGCAACTGCAAATGCAAGTACGGTACTTAATCCAATAGTAGCTATTATTCTTTTCATCTTGGCAACTGCCTCCATCGCCCGGGGTTGCTGAGCGCAGGAACTCCCCGCACCCCATCAAAGTCCGACGCAGTTAGCGTCAATCTTTCCAACATGTCAAGGGTAAACAAGGCGATTCTCCACTGAATACGACTGGCTGCTGCTGTCTGGCCTGAGGTAATCATGCAATGTAAATACCAAGCACGTTTCAGAAACAAAACCTGATTGATTTCCTCAACTTCAATTATTCGGTTCCAACGGCGGGGTGCACAAAGTACGACGCGCGTGTCACAGTATCCGCCATGAAGCTCTGTCGCTCTTCTCTATATATAGGTTCAACATTCGCAAACAGCCGTGGACTGATCTGCCTCGGCGTCACCTGTCTGGCTAGCGCTTTCCTTTGTGGCATGCCGGCGGCCACATCAGCAAAGCCACAGACGCATAAGCCTGCCGTCATCCGGCCCCTCGTTACGCGCTTCACCTTGGATGTAGACCTCGAACTCAACAAGGGAAAGGTCACCCTTTCCACGTACCGCAAGGTGGATTTGGGAAAGAAAACGCTCCTTCCGCGATTCAAAGGAAACTATACGCTGCAGCTTTTTTCGCTGGGAGAACTGCGAGACCAAATCCGGTTCGACTTTCCCCTAGGCGCGATGTCGGCGAGAGCGAAAGCCAGCGCCCCCACAAACCTGCGCGCAAGAACGACTGTCAGAGTGCCTCAACTGGATAGCATCACGCGGATGGTCGTCGTGGGACGCGATAGTAAAAAGGTCTTGGAAATTCCGCTCACCGACGGGAAATCCCCACATGCTACCCTTTCAATTCCTCCATCTGGTCCCACGCGGACGTCCGCGTTCGGTCCCAGAGACGCGAAGCCTACGCCCCCAAAAAAGACGACCAATAAAAAAAAGAAAAGGAAGACTAGGAAGCGGTAGCTTTCGCCTCGGCCGGTTCTAGTTCGCCGCGCGATTTTAGTCGTACGTAGACGAATACCGCTTGGACGGCTGAAACCAATGGAACGGCTATCAATGCGCCCAACGGACCGTAAGTACGTTCGCCTGCGATAACCGCGAAAATCACCACAACGGGATGGATCTTCGCCGCGGTGCCGATGATTTTCGGATTCAAGAAATTCGCCTCAAGCAAATGGATCCCGATAATCCACAGCAGGATCGCCAAGCCCCTCGCGATGTCGATGCCTGCTTCACCGGACACCAACGCAACAACGATGATCGGAATGGAAGACAAGATTGAACCAAAGATGGGGATAAGGCTCATCACTCCCGCCAAAAGCGCCAAGAGCAAAGGGTAATTCACAGAGAAGATCATCAGCCCGATATACGTGAGGATGCCATTGACTAGGCAGATCAGTAACTGCCCCCGTATAGCCCCGGACATGCCTCGATCGATGAGCACGATAACGTTATCGAAATCCGAATGGTAGACGCCCGGCACGAGATTCCGAAACCAGGCGAGCAGTTTTTCCGTGTCCAATAGAAGAAAGGCGCTGATCATCAACACCAGAATAAACGTCGTAATGGTCGATAAGATGCCCACCACAAAACGCTGCCCCAATTTCAGCATGCCCTGAATTCTACTTTGAGACGAGCTGACAAACCCTGAAACGTAACGATGAATCGCCGCCCCCACCATCTCGGCGCCTTCGGGGCTCTTTTCCCCGCTGGCCGTGCCGACCAACCAATGGCCCTCCCGCTGTTTGACGATGTCGAGCTTCATATCGCCAAGGTCGACTGCAAAACGGCCATCCGGCAACGGGCGAAGTGCGATATGCGATTTCTTAGGCTTCTCGGTGGGAAGTGTCGTCGGAGGCTTATCCTTAACTTCCGTACCGAAATTATCCTGTACCCACACAGCAAACTTGGGCACCCATTGTTCGTTTAGACGCTTCCAAATCACCGGTGCCTCTACGATCACTTTGGTCAAATCGCGGCTAACTCGAGGCACAAAAGATGTGAAGAAAACCGTGGTTAGGCCGAGGATGATCACGTAAAGCACGATAATCGATGCGAAGCGCGGCATCACGCGGCTACCCAGTTTGATTCGAGCGAAATACTTCAGCAAAGGCGCCAGCATATAGGTCACCAGCGACGCCAGGACGAAGGGCATGATGACTTCCCGAAAGATCCCCACCACAAGCAGAATAAAGGCGAGAAAGCCCCACAGCCTCGCCGTTTGCCTAACCCAGGTGAAGAGGCCAGGCCCCTTGGCACCTTCTTCGTGATAGACGGGCTTCGCGCTCTCCAATTCCTGTGTTGGCCGCTGGCTCATGCTTTCTCCCCGCTTCGCCGCCCCCAAGCGACATTCACCGAATCCCAACTTTCACAGGAAGAACAGCGCCAGAAGATTTCCCTCTCGCTATGTCCACATTCACCACACCGATATCCTCTATCGCTGCTGGCGAGCATCGCTAAGAGATCTTCGAATGCCTGCTTCACTTCTTCAGGACTACCGTGTTCGAGCACGAGACTCGAAGCCTCACGGCGCGCCGGCAACAAATGCGGATGTTCATCGAGTATTGCCAATAGCTCAGCGGCAGCGCGACGAGAATTTCGTTTCTTGTCGAAACGCGCGTGTGCCAATCGTACGTGTACGTTGCCTGGATGTTCTTCCAGTAATTTCTCGGAGATCTTGTCTAGCTCTTCGAGTTTATTCATCAAGAAGAGTTCTTCTTGCAACAACGGAAAAAAGAAAGCGGCCAGGTTGGGTTGAAGTGACAACGCCTTGCGCCACGCTTTGCTCGCCGCGCTATGGTCTCCCTTACGTTGTTGATAGAGTGCAAGCAGATGCAGCGCATGCGTGGAATTGCCATCGGCGCTCAGTGCCCGCCGCAACGCCTTTCGCGCCACGTCCATTTCGTTTGCCGCCAAAGCCGCTCCCGCTTCCTCCGTATGCATATGGGCAATCAGCCCCGACAGATCTTCATCCGTCGATTTACCTAGTTTCGTATAGGCCGCCGCGGCGCGGCGCCATTCACCCGAGCGCTGATAGAGTTTGCTCAGTCGCCTTAGGACATCTTCGTTCTTTGGATCCTGGGTCAAAAGCCATTCGAGAGCTTTTGTCGCGCGACGGTCAAAACCAGCGGAAAGAAAGTCCTCTGCCAATTGGAAATGTACGCGCTGCTTTGTCTTCTTGTCGATATCGCGCCGCACTAGAATCGACTGATGCACGCGCACGGCCCTTTCGTATTCGCCGCGCCCCCGAAACAGGGTCCCCAGAGCAAAGAAAGGTTCTACGGCTTTGCTATTTTCCTTCAGAGCCTTAGATATTTCGCCGATCGCTGCATCTTGGTTCCCTTCTAGAACCTCAACCAAGCCACGAGCGTACGCATTACCCTCCCGCGCCGCCCGACGCAAGGGCCTCCGGTCCGGCGCATAGTAGCGGCCGAGCACTGTACCTACGACGAGTAGGATAAAGCCCGCGCAAAAGGCCAGCAATACGTTCATCGAGCCGATCCCCCGACTTCTTGCAGGGCATCCAATAAGGCCGCTTCATCGTCCTCAGGGCTCACAGGATCGTCGTCTTCTGCAATATCCTCAAAGGGCGCCGGATTTGTCACCGGCAGATTTCGCAGCTCGACGAGTTCCCCTTCAAGACCGTCGATAAAACGCCTGTCCCGATTGCGCTGAACCGCGCGCTGGATAGCGACAGGTATCGTCATGAGGCCGACCAGAAAGGCGCCCAGGGCGAAACTAAGCATAACTGCAACCGACAACGGCGTTTCAAACTCTGTTACGGCGAGCGGACTCGACCAATTCCACACCACCGTTGGTATCCTGACGACGACCCATTGCCCGTTCTGCATCAGGAAAAGGGTCATTACCCCGCCTGCCATGAGTACGAGCAGAATGAAAAGGAAGAAAAGTACGCTGCGCAAGGTTCTACTCACGGCATTTTCTCCTCAACGGCCGGACAGAGATCGCGCAAGCAATCGACCAATTTATCGTACGTCTGATCGAGTCCCTCGCTGATCACCCGCGTGTCGTTCAGCACGGGCATGAAATTCGTATCCCCGCGCCAACGTGGAACGAGGTGATAGTGGCAATGGTCGGCGATTCCCGCCCCGGCAGCCCCTCCCAGATTCATACCCACGTTGATGCCGTCAGGCCGATAGACCTGACGCATTCGTACCGAGGTTTGACGCAAGACTTCACAGACCACCGCGTAGTCTTCGTCGGATAGCTCTGCAGGATCCGCCACATGCAGCCGCGGGACGACCATCAAATGCGCGTTGTTGTACGGGTAGCGGTTCATGATCACGAACGCACGTTCGCCACAAGAGAGGATCAGATTCTCCCGATACGAGGCCTCCCCTTCTGCGGGCAGACCGCAAAAGATGCAATCGTATTCACCGTTGTCTTTGGTTGAGAGAATATATTTCATTCGCCACGGGGCCCAGAGCCGCTCCATAATAATCGAAGTATATGAATGCTCTGGCCTTTGGGCCAGGTTTTGACCCAAAGAATAACTATAGATTGTGGGAAATCGGAGTGAACGACCAGGAGATAGGGGGAGGAAGCCCTAGAAGGAGTTAGTTATTCAGCTTCAGGGGCTGCACCTGGGTCGGCAGCCGGAGCGGGCTCATCTGCCGCAGGGGCAGCTTCTTCGGCACCCTCTTGGATGCTGAGGTCGCCTAGTTTGCCTTTGAGCAGGTCACCCAGAGTGGCCTTCTCTTCGCCCATTTGATAACCCTGAGCATCAGCGAGTTCCGCTTGGCGTGCCGCGCTCTTCATGCTGAGTGCGATCTTGCGCTCGTCAGAGTCGACCGTGATGACTTCCGCCTGAACCATGTCGCCAGGAGAAACGATCTTGCCGGGGTCGTCGATACGTTCTTCGGAAAATTCCGATACATGAATCAGACCCTCAACACCTTTTTCCAACTCAACGAAAGCACCGAAGTCGAGAACCTTGATGACCTTGACTTCCAAGCTGGCGCCAGGAGGATACTTGGTGGGGATGCGATCCCATGGATCCGGAATGACCTGCTTGATTCCCAAGGAGATCTTTGGCTTTTCGCCTTCCATATCGATATTGAGAACAACCGCCTCAACTTCGTCACCTTTTTGGTGCAGCTCGGAAGGATGCTTCACGCGCTGGGTCCAAGAAAGGTCGGAAATATGCACGAGGCCGTCAATGCCCTCTTCGATTTCCACAAAAATTCCAAAGTCAGCGATGTTACGAACGCGGCCTTTGACAACCGAGCCGAGAGGATACTTCTCCATCAGCTGCTCGTATGGGTTTGGCTCGAGCTGCTTCATACCCAGGCTGATACGATTGTTCTTGGCGTCGATATCCAACACGACGGCTTCGACCTCATCACCGATGGCCAAGACCTTCGAAGGATGCTTGACGCGGCGGGTCCAGCTCATCTCGGAAACGTGAATCAGGCCTTCGATGCCCTCTTCCAATTCGACAAATGCGCCGTAGTCCTTAAGGCTAACAACTTTACCGGTAACCTGAGCGCCGAAGGGATAGCGCTCGGCAGCAGCCATCCACGGATCCTCATTCATTTGCTTGAGGCCCAAGGAAACGCGTTCGGTGTCAGCGTTGTATTTGAGAACTTTGCATTTAACTTTGTCGCCGACCTGGAACATCTCGGATGGGTGATTAACCCGGCCCCAAGACATGTCGGTGATATGCAGTAGGCCGTCGATGCCGCCGAGGTCGATGAATGCGCCGTATTCGGTAAGGTTCTTGACGATACCTTCGACGATTTCGCCTTCCTGCAGCTTCTGCAGCGTCGCGGACTTCAATGCCTCACGTTCGCGCTCAAGAAGGGCGCGGCGGCTGAGCACGATATTTCCGCGCTTCTTATTGAACTTGATGACCTTGAACTGGAAGGTCTGAGCGATAAAGGAATCGAGATTGCGTACTGGACGCAGATCTACCTGGGAACCAGGCAGGAATGCTTTGACGCCACCACGAATCGTTACCGACAGTCCACCTTTCACCCGCTGGGTGATGGTGCCTTCGATCAATTCATCACGTTCACACGCGGCACTGATCTCATCCCAAACTTTAAGCTTGTCAGCTTTTTCTTTGCTCAGGACGATTAGACCATCATCGTTCTCGCGGCTTTCCAGCAGGACTTCGATATCCTGGCCTTCGGCTACGGTAACTTTGCCATCTGTGCCGAGGAACTCGCTAACGGGGATCTGCCCTTCAGACTTATAGCCTATATCGACAACAACATATTCTTTGGCGACCTGTATGACCCGTCCGGTGACGATATCTCCCTCGTTAAACTCTTGACGAGGAAGCGTTTCTTCAAACAGGGCGGCAAAAGACTCTTCAGACTGACTTACACTCGGGGACTCGACCATCGGAATCAACGTAGCTCCTTCAACACTTTGGATTTTTCGCACCCCTAACTATGGAAGGCGAAATCGGGCGCAACATATGCCCCTAGACCAGGGCTGTCAACTGACTTTCTCGGTAATCTCCGGGCCTAACAGATCGGGCGACCACATCTCGCCTCCACGGAGGCATTCACGCCGGGGTATCGCCGGAGCCCGAGCTAGAAATCGTGACGATACGCCCCTGGCGCTGGACGTCCCCGCGGACGAGTCGATCCAAAACCCATGGATATAGCTTATGTTCTTCCCTCAGGATTCTGGCTGCCAGCGCTTCTTCATCGTCTCTGGAATCAACCGGGACAACCCGCTGTGCGATGATGGGCCCCGTATCGGTTCCGTCGTCAACAAAATGGACTGTGCAACCGGAGTAGCGCACGCCATATCGCAACGCCTGACGCTGAGCGTGCAAGCCGGGAAATGCTGGCAATAACGATGGGTGAATGTTGACGACTTTTCCCGAAAATGCAGCGAGAAAGGTCGGCGACAGGAGCCGCATGAAACCTGCCAAGGCCACCCAGGACACGTTGTGGCCGGCCAAACAATCGACCAATCGCGCGTCGTAGGCGGGCCGCTTTTCCCCTTTCTGCCGTGGCAACGCCACCGTGGGTATGCCCGCTCGCTTCGCACGATCGAGCGCTCGGGCGGCCGGCTGGTCACTGATCACAACGGCAACCGTTGCGGCGATTGCCTGGGATAAAGAGGCATCGATGATCGCCTGAAGATTGCTGCCTGAACCGGACGCCAACACGGCAACCCGCGACGGATCAGCCATCAGATGAACTCCACCGCCAAATCGCCCCGGTCGGTGATTTCACCCACTTGCGTCGCCCCCTCATCAGCCAAGACGGCGAGTGCGGCAGCGATTTCCCCTCTGGGGACCACGGCTAGAAGGCCGAGCCCCATATTAAAGGTACGGCGCATCTCCAACGCATCGATGCCGCCTCGCTCCGCGATCAATTCAAAGATAGGAGGGATCGTCCAACTCGAAGTCTGCAGGCGCCAGCCCAAGTCTTCGGACGTGCAACGAGGCGGATTTTCCACCAACCCTCCCCCCGTGATGTGAACGAGGGCTCTCACGTCAACCTCACCGAGCAAGGCTTTGACCTGCTTGGCGTAGATGCGCGTGGGCTCAAGCATGGCTTCGCCCAGGGAACGCCCCAGTTCGGGTACCACAGCATTGAGATCGGTGTTTTCGGTGATCAACACCTTACGCGCCAGCGAATAGCCATTAGAATGAAGCCCTGATGATGGAATGCCGATAACCGCATCGCCGGCCTGAACCCGTTTGCCATCGATAACGCGGCCGCGGTCAACCACACCCACAACAAATCCGGCCAAGTCGTATTCACCAACCTGGTACATCCCCGGCATTTCCGCTGTCTCGCCGCCAAGCAACGCGCAGCCGGCCTGTTCGCAGCCAGCCACGACGCCTTCCATAATCGATTCCCCCACGCGTCCGTCCACTTTGCCTGTAGCGAGATAGTCGAGGAAAAAGAGCGGTTCCGCCCCCACCGTCAGAATATCGTTGGCGCACATAGCGACCAAATCGATCCCGATCGTGTTGTGCTTGTCCATGGCGAAAGCGACCTTGAGCTTCGTTCCTACGCCATCAGTTCCGGACACAAGGAGCGGGTCGTCCAGGCCCTTCGGCAGCCCGCAAAGCCCCGCAAAACCGCCGATTCCGGAAACAACCTCAGGCCGCAAGGTTCGTTTCGCCATTTGGCCGATACGACGGGCCAACTGGTTGCCGGCTTCAATATCAACGCCAGCGTCTTTATAGGCCCCACCACTCTTCGGGATTATATTTGCCATAATGCGCCCCGAGCATGCCGCCGATCAGGGGCCGAGGTCAATCCCTCGCTCGAGCATTGCGCACGTTGCCCTGCTAGGGCATGCTAGCGGTCACGAACGGCAACGTACCCAAACGCGCGAAAGCCCGTTGAGAAGCGAGACCCCCCATGGCCCTAGACAAAGAACTTATCGACATCCTGCGCTGTCCAAAATGCAAAGGCGATTTAGAACTCGACAAAGAACAGACCGCATTCGATTGCAAGCCCTGCAAACTGCGCTACCCGGTCGTCGACAATATTCCGAATTTCCTGATCGATGAAGCGCTGCCTCTGGAAGGCTAGGAACTCAGCCTACGCGCTGAGCGACAAACTGCGCCGCCCGGGTGGCCATGGCCATGATGGTTACCTGGGGATTGACCCCAATAGACGACGGCACAGCCGAACCATCCGCAACAAACAGCCCCTTGATATCGTGCGCCTCGTGCGTTGACGAAACCACTGACGTATTTGCATCGCGCCCCATTCGAACCGTACCGAGCGGATGATACGCACTCATTTCGATATTTCGTGCCTTGAGCGTCGATTCCCGAAAACGTTCGACGTCGGAAATATCCCACATCTCCTGAAAACCAGCCACGGGTGCAAATACACGTTCGGCCCCGGCAGCGAAGTAGATTCGAAAAAGGATCTCCATGCCGCGTTTCATTCGCGCCACATCGTGGTCATTTAGCATATAGGTGATCAGCGGGCGTCCCCCTGGCCCCATTCGCACACGGCCACGAGACGTGTCTTCGACCATAAAACCAAAACATGCCATGCGCTCGAAGGCTTCCATGGCTTCGGTATGACCGGCCCCTACAAGCGGCACCGCGCCGGCGGTGAGGTCCATAGGAACGAACGCGCCCTCATAAAGCAACCCCTCGTCGTGAAACTCTTCGATGGCATACCCCTGGGGGATGGCCGAATATCCGCGAATCTCGTAGGGGAACGTGCCCATTATTCCGACCGCCGGGTGAATCGAAAGATTGCGCCCCACTTGCCCACTACGATTGCCCAAGCGGTTCTTGAGCAACATCAGCGGCGTCATCATGGTGCCACAGCTGAGAACAACTGCACCCGATTTGATCGTCAACGTGTGTCCCTTTTTCGTACGGGCGCGCACACCAACGGCCTTGTCCCCACTGACCAGAATTTCTTCGGCCTCAGCGTTGTAGAACAGATTGGCTCCATAACGCAGTGCTAGCGGCACGTAGGAGACATTCGTGCTGCGCTTGGCATCGGTTGGACATCCCCAGCAACAAACCCCCTGACCGTCGCAGTCGGGGGCGTTTCGCAACAAGGGGTTGTGGCCTTCGATGCCTAACGCGTCGCATCCGTCCGCAATAACCCGCCCCATGCCGCCGACGTATTTCGGATCGGCACGTTCAACCTGCAGCACCTTTTCGACCTTAGCGAAATAGGGGTCCATCGCTTCTGGTGTGAAATCGCTCAACCCAAATTCACGTCTCCATTTATGAAGTACGCGGTCAGGGATCCGATAACATGTGCCGGAATTGACGGTGGTAGTTCCACCCACGCAGCGCCCCAGAAAGATTGGGATCCAACAATTACCCACGGCGATAGTCGCCCCCCCGTCGCGGTAAAGGACCTTCTGCATATCAAGGGCGCGCGCATTGAAGTCTTTGCGGGTGAAATAGTCGCCCTCTTCCAACATGACGACAGCCAAACCCATCTCGGCTAGCTCGGCTGCAATGGCCGCCCCGCCCGCCCCCGTACCGACGACAACAACGTCGGCCTCCAATTCCTCATCTTCATCGAAGTCAGAAGCGTTCATGGCGCGCTCCATATAGCGTTCGCGCTCCACTTCTTGCGGCTGTTCGATTTCGAAGACACCGTCGGTTGCCTCAAATAACTCTGGTGCACCGTACCGGGCGGTCTTGAGCGGCGCGAGAACGACGCGCAGCATCATTCGTTCGGGAAAACTGCCTTCGGCCAGTGATTCAATGAAAGCAAGCTGGCGTGCCGCGGAGAGCTTGGTAAAAGGCCTCAGCGTTCGCAGCCTTGCGGCCTGTTCGAATGCGGTAGCCATCGCCTCGTATCCCTTGCCTGCGAAATCGGGGATATCGCGAAGAAACTCCTCTAGGCGAGACACGGCCCCTTCGCTGTCTGCAGGAAAACGGTCACCACCGGGCAACGCGACCTCGGCCAATGCCAAGAGGGTTTGCCGGTTCTTTTCGCCAAAACGGTAACTTGATTTCGCCATGAGCTAGACCTTAGGACCACTTTCGTCAACGTTCAACAATTGGTCCGACCAATTTCCGAGATAAGTACACGCACCGCAACTAACACTATCATTACCACAGGTTAGACTGCCGGCCAATATCATGCGCCGCCGTCCGGCACGCAGAGTTGGCAACGGAACTTAGCGGGCCTCCAGAGCGACTGAACAATGGGCGTCACCCGAACGATATGTCCGGCGCAAAAGACATTGCGACACCGTTCGCATCTAAAGCCCTGATGAGAGTCAATTGGGCCACGATGTCGACGCGGTACGGGGACCCCCACGACACGATCGCACATCCGACAATGGTGTTGGGGGCGCTTCGGTTTTGGCCGAGGCACATCGAGCGTCGCCTCGGCATCTTCCAGTATTTCCGAGGCGAGTCGACGCGTTGCATCACCGACGACGCCGCTGACCTCAACACTGGTTCGCCCTCGGTCCGCCGCGACCTTCTGAGCCATCTCCCCGGGCTGCATTTCGACAGTTGCCGCTTCGGCGTGCCGATCATCGTCAACCCAGAAGTCCCCTGAGGCCTTCGGCGTGCCGTCTTCGGCTGAACTGGCGGCATCCGCCTCGTGTCGGCGGTCCTCCTTGCGGGGGATCTTTGTATCGTCAGTGCTCACAGATTCTCGCCCAAAGTTACCACCAACGCCATCGGCACACTACCGGCGAAGAAGGACATAAACGGCTCCCAATCCGCCATCGGCCGGCCGTGCGCTGCAAAATGCCAATACCGACTTTGAAATTCCACTGCGGGTCAGCCAAACGCGCAAACTGTCCTTGAGCACGGGAACGTGATCCTTGGAATTGAGCCCGCGTCCGTGGACGATGAGTACACAACGAAAACCCCGGCCCCGGCTGGCCGTCAAAAATTGTTGCACGAGCGGTCGGGCCTCCTTGCGCGTCTTGCCATGTAGGTCCAGGTGGGCCCTGCGCGAGAAGTCTCCCCTACGCAGTTTCTTTAGCAGCCGCCGATCGATTCCCTGGGCAAGCCCCTCGATATGCTCGTCCGACCAGAGAATATCAAAATCCCCTTCGCCAGAGACCAATCGGTCGAGTTCACCAACGACGAGTTCATCATCATTAGGCGGCGGCGGAAGCGTGGTTTCCCGCGTTCGCGGCGCGATATCATCGACGGCGAGCGGCTGCACCCCCTCCATCTCACCCCGAAAGAACGTTGCGTCGTCCAGTTCGTCGGCCTCCGTTGCCGGATCCGCGCCGAAAGAGAGGTCCTTGCTGGGTGCTGGAGGGGGAAGATCCTTCGGTTTCTCGGCGGCCGCTCGCTTTACGGCCTTCTCCACGCGAAGATCCAACTTCTCGAAGGGCGTGTTGAAGCCATTTTCCTTCTTCTTGCTCATCTGATACGGACTATTCTACGCCTTTTCCACCGATTCAGAAAACCGCATACCCATCTTTTTCGCACCACAACATCATTGCTTTTCTGAGGCGGCTCTCTGTATCCTCCTGGCATGAATCCGATACAAATCTGCAACGAAGTTCTTGGCGACACAAAGCTGACGACGCTCATCGAAGAGCTTTCATCCCCCCAAATCAAAGCCGTACTCAAAGAGGGGAAAATCAAAGTGAAACTGCCGGGGGGCTTCGTCTCTCAAAAGAAGAAGCGCTCCACGTGGACCAAACGCATCCTGTCGGCGGTCGACACCGAAAACGTCGATGCGGCGTCCGAGCTACTTCAGCAATGGCTACTCCATCGGCGCCGAGGACTACTCATCCGGTACCTCGATTTGCTTGAGGTAAAGCACCGCGACGGGGAAACAGACGATAGTTTTTTGATCTCGAAGCCCAGTGAGGCACTTCGCTCGTGCGCTGAAAAGCTGTATGGCGAATTCGACAGGGTGGAAGTCGCTGCATACCTGGCCTACATCGCTCACCAACAGCGTTCGAACGTCTTTGACGACTTTCCGCTCTTAGGTGGCGACGCCGAAACCAACGATGGCGGCGCCAGCCCGAACGCCTCGGAGACTCCGGCCCCCCCCACCGACGATGCCCCCACCGACAACAATTAAACAGCATCGCCAACTTAGGGTAGACTAGTTCCTCAACACCGAGGAATGAGACGCTTATGGATTGGGAATGCCCATCGTGCGGTCACACGCACCCTACGCTACCTGAAGCCTGTGAAAAATGTGGAAACACGCCGGAAGTCGTATTGAACGTCTGGCGCTGCGGTTCCTGTGCACACGAAGGAATCGCTGGTACCGCAACACATTGCCCCAACTGCAAAGCAGAAAAGGGGTTGGGAGTCGAAACCAAAGTCGATGCGTCCCAGAGGCTAGAAGGCGCCCAGGCGCTTGATCTCGCCCGCGGGCAGTGGCGCTATTGTGCCTACTGCGACACCCAGGTGCCCCCGGTTGATCCGGAGACGGGCACCCCCAATGAGAAATGCCCGACCTGCTCAGGGGCATTGACTGAAGCCGCGCAGGAAGCAGCCACGGAATTCGTTGACGAAGCTCATGCCAGCCAATACGCCAAGGAAAAGGCCAAGGCTCAAGGAGCGGCAGACCCCGAACCGAAGATTGGGGCGGCACCTTCGACGGCGAGTCCGCAGGCGCAGCAAAAGAAAGGTGGCGGCGCCAAATTCGGTATCATCGGCCTTCTGGTATTGATCGCCATCGGCATCGGTCTCTACTTCATTTTCCGCAGCAAAACAGAAGCCTTCAACGTGGAAGATCGCCTTTGGACGCGCATTGTCGACGTTGAAAAATTCGGCAAGGTCGTGCAGAACAAATGGCGCGTTGAAGTTCCGACCAAAGCCTACGACCTCAGCTGTTCGAAAAAGATCAAGGAGCATAAGAAGGTGCCGAATGGCACCGAATCGTACCAAGAAAAAGTCTCCAATGGCAGACGTTGCGCCAAACACGGATTCAAGAAGAAGGGTGGCGTTTCCGTCAAACAATGCGTGAAATGGGAAACCAAGTACAAGACGGTCACCAAAACGCGAACCAAATATCGCAATGTTCCCATCTATCGTAACTGGTGCCGTTACTCGGTCGACAAATGGCATAAGAGCCGAGAACTCAAAGCGGGCGGTGCAGCGAAGGATCCTCCCAAATGGCCGAGCACGGCGGATCTCGTGGCCGGCAAAGAACGTGCAGGAAAACAGCACGCCACGTATCAACTCAAAGTAAAGAACCAGAAGGGCGAAGCCGACTCCGTCAAAGCAAAGGATCAGCAGGAATGGGATAAATATCCAGTGGGCAGCGAGGTGCTGCTTGAAGGTGGATCCGGCAAGAGGAAGATCGTCCCACCGAAAGCGAAGTAACGGCCCCGCCCCCTCCATTCGTACCCAACCGCACTGTTTTTTTGCGCTCCGGTTCCTCTCCCTCTAATCTAGAGCGATGATCATTGCAATTGTTGGACAAAAAGGCGGCAGCGGAAAAACGACGATCGCCACGAATATCGCAGCCGAATGGGTCGAACGGGGACAACGCGTATTGCTTGTCGATGCAGATCCCCAAGGTTCCGTACGAACGTGGGGGGAAGTCGCAGGTCAAGGAAACCACCCTGTTCCGACCATTGTGGCCATGGGCGCCTCGATGCACCGCCCCGACCAACTTCCGGCGCTTTCGGTCGCGTATGACCTCGTGGTCATCGATTCCCCCCCAAGACACGGTGACATTCAACGGTCCGCATTGATGATAGCTGACATGGTCATCCTGCCTTGTGGTCCATCTGCCATGGACGTATGGGCTCTCGCCGAATCGTTGGAAGAACTGGAACGCGCCCAGCAAATTCGCCCAGAACTAAAAGGCGCGATAATCATCACACGCAAAATATCGCGCACCGCCATAGGCTCTAACGCCCGCAACGCCCTAATGGAAAGCCAGGTCCCCCTGCTAAAGACGGAACTCGGTTTCCGCGTCGCGTATCAAGAGGCCCCCGCTGCGGGAATGGGCGTAACCCGCTACGAAACGAGGGGAACGGCCGCCAGCGAAATCAGGGAACTCGTCGACGAATTGGAATTGTGCGCCAAGAAAAGGGAGCTTCATAATGTCGCGGCCTAAGACCCCAGCGCTTTCTTTGCGCAAGCCCCCCAAGGTCAAAATAGCAGAAGAATTTATCCGTGAAAAAAAGGCCAATGGAATTTCGGAGTCGGATCGCCCCGGAACGTTCGCGCCGCTACCAAAGCCGCTCGCAGATCGGGTCGACCAGCATTGCAAGGATCACGGCCTCAAGGACACCGAACTCATGGCGGTTGCCCTAGACCACTACTTCGAGACGTTGGACCGGCGAAACCCACCCTTCGACTGGTAACTACAGCGCGAACCACTCGCCTTCAACAGTCCTAAAGATAGCGTTCAATCTTCTGCAGCAAATCAAGACGGTCTAGCAGGTTCGTTCCATAGTCCATATCGCCCATTTCCAGTACCAGCGTCGGCGAAAGATCGTAGCGTTCGAACCATTCTTCGTAGAGCACGTTCAACCGCTTTAGATAGCTAGGCGGAACGTCCTGCTCTTCAGGGCGTCCCCGCAACCGAATACGCTGCCTCACGGTCCGCAAGTCCCCGCGCAAGTAAATCATAAGGTCAGGAGGCTGCAACGATTTGATGATGCTCTCATAAAGATCTCGATACGTGAGATAATCTCGCTTCCTCATCTTGCGCGAGCGATAGAGATTATAAGCGAAGATCTCAGCATCTTCGTAAATCGAGCGATCTTGGACCACCGTCTTCTTCGTGCGCTGCCTTTGAAGTTCCTGATGAATATGAAATTTCTGGGACAAGAAATAGACTTGGCTATGAAACGCCCAACTCTTCATATCTTTGTAGAAGTCTTTGAGGTACGGGTTGGTGGCGTTGGGCTCATAGAAAGGCTGCACCTTGTACTGCCGGCAAAGAAACTTCACCAGTGAGCTTTTCCCGATACCCATATTGCCCGCAACTGCTACATATTTGCGGCGAGTAGCGACCATGGTTGCCCCCCCCCCTAAGACTAGAGGGTCGCAACGTATCATATTCTACGGCACGTTGATACGAGCCATCGCTTAACCGTTGGCGCCCTCAACAGAATTCGGTTTCTCCCCTAGCGCCGAGATATTTGGATACCGCGTGGGCAACACGATCTTCACGCGCGTCCCCTTTCCCGGGGAGCTAGACACATCGAGTGTACCGCCGAGTTCTTCAATGGTTTGCTTGCTGGCGGGAAGGCCTAGGCCCATGCCAATTCTCCCGCCCTTCTTGGTGGTAAGACTGAAGTCGAAAAGATGCCCCATTTGATTGGCATCAATTCCCTTTCCCGAATCCTCGACGCGAATCACCATGGCCTCATCGTCTACCGTAAGAACGATTCGTACTTCACCGCCATCATCGCGCGTCTCCAATGCATCGAGGGCGTTCTGCAGTAAATGTAAAAAGACCTGGTTCAATTTCGGTGGATGGCAGATCAACGACGGTATCGAATCAGGATACTCGCGCACGATTCGCACGCCATCGCCAATCGAGGAACTGAGCAATTCTACCGCGCTGTCAATGCTCTTACGAACATCCACCCCTTTGACCGCCGCCTCATCGAGGCTCACAAAATGACTCAACCCCGTCACAACTTCACGAATACGTTCGCCGCTGGAACTCAATACGGAAGCAAGAGCTTTTGAAGAATCGACGGCACGGACAACGGCCCGCGCCGATGGGTCATCGCCTCCGCGATTCTTGTCCGCGAAAGGCCGACAGAGGTCGAGCGCTCTTCCCATCGTATCCGTGGCCGAATGAAGTGTACCCAAAGGTGTATTGATCTCGTGAACAATACCCGCAACGACGCGGCCCAGCATGGCCTGCTTTTCCGCCTCGATCAATTTACCCTGAGCGCCCTTTAGTTGTGCGAGCGCTGCGGACAGGTCCAGGGTTCGTTCACTAACTTGCTGCTCTAGATTTTCGTTCAATCCTCGAATCTTTTCGAAAGCGTTCGCGGTCTCAACGGCAACCGCCAACTGATTCGCCAGGGTGTCGAGAAGTTGATAATCTTCCCTATTGAATCCTCTACCATTTCGTTTCTGCCCCACAAGCAAGAGACCCACCACGTCCCTCGCATGTGCCTCACCACCCACGGCAAGCGGAACGATCGCCTCGAGCCCGTAATGGGGGAAGAAACCGGCCTCTCCCCTAACGTCGAAGTTGTCATCTCGCCTGCTAAGACTCTGCGCCGCTACAACCGTGGCATCTTGACTGCTAACCATGGTCTTGAGGGCAAGAGCGCGTTCGATCGGAGGGAAATCCGCGGCCCGAAACCCTGCGGGCAACAGATAGAGAGCATCGTCCAATGCCTGCGGGTCCTGCGACAATCGCCCCCCTTTGAAGATGTCGGTTCCCGGTTCACGGGGCGCAAAATAGGCGTGTGAAAGCCCCATTGCCTCGAGTAGAACGGGCCGCACAGTTTCAGCAATGGCCCCCAAAGTCCGCGCATCGGTCAAGTCTGCGCTCGTTTTGGCCAACGCTCTGGCATAGACCGCCCGAGACCGATAGACAAAACGGTCTATCGCCCGCTGAACGCGAATCTGAAAAAGGCTAAAGACTAAGACGGCCACCATCGTCGAAAGTCCAACGGAAACGGTGGATGCGCTTTCTCCCAGCCATTTCAGGCCGTGAAGAATCAAGGCCACATAGACAAACGATACCAAGAGCGACAATCCGACGTAGACAAATCCGCGACGAATTACGATTCGTAAATCAAAAAGCTGGTGGCGGATGATGGCGTAGCCAAGGATGCCTGGAAACAGTCCGAGGCACGTTAGATTCACAAACGCGACCCAGCCGCCCCCCGCCTTTTCGCCCAGCACAGGGACGGCGACCACCAACAAGCTCGGCACGGCAAATGCGACGGCGCTGGTAATCGCGATAATTCGCGCTCGGGATCGGAGCCCCGCCGGATTCGAAGGTCGAGAAGCCCGCCAGCAGACCCATATCATCAGAAACAGTCCGCCAAGAAGAAATGCCCCAGTGCCGACCGAAGAGACATCTCGCCATGCACCCACTTCATGGCCCCACAGTATTGCCCGCCTCACGAGGACATTCGCCGCCACCAACAGAATGCCCCCGCCTATACCGAAGAAGATGAGCCTTCTCTCCCATTTTCGCTGATACATCCCGGTGAACTGCACCACAAGGTGAAAACCTGTGACGGCATAGAAGACTGTGGTGCTCATCCGCAAAATGACGAGCCAACGAGTGATAGGCCCATCGGGCAGCGTGTAGACCATGCTCACGGCGGCCACTGTCGCCAGGAAAAGCAATGGACGAGACGCTGCGTCATTCGGCTTACGCCACCAAACGAAAAGCCCAACCAAAGCGTAGAGCAGTCCGATAACCTGAGAATAGAGGTAAAGGGCTGTGGACTTGAACACCGCCCGAAGGTCAGGCTGCGATACGGGTATCGTGCAGTCTACCGTTCGTCCTCGAAACCCCGTCACCACATAACGGTTTTCTGCCCCAACGTCTCTTCTCTCGGCCCCACTGATCTCGCCCCAGATCCATTTGCCGCTGGGAATCGCGGCAAGGTCAACGTCGTTGACGCGTCGCACTTTCAATGGTCGAGAGAACCCAGCGACCGTATCTGCTGCCTCTTTGGTGAGCGGGAACGCCTGAAACACCCGCGGGAACGGCGAGGGGGCCAAATGAAATCCCGGATGGGGAGCCAGCATCACACCTACTGCCCCCGTCCACGACACCACGTAAGGAAAGACCAGAAAGACCAACAAAAAAACAATGGTGCCCCAACGCTTCGCCTTCAGCGGCAAATGTCTCGCGTGATCTGGGCAACAATTCGGGGTGTCTGCCATGGCGCTGCAAGCCTCTCGCTACAAAGACATCGTGGAAGTGACGGTTCGTCAACCGTTTCGGTTCGCCGTCTCTAGGGGCAATGTGATTTCGAAGATTGTCCCCGTTCCAACTTCGCTACTTACGTCTATCGTCCCGCCATGCTGATGAATAATATTATAACTGATCGAAAGACCTAGCCCCGTTCCAACCCCTACCCCCTTCGTGGTGAAGCCCGGTTCGAAAATCCTCTTTGACTGCTCGGGCGCCATGCCCACCCCGTTGTCGGAAAAGCGGATTTGCGCCATACCGTTCACTGGATTGGTTTCAATTCGAATTATACCGCGTTTGAAAGCACTATCTCGGATTCGCTTTTCTTCGATCGCGTCCACTGCATTCACGATCAAATTCATAAACACCTGATTGAGTTGGTTTGGATAGCAGACGATAGATGGAATTTCACCGAACTGAAGTTCCACATCCACATGCCCCTTGAACCTGTGACGGGTGAGTTTGATCGTGCTTTCGATACCGTCGTGGAGGTTGGCCTTCTGCCGTTCCGCTTCATCCAGACGGGCGAAGTTGCGCAAGTTGCCCACGACTTCACCAATTCTCTCGCCAGCGGTATGGATCAGGTCATGATTGTCCTTCATCATTTTCTGCAATCGGTGGACTTTCTTTTCTGCCTCAGAGTTTTCCGCAAGTAGGCCGGCCAAAAGTCCATCCAAGCGACCATCAACACGCCGGCAGACATCGACGGAACTTATTACCGCCCCAATGGGGGTATTGATTTCATGGGCCACGCCCGCAACGAGATTGCCCAAGCTCGCCATCTTTTCGCTTATCAGAAGTTGGTCTTGCATTCGCTCTTGCCGGGCGAGGCTCTCATTGAGTTGCGCGTTTTTCTGAGCAAGGTCCGTTGTTCGTTCATCGACCTTCCGTTCCAAGGTTTGGCTATACTGAGCGAGCCTATCATTGCTCTTCTGAAGCTCTTGATATAGGCGGGCATTCACGATGGAAATGGCCGCTTGAGAACCGATGAGTTCGGCCACTTCCACATGACGGGACGTGAAGACATCGGTTGCTAGATTATTCTCCAAGTACAACACAGCGACGAGTTCCCCCTGACTCGTCAGAGGAAGAGAGAGAACCGACTTCGGCGCATGAGTTTCCACATAGGGATCGCTGCGGAAGGGACCCTTGCTACTGGCATCCGCTAGGACGACACGTTTCTTAGTCCGCGCGGTATAGTGAACAATAGCACGAGACAAATGGTCGCTGCCTTCAACGGCTAACTCCAAGTTGTGACAGCTGCAATGTCCATCTTCAAGATTGCCGGCGATGATGAAGTCATCTTCGCGAGGCAGTATCAAGAAGGCCCGCTGGGCACCGACGTTCTCTGCGACGATTCCGAGTAGCTTCCGAAGTAGAGTGTCCGCAACAACTTCACCTGCAAGGGCGTGACTCGCCTTGATGACCGTGCCCATATCCAGAAGACTCGCCTCTGAAGAGCTCGTCGTTTTAACGCCCGACGCGGCTTCGAGCTCTCGGGTATAATTGAGGCGACGGCTCCTCGGATGCAAGATGGAGGCGAAGTCTTCATCTAATTGCTCAATCTTTGAGGTGGCGCCCCACTTTTCGTATCCGTAGCGCGCGTCCGCTAGGTAAACAGCAGCAACCTTTTCCAGCTTTCGATCCAGATAGTGACGCGCTGCAACTTCATTGGCCAACGCCTGATCGGCGAGGAACCCTCCTTCGCCAGCCATGCGAATGGCGTCTTCATAGGCGGATGCTGCCCGTTCGGATTCGCCATTGAGCCGGGCCTGTTCACCCTTGATCAACAGCAGCTTGTGTTGAAAGTTTATACCTCCACCGGCATCCACAATCGACTCAAGATGTTTGCGATGCTCTTCAATTGCAGTTAGCGCATATTCCTCATCACGTCCCCGAGAGACTGCCAGTGCCCCGTAGAAATGAACGTCGATCAGCGCAAACTCCGTCATAGAGGCATCGACATGCGGTGTTGTGCGTTCAATCGCATTGGCGGCTGCCGCAAAATCGCCAAAGAGGTATGCGATACGGGATCGAATCAAATGATACCAAATCACCGCCTCGGCGTTCTTCCCAGCCATTTTGCCCAACACAGCGTCAACGTTATCTTCACCATCGAAAAGCGTGTCGTCCTGAGGGCGTTGGCCGCGGAGGACCTCGATCGCACGCTGGGTCAAGTGGATCTCCCGTACACCAAGATCCCCCATGTTGGTTTCGATATACCGCGCAAGGCCCCGGTTTTCTTCGTAGAGCTGTTCGAGTGGTTCGCCAAAAGCAAACGCCATCGACGAAAGATTGGCGGCGGTCAACCCCGCGTAGAAGGCCTCCCCTCTTTCCACACCGATGCGAAAGGTGCGACGCAAGCCATCCAGAACCTCGCGGAGGTTTTCCGTCAACCAAAGCGTTCCACCATACGCGACCATCTGAGCGCCACAACGGTGCGTGTCACTATCCTCTGCAACCGCAATCCCTAAATGGGCATACGCCGCGCCGGCGGCATAGTCTCCACGAGAATGTGCAACCATCCGCCCCCAAGTGGAAAAGGCCATTCCGGACATGGGCGCCAGCCCCTTTTCCAAGGAAACCCGAACCACTTCCGCCATCGCGAGAGTGACCAATTCTCTCCGTTTCATGAAAAGCGGAAGAAAGGTCCCGCGCATCAGCTCTAGTGCGGCCGTAACAGCCTCGTCATCTGCCTGACGATAAGATCGCAGTTCTTTGATCGGGCGATCGCCCACCAGTTCATCGATTCTCCTAGCGCGTTCCTGCCAAGCCTCCTCGGGATCATCCGTATCCAGATCGATGCCGAACTCGCGGAGCACCGAAAAAGCGGTGGTCAAAGCCTCTTCCGGACTGCCCGAACGAGCGAGTTCGGTAACCCGCGGCGCCGCCCCTTTGAGCCGGTGCGCCAGTGTTCGGCTGCGTTGCGTCATAGACGCCGTCAAAGCCAACACCCGCTCCGGATCCCGCCGGAGGCCTGACAACGAAACACTTAGCCGATGATGCAAATCGAAACAGATATCGTAATTGGTGGACCAAGCGCGCTCGGGAAGCAGTTCCAGCGCCGTATCGAAATGCGTCGCCGCGGCATCTAGAGCCGCAGACCCCTCCGCACGCAAGCCTGCTCGATGGTTTAGCTGCGCCACCGCCAGGCGTTCATCGCTATCTCGGAGTCCACGCTTGCCTATTTCGAAATGCCGGACAATTTCGAAAAGTCGCTCATCCCGTGATTTGTCGTTCAACTCATGATGCAGAAGACGGGCCAGCCGGAGGTGCAGGCTTGGCCTGTCTTCTACCGCAATACCATCGTAGGCGGTTTGTCGAAACTGATCGTGGGCAAATTCAAGTTCAGCATTTAGCGCGCGACAGATTTCGGAAAGCTCGCCGATGCCGCTTCCCGCCACTATCTTACCGAAGCAGCTGCCAATAGGCCGCAAGATACCTTCCTTCACAGCCTGATGAATGGGTTCCACCATCGCGCAAGGGGTTCTTCCTGCAAGTTGCGCCAACGTTTCCAGATTGAACCGCTGACCTACGCATGATGCGGTTTGAAGAACCTTCCGCGATTGTTCGGGTAGGAGCGCCATCTTTTCGAGCAAGAGCGGCACAACGTTGTCAGTGATAGCGTGTTTTTTAACGGCACCAATATCCCAGAGCCAACGGAATCGCGCGGTGTCAAAGCGAAGCACACTGGCGCGATGAAGTGAGTGTAGGAACTGCCGCAGAAAGCCGGGGTTCCCGAGGGTTTTCTGATGAATGGTCTGCGCCAATTCCTGTGTTTCGCTGCGGTGCGTTTGCAGAGAATCGGCGAGCATCCGCGCGATATGGCCGGTTTCCAGCGGCTTTACCTTGAGTTCTGTGACCTCCGCTGAAAGTTGTCGTATCTCTCGAAGGGTCAACGCCAGCGCATGAGTCGAACCGATTTGACTCGATTGGTAGCAGCCGATCACAAGCAAACCGTGAAGCTCATCGTCTCCGAGCAGCACCTCAAGCAAGTGCAGAGACGCTGTATCGGCGTCATGCAAGTCATCGAGTTGAATGACCAAGGGCGTGGCGTCCGCACCAAATACCCGAAAGAACCGGCTCATCGCGTCGTGGAACCTGCGCTCGGCAGCCTTGGGTGCCAGCATAGGCATGTCTTGAGTGGCACCTACCAATTCCTCTAGGTCCGGCAACGCTTCGACGAGTACCCCGCAATCCCCGCCGAGGGCTTCGGCAATTCGTGAGCGCCAACGATCGATCTCTGGCTGGCTTTGGGTCAACAGTCGCTGTATGAGTTCCCCCATGCACTGCAGAAAAGCCGAATATGGGATGTCGCGTCGGCTTTCGTCGAATGTACCGCTGATATACCAGCCGCGTTTCTTTAGGACAGGCTGATAGAGTTCAGCGGCGAGAGCCGATTTTCCCACCCCAGCTTCCCCATTGAGCAAGAGGAGTTCCCTGCCTCCGTGGGCCACCCGATGAAAAACAGAGAGCAGTTCGTCGCGTTCTCGCGAACGCCCGTAGAGCCTTTCCGAAATGCGAAGTTGCGGACTGATGTCGTTTAGCCCCGCCTTAAAATCACCCAACGAGAGCTGAGTTCGCAGCTTTTCTTGGCAGTACCTTAGATCCGCCGCAACGGCAGCCGCCGTTTGATAGCGGTCTTCGGCTGTCTTTGCCAGCAGCTTGCCAACGATAGCGCCCAGCGCGGGAGGAATTTCCGCGTGAGTCTGGCTCAGTGGTGGCACCGATTGCGCCATGTGTGCATAGACCAATTCCACCGGGTCTTCGGTAGCAAATGGAGGCACACCACTGAGCATTTCGTAGAAGGTCACGCCCAACGAGTACATATCGGTGCGATAGTCGAGGGAACGATTCATCCGCCCCGTTTGTTCCGGTGAAATATAGCGCAGGGTGCCTTCTATTTGATCGGGCCGGGAAATCCGGAGCCTTTCATCCTGCATAACCGACGCGATACTCAAATCGATGAGCTTGCTTTGCCCTCCCGCTGCCATGCTGTGGATGACATTGGTAGGGTTAACGTCCTTATGAACCACCCCTTCCTGGTGCAGCGCCGATAGACCATCCGCCATTTGAATCGCGATTGATAGAAAGGTATCGGTATCCAGCGGTGCCCCAGCCAAAAGCTCGGCCAGCGAACGCTCGCCCGCATCCTCCATGACGATTACCGGCCGGTCGGCACTCTGAACCAGATCGAGAAATGAGATTAAATGAGGATGTTTCAGCCTGCGACCGATTTCGAATTCGGTGCGCAGTCGCATGACTTCATGTTGGGTGGGTTGATGGTTGCTTGAGGTTTTCAGCACTACGGAAAGACCATCCGCAATACGCGTCGCTCGATGAACCCAGGTGCGGGGGCCATAGTGCAACTCTTCGCCCAATTCATAGCCTTCAAGTTGAAGCGCAATCGCCGCCATGACTCAATCAACTCCACGCCCAGCGGGGCGGATAAGACAGTACTTGGAGTCTAGCTTGTCGAGCGATTCGGCACTAAGGAAAAGGCGAGCGCGATACTTTCGCTCGATATTGCTTCAAGTCGGAATACTAGATCTCTCAACTGGCCGCGGGGGAGGACGGCCTAGCCGAGCAAATTGGTGTGTAAATACCGAACTATCGACGAGTCCGCTTCATACGCGCTGTTAACGGTTGTCGCGTCCGCGTCAACGTGGTCCGTTTCTTGGTCGTCGTCGGCAAAATGCGTGAGGTTTCTAATCGGCGGTGAGCCTCCGCGTAGTCGTCAAACAGAAACTGGCCGGCGTAGCCCTTCGCAGGCACGCGTGGCACACGACGGATTGCGATAAAGCGAACGCGTTCGTCTCCCAGCCTATTTCGCAACGTTTCGTAGATTTGCTGGTCGGCTTGGCCTGAATCACCAATGGCCACGACCTTGTAGCCCCCAAAAAGGCCCATGACCTTTGCGAGCTGGCCCTGCTTATACGAACCATGGTCACCGCTGAATTTATCCTTGCCCAGAGTTTTCATCAGGAGTGGAAGTTTGGCAGGAAAGCCGTTCAACTTGAGGAATGCCCCCAAACGGGTGTCCAGATTCGACGGGCTACTGGTCACAAAGATAGTGGGGAAACCCTGATCACCAAACGCCTGAAAGAGGCCGCTAGCCCCGGCAAACGTGCGGAGGTCGTGGGCATTGGAAAACAAAACCTTCTTTATCATTTTCAAACGCTGATTTACTCGCGTGTCCAGAATCGTGTCATCGATGTCACTCACCACGAGTGTTCCCTTACGCGGATAGATCCGTAAACGCCCAGTTGATGCCGCCACCGCAAAAGACTTCCCTTCTACTTTGGCGGCGATCGGGTGGGCACCGGTTGCCAAATCCTTGAGGTCGTGCCCCTCCAATCTGAGTTCAAAGTTGCCATATTTATCGGTCATCACCCGGTGCGATTCGGTCCGCTGAGTCTCTCGATTGAAGATCTCTACGATGACGGCTCGGTGTTTTAGTTTCTTGGGCGTGAAGATCCGAAAGGTCCGCTGAAACTTCTTCCATAGACCTTCGTCAGGCGTTCCGTGGTCCAATCCCTTGGCCGTGACCGCACGTCCCCAAATCAAGGCACCCGCGTCGGTACCCATAGCACCGTTGATCAGGGCAACGGGATCCCGGCGGCCCGCGTCCTCCAATCCAAACGACTGTTCGGCCCGACCATGCTGCACAGAAAGGAGCAGCAAAGCCGCGACGACA
>Ga0257122_1000799_pt1 | contig 25083 bp, 19 predicted proteins | sample SI106_120metaG_FD_190146 | JGI IMG/M metagenome (GOLD analysis project Ga0257122, IMG submission 190146) | Marine microbial communities from Saanich Inlet, British Columbia, Canada - SI106_120 | ecosystem: Environmental > Aquatic > Marine > Inlet | place: Canada: British Columbia | collected... | reverse complement strand
TTGCGACAATTGTCTTATCCTGTATATATGGATAAACTTTATCACGAAAATATGTTACCGGATCATCGAAGTGAAAGTAGGTGTAGCCGACGAAGAGCAGATCAATCTCATCGTTTAGCTGATCGAGTCCAGGATCATTTTCTGTGATCTTATTAATGGATACATTGTTCAGAGAATCTCTCTTTTTCCGCTCTTCCATCCACGTAGTTAGTGATGATTCAGGGTCGAGCGCAATAATTTTCCCTTCAGGAAGTTGCGGAGAAAACAGGTCAGCGAAATAACCTGTACCTGCACCAAGATCTACTACGGTCATGTCAGTCCTCGTGATCAGAGTGCTGACAATATCAGGCCTTTGCCAGCTACCTCTATTTGTGTCCATTACTGCGGCACAAAATCCGGCATCGCCATAGGAGGGAACACAACCCCTGTATCGTCCTTCATTACTGTTTGATTCCATTTTTATTCTCTTATAAATTCTTAACGGTATTTACCGCAACTTCGCTACATTTACCAAGACACTTCTCTGTTATCAGATAATATATGACTACACCAAGGATTGCCCCCAGCAGGTTAGCAAGCATATCTAAAAGTTCAAACTGCCGATTAGGGAAGAAATATTGAATACACTCTATTACAAATGAATAGCTGAAACATGTTATCACGCACGTTAAATAGCTGAACCTTATATGTACCCTTCTGACAAACATAGCTAAAAACAGATAGGAGATAAAATGTGCTGCTTTGTCCCATACGTTCACAGGCATTTTATGTTCCAGCGGAGTGAGTGAAAAGTATGTAATGATGAAAATGTAAAGAACATAAAAACCTATTATCAATTTTCTCATGCGTGTGATCTTATTCAAAATCCATGTTCTTCAGGAAAGCAACTCCATCCATCAAATCTTTTTCAGTCTCTCTTGGATGAATCTCCATTATCTTTACTGTATCCTTTTTCATATATTTTTTTAACAGATCGAAATCGACTTCTCCAATGCCCGGCACATGATGGTCTGAATATCCCCTTACATCGTGAAGGTGAAAACCGACAAGGAACTTGCCACAAATGCTCAGCAGGTCCGCAACAGTTACAAAGCCTAAATTTTCCTGTACCTGTGCGTGCCCGGCGTCGTGCCAGTAGCCGATACGTCCGCCTCCAAATTTCTCGAATATCACACCCATCTCTTCAAAGTTCGGACACTCTTCAAAGAAGTATCGATTCTCTATACCAATGTTTATATCATACTTATCTGCTGCTTTCTGAATCTCGTCCATACTCTGCAGCATCATATCAAGTGTCTTTCCCTTTTTTCTGTCCCTCAACATCCTGAGCTCATCACGTTTACTTACAAATTTATCAGAACCTGACAGACCGTCGTCAAGCAGTCTGAAAAGCTCCAGGCTGAGAGTATCCATATGTACCCTGCCCAGATGCAATACAACAGCTCTGGCACCAAGATCTGCAGCAATTTGAATGGTCTTAATGGCATACTTAACAGCCAGAGATCTCTCATCTGCATTTTCTGCAGAGAAATGGAATATGTCAGCACCTCCTGTTTCGTGGATGTCAGGAATCGGGAAGAAGTTGTGTATACTGGCGATCTTCACTTCATTCGTATTTTTCAGGAATTGTTTAATTCCATTGAATGTATCTTGAGAAATTCGGTATTCCAGCTCTATTTCCCGAAAGCCTAGACTGGCAAGACTCTCCATGAGTTTTTGCCCATCTTTAAATTCTCCTGATTTCCATACGGTTGAAATACCCAACATGATATTTATATTCTCCTTTAGATTTATTCAGACAGGATCAACAAGATTAATATGGTAAAAACAGATCTTACGAAAAGGCTATAGCACTTAACAGAGGAAAGTATTCATTGTTTGTTGCCGGTCAGAGCCTTATGACAACACTATCATATGACCATTTTTTGTAAGTATATTCAAATGATATCACATAACCCTTGAAATCAGGAGTTCTGTAATTAATGGATTGCAAATAGGTGTGATGTATAGAAACGGTACGTCTGTGTGTTCAACTGATTACGAATAGTTCATAGAGTCAGCCCATTTAGCCTTAACTTCTTCTACGATTTCCTTCGTAATCTCACTACTGCCTTTCGTTCTGGCATAGGTTTCAACTTCACCAACTACCATTGGTCTTACAAAAGCAGGAACCTTGGAGATCAGCGTGTTTGCATCATCAGTCCAGGAAACCGCCGCTGTTGCGACTGCCTGTGCCTCAGCTTCCTGTTCCCTCTTTATTTCCTTCTTTACAACCTCCTCATCTTCATAGAATGGATTTGTTTCCACTTTCTGCCTGCTCTTCGTTATAAGGAGGTTACAATTAGCATCACGCAAAATATTTTCTGTCGCACTTCCCAGATCCAATCCGTCAATAGCATGTATGCCAGTACGGCCCAAAACCAGAAGAGACGGCTTAACCTTGTCTATATACTGTAGTATCTGATCGTAAGGCTTTCCTTCAAGAAGTGTAGTTTTTAACTTTATACCAGACTCCGTTACCTTCTTTAATGCACTTTCAAGATGTCCCTGATAAATCTTTTCGAGACCCTTATCTATAACATCCTCATGAAGCTTTTCCTGCTCGTCAGATTTGAAAACTTCACCCATTTCTCCGGATAGGATCTTAGCTATTCCATTAAAGGCAACATGATGATAATGCGGATCATAGACGGACACGGCCTCTATTTCCAGATTATATTTCACAGCCAAATCAGCAGCCATTTCAACTGCCCTGAAAGACTGTTCGCTACCATCAACTGTTACTATTATCCTGCCTTCGAGTGGTCTTTCATTTTTCACTATTAATACATCTGTATTAATCCGTCTGACAACTCTTTCACAGACGCTGCCTATTGCATTTTCCTGTACCTCGCCAAGGCCTCTGACACCAATAATCACAAGATCATAATCATTTTTGTTGATATCATTCACCAACTGAATATAGTTCTTGCCTTCCTGGATGTTTCGCGCAAAAGGAATGTTTTGTTCTTTACTCTTTTTTTCGAGGCTATCTAGATATGAATCCGAAATCATTCGAAGTCCGCGACCTATCAGAGAATTGTGATACTCTCTCTGCTTCTTAAGTTCGCTCTCTTCTTTATATTTTTCAGGTAATCCAACTTCCATCTCTTTGAACCGTTTGTGGTGTAGACTGGCAGCGTAAACGTGCCCTCCTATCAGTTCAGAATTGGATTTCTTTGCGATGGATATCGCGAGTCCTTCACAATAATTGGAATATTTTGAATTATCCAGAGGAATGAATATTTTCTTATACAACTTCAACTCCCAGCATTAATAGTTACTTTTTTTCTGAAGGCCCTTCTTGAGCCAACTTCTTCCACTCTCTAACAGCTCCGATTGCGAAGAATGCACACAAGAAGATTAAAACACTCCATATAACCGCCTGCGGGGTTTCTTTTCCTTTTTCATCTACAACAACCTTTGCAGCTTCTGCCTCTTCATTACCAGAAGAATCCCCACCCTCTTTCGACTTTGCAATTGTCAGGCCTCTCAGATAACCTATCAAGCCCTTTATCATAGTCTCATCAAGTGTTCCTCCCCATGGAGGACATAGGGTAGACTTTTCCATAGCAGCAGATCCATTTGTAATAAAGTTTACAAGATATTCATCAGTCAGTGCAGCCATATACTCGACATTAGTTAGATCTGTCGGACTCGGCTTAAGATCTATGGTAAAGTAGATTCCCTTTCCATTAGCCGATTTACCGTGACATGGACTGCAATAATAGAGAAATGCTCCTTTTGGAGAGGTCAGATAATCCTTTGTTGTTTCAATCAGTTCATACTTCTTCTCTGGTTCAGTAGATTCGCCTTGAGCAACCTCTGCCTGATCCCCTTCAGAACCATTTACATAACTGATTGATGTTCCAGCTACAGCAAAGAAACATACGATTACGATTATATAATTTTTTATCAGTATTTTCATGTCTTTCAGTTTATTTTTTGTCTATACAAGACATCAGGTAATGCGTTAAAGCAGTAGCTTCTTCGTCAGAAAGGTTATAATTAGGCTCAATTGCGTCCGGAACTTCATGATGTGGATCTTTCAAGTGGAAGAATATAAAGCCACTCTCCATCCTGTCACCAACTCTCTTCAGATTAGGACCAACGATACCACCCTCGCTAATAGTATGACATGTTTTACAACCCTTTGCTGCATATATCTCTTTTCCTTTGTTAATCTCATCTTCTGTCGGATTAACATTAGCAAAAGCGTCTAAATCAAATTCATCACTTACAAAGTACTCTTCAACAAAATCTGCCCCTGTTTGAGCTTCTTCTGAAGTAAGATTAAATTTCGGCATCTGCTTAAGCAATGGACGAATTATATCAGGCGTTTCAATAAATCCTTTAATCCAATCCCCTTTAAGCTTGCTGCCTTCATGTGTCAATTCCGGAGCGAAAGGCCCTCCGTTCCCCTGTATATTATGACATGTCATACATCTGACATCATTTAGTAATTTCTCAAACTCATTATTTGTTTCGGCAACACTCTTCTGCTTCTTAACAGGCAGCAATTCTGAAATGCCCTCTATCTCATGACACACGAAGCATCGATTGAATTCCATGATTCTTTTCCCTCTTTCAGCCAGTGTGCCCTCAATAACAATTGAAGGTTCTTCAACTACCACTTCTTCCGTAGCTTCATCAGCTACAGTCTCTTCTACAGTAATTGTCTCTTCTGCACCACCATCTTCTTCATCTTCGTCTTCATCATCTTCTTCCGGTTTGAAATCCCAATCCTGCATCAAATATTCTACAAGCTTTCTCAATTCATCGTCTTTGAATCGATATCTTGACATCTGAGTTTCATGAAAGTAACCTCTTGGTTCTTTGATCCACTGGTATAGCCAGTCACGATTAATCTTCTCTGCAACAGCACCAAGATCAGGCCCTACTCCAACGGCGCCACCTTTTCCTTTTACAGGATGACAAATATTGCATCTTGCACGTCCCCAAATCGCTTTACCTCCTGAGACCAATGTATCCATCTTATCGTATTCATCATCGGTCATATCGTCTTCTGGTTTCAGCAAGCCAGCATCCCAAGTCTGCTTGGGAAAACTGCTGTCAGCAATACTCTCAAGATAAGCAATAACAGCATCAATGTCATCAGAACTAAGCATCAGCCTGGGCATTCTTGCGTTTGGTATCATAGCACTTGGATTATCTATCCACTTTTTAAGCCACTCTTTATTCGCCTTATGTACTACATTCTTAAGTGTTGGTCCATTTTTTGATCTCTTATACGGATCTTCAGTCTCAAAAGGCAATTGCTTATAATCCTTATCACCTCTATATATGGATTCTATCTCAAGAAAAAGCGGATCAGCTTCCAGAGATTGCGCATAATTTGTTTTCACACAAGTTAGAATGCAACCAATTACTAAGGCAGCCATTACAAATATTGATATATGATTTAATTTCTTCTTGTTAATCATTTTATTTTACGTTCTAAATTATCTACTATAAATCGTCCTACTATTATTTAGAAGGAATTTCAGTAGGAAATCTTCTTATTCTAGCTACAACCCAGAATTGAATGCAGACGGCCATAAATATGGCTACTAACGCATAAACATAAACTGTTTTAGGCGTTGTCATCTCCAAGGTTAAATAATACCATGATGATATTGCTTTCTGTCCTTTAATCTCAGAATTTGAGCCATCCCATACTGCTAAGGCATATGGAATCAGTTTGCCCTTCTCAAATTGAACATCAGTTTTCTTGTCTGCAGTAAAGAGAGGCCTTGTAATCATAACCTGCCATTTACCGTTCTTCCACTGGCTTTTACCTAAGGAGTTCTGGCTATTATCAGGTTGCACTGAAAGCCTCTTGAATCCCTTTGCATTCATCTCTTTTACCTTGTAAAAGCCTTTAAACTCCTCTTTAGCTGTTTCCGCAACAACCACTTCTTCCTGCTCTGTTTCGGCTGTAGCTTCCTCGTCACCTGAATCAGATGCTTCTTCCGCTTCAAGATCCTCACCACCATCTGTTTCTGTCTCAATATCATCAGCACTTTGAGCAATTAGAACAGATTCGTCATATGCTTTCCAATGCAGTAGCTCTACACCATTACTTGAATCTCCCATAGCAAAGTATGGTTTTTTCAGACCTTCAGGGATTTTAGTAGGAAATTGTATGGCAACAGCATCGCTATAAGACTCACCTTGCTCGTTTGTTCTATCATCCCACTCCAGAAGGAATGCTATATTCTCTTTATTATAAAACGACTTAACCCTGACAGAACTCGCAGAAGGAGTCCAAAATCTGGGACTAGCAACAATCTGACCAGCCAACGGCATTTCAACAGCCACTAATGTATTCCAAATCTCATCATCAGGGCCGGAAGGTAAATTACCATCTACCAATGCCGACTTCAACACAACATCTGTTACCATATCATGAGAGATTGACTTTACGTAGTGAGATAGATGCCATCTATCTTCATCCGTAAGATAATCAGCATATGAACCCATAGGTGTTTCATTCAGACCGGTTGTTACCGTTCTGTATATATCCTTTTCCGTGTTACCGCCTTTATACATCCAGCTCTGAGTAAGATCTCTAGCTTTAAACGGAAGATTCCATTTCTCCTTCAGAGTTGTTGTAAGCGCACCCTCACCTCTTCCGTTTTCACCATGACACAGAACACACTTAGCCTCTTTAAATAATTTCTTACCTCGTTTTATAGAGTCAGGGCTGGACGCACTTCCGCCTCCTAATGATGCTACAGCCCTTTCACCCTTTTCCTTAAATTCAGAATTGAAGGTTTTGATATAATAGATAACCTGCCATCTCTGTTCCGCAGACAATGAGTTCCAGAAAGGCATAGCTGTTCCCTCTACACCACTTGATATAATCCTGAACAGATCCTCATCCGTAGGAAGAACGCCCAGTGCCGTAGAACGTATCTTATATTCATCTCTCGTAAAGTTTCTTGGTTTTGGATCCAGACGCGGAGCATCAGATCCGTTTCCGTCACCTTTAATACCATGACAATAGTAGCATTTTGTCTCGTATATTTCTTTTCCAGCAGTTATTGCATCAGACGTCTCCGGTATCTTTCCGCTGACATCTTCCTTATATACTCTGAATACCTGTGTGGCCTGAGCAGGATTTTCACAAATACTCATAATGGAGAATATTCCCGCCATCATGCATATAAAGATACTTCTGAAAATTATGTTATAATTTATTTTGCACATATATAAAATCCAAATAATTTTAGTGTTCCATCTCTTCTCTTTGACGCGCCTGAACTTCCGCGGTCGCATATTCACCCATTATTATCTTCCAGATTTGCGTATCAGTCAAAACATCTTTCCAGGCAGGCATTGCAGAATCCCATGGCGTAGACACGGCTGGAAGTCCTGGTCCACCTTCTTTAATTCTCCAAAAGGCGAAAGCTTCTACAACGGTTGCGATTGTTCCAGGGTCTGTGAAATTAATAGGTCTTAACCTAAACGCGTTGGCAAAAGGACCATTTCCATCAGCCTTAGAACCATGACAAGGTCGACAGTTCTGCTGATAAAGATGCTTACCCTCTTCAATACATCTTCTTTTTGTTGCATCATCAGCATGTAAGAAAGGATTTTCCATCTTCTCGAACTCCTGTGGTAATGTAGGATGCTGAATTCTCAGCTCCACAGGAGAAGCAGTACCAGGCACGGTCCCTGAATATACAAACCAACCTACCAGTAAAGGAATAGAAATAATTATCATCTTCTGAAACAGCAATTTAAGTTTATCATTACCTGCAGGCAGAATGAAGCTCAGGAAATTTGCCCACTTGAGATCGCTGGTCGAAACATAAACAAGACAAGCGAGTATTGCGAGAATCATGTACCAGAGCAACAGCGTGCTTGGCGTAGGCATGGTATGATCTTTTCCCAGTAGAATCATGAAAGCATATGGAGCAATCACTTTGATAATGACAAATACTATTAGTACTGCCACCACTACCATTATCATTGAATACGAATTCTTTTTATTTGCCTTATTTTTCTTTGCCATCAAGCTACCTTTTCTACTAGTTACTATCCTATTTTTTATATTTGTTTAATTAACTTTATTTCTGACTTAAAAGAAACAATATAACACCATAAAATTCTTTTGTTGTCAGCATGTCCTGGAAATTACCCGGCATAATAGAGACGTCCTGCTTCTGCATCTGAGCTATCTCATCAGGGTAGAAAACGTATTCCTCCATTGCCCCATCCTCATCAACCATCAAGACCACTTCATCCTCATCCTGACTTACTAAGAGCCCGTTATACGCCATACCATCATTCGTCATGAGATACATTGTTTCAAAACCTTTTACTATTATCTCACTAGGCTTGAGCACTGATTCTATAAGATACTGAGGTGTCTGAACTGCCCCAATTCCTGTAAGATCAGGTCCGACCTTAGAACCCTTTCCGTTTAAGACATGGCACTTAGAACAAGTTACGCCTCTTGATTCATCAAAAAAGACCAACTCGCCCTCTTTTATATCCACATCTATAGGAGGTACCCATGGAGCTACTGCGTCTCCAGATGCTTCAGGTATTTTTTCTGCAAATGTTGCAACTGCCTCTATGTTAGATTCACCTCCCAGTGTCTGCAGATACGTTAGAACTGCTTGTATCTGCTCACGGTTTAGCATGATAGGAGCATCATAAACTTTCGGCATGATATTATCATAACCCTCTACTACGAAAGCAGCGGGATTTACGATTGATTCAACCAGATATTCAAGACCGGAAGACAAACCCGCTTCCTTTGCCCTCTCCTCAGCCCTTGCTGCAAGCCCTTCCTGATTAGGCCCTCTTGTTGCACTTCCGGAAGTACCAATACTATGGCAGGTGTGACATTGTCCGTCACCCCAATATATTTTTTCTCCAGCTTCAGGGTTTATCCCGGTAGCACCACCACCTCCACCGCCACCTCCGGAAAGCCCAGTCACATAGAGACAAACAAACACAAAAAATCCAAGAATACACAGTGTAAATACCACTGATTTTAAGAAACTTTTCATTATTACTTATTTCCTTAATACAACTGCAGATATATTATAAATTGCCCTGCTATAACCACACCTTAAACATGTTTTTCTTTTCTGCCATAAAGACTTCCAAGCCAGAAAACAATGGCAACAAGAGCCAGAAAGAGGAAAACAATTAGAGAGACCACCCAACCCATATAAGCGATACTAGGAGTAAACGCTCCCGCAGATTTATCCTGCATATATCCGTATATATGCCAATTCATCCTTAACCCGGAGCGTATGAATCCCATCAATCCCATAAGCGTCACAATAGCTACACAGAGCAGAAGCAATGCGTACTGAGCTCTGTTCGGAATTTTACCCCATTGTATACCACCAACTTCTTTTGAGTTTTTAAAGAGGAAGACATCAATGACCGTATTAACGATCAGAGTAGAAATTACTATTGATACCTGTGTAACAGAAAGGAATCTTAAAACCATATTTGCCTTTTCCATAAGTACAAATCCGTAGTACCAGAAATATACAACCGATATGGATGCCGCCACAACAAATAACAATGTCTGCGCAAGTTTACCCTTGTTTGCAAACGTGAGAAACAGTGCACAGATAAGTGCAATAATCTGTATCGTTATACAGGTAAGTAGCGGCGACATGTACGGTTTTACTGTTTCACTTAGATCCTGCCCCTTGAGCCCCATTGCATACCATACCAGATAGAGTATAGTGATACCCACTGTTACGACCATTGTAACCCTTGCGCCATTACCGTGACTCTTAAACGGCAGTGTTTCACCTTTGTTTGCTCTTTTATATAGTAGGAAGCTGAAGAATGTAGACAGTATCAAGAGATTAACAACAGCATTTTTTGCTGCCATAACCCCGAAGAATTTGGAAAACGGATGATATTGCTCGCCAATAAGCGCTCTCTCTTCTCCACTTAATGGAAGATTATGAGGTGTGAGCCAAACAGCAAAGCAGAAGAAAATGACGATATTTATATACTTAATGTAGGGAGTATATCTCTCTGCACCTTTTATTCTTGCCATTCCATTCCACAAATAATAGTTTCCACCAACAAACATCATTCCTATCAGAATAGCCTGTATAATAAATGTCCAGGAGAAGGCACCCCCCATCATGATATTACCCATAACAGGACTGGCACTGTATATTTCTCTTCCGAGATAGTATCCGGCAAATGGAAGAGGAATGAAGGCAGCCAAGCCTATAAAATTACCTATGTAACCCATCCAATCATAATGAGCCTTATCTTCTTCAGTCTTCGCACCCATGAACTTAACAGCAGCATAGGCACCTACTACAAAACCACCAAAGGCAACATTAGCTATAATCCTGTGAATATTAACCGGCATCCAGAGGAAATTGCTAAACGCTGCAGCACGGTCCAGTATTGCACCGGTTTTCATATCTATACCAGCTGGTGCCATCATAAATGTTGCCCATGAATTAGCCAGCATCATCAGGGTAGTACCAAAAACGTTCAACATAACTCCCAGAAAAACATGGAGCCATTTACCCTTTCCAGTCCTTAACAGATCCCATGAATAGTAGTAGGCATAGAGGAAGAACACTTCACCAAAGAAGCAGAGTGCATACACAAACATATATGGATGAAAAACATCCGTCATGTAGCGCATAAAACCCGGATACAAACCATATAGAGCGAAAGCAAGAAGGCCACCCAATGCGGCTGTTGTTGCAAACGCTGTTGACAAGAGCTTTGTAAGCTCTCGTGCAAGATTATCAAATTTTATCTGACCGGACTTTTCTCCAATTGCCTCAATAATAACCACAAAGAGCGGCACTGCCAACACAAAGGCGGCAAACAACAGATGCAATTGAGATATTATCCAGACAATAAGCCTGCCATCAATTCCAAAAAAGTTCCGATACTCTGCAACCTCATAAGGCACTGAGGCTTCTTCTTCAACAGCCTCTCCTTCAGCACCAGCAACTTCTTCAGTTTTTACTTCTTCTGCACTCTCCTGAGCGACTCCGGTATTAACCGCCAGAGCGACGAGGAAGATTGCGAGAAAGAACATAAAAGCAATTTTCAGATTTAGTTTTTTTGAGTTCATACTTATTATTTAGATAAAATTATTGTCGTCCAATAGTGAGTCCGACATACATACCCTGAAAACATTAAACAACAAACTTAATGTTTTTTTCTTTTTCTTTTCTTCTTTGCTTTCTTTTCCAATCCAAAGTCGGCCTTAGCTTCTCCACCGGCGGCTACAGTAACTTCCTGTGTAGTCTTACCAAGTGACTCCTGCCACGCCTGAACTGTGTAAGTACCGGCAGGCACTCCTTCAAGCTTATAATTACCATTTGCGTCTGTTAATGCATAATATGGATTTTCCTGCACTATCAACCATGAAGTCATCCATTTATGAACATCACATGTCACCTTAACAGTCTCTGGAAACTCAAATGTTTTAGAAATATTACCGTGAGCCGCAACTCCTTCGTTAAATGCCGTATTTTTCATAGACCATGAATGAAGGTTATGCATAACATCATCACTATTAAGCAGTTTAATAGAACTTCCCTGAGGAATCATAGCTACGTGAGGGAGAAAGACACACCCTTTCTGATCTATTGACGGGGTTCCGGCTCCGAACTTTTTCCCTTTTGATATATTTGTAATAGAGACTACAGCATTCTGTATAGAATTACCAGAAAGCATCAAAGCCTCTGACGGAAGGTCATCATGTCCGCATGTAGCCTGATCCTTATCAACCTTTAACACTTTTGCTGCTGGAGCATCACCAGCAATCTTAACCGTACCTGTTATTGTACCACCGTTAGATACGTCGCCGCCCTCGTATGCAGACAAATTACCAACTAACAAAACCAGCGAAAGCATTGTTATTGCCAGGAAACACACATAACTATTTATAAGTTTACTCATTTCTAAAACCTCCCAATGTTATATAAATATCTTTATACTATTAAGTAATCAACGAAACGTGTCATAAACCAAACTAAAACAGAGAAAAATAGTACTTCCCAAAAATCGCTATCTTCTCTGGTGTTATCTTTTCTCAGCTATTCACTTAAACAGCACATATTTGAAATATCAAAGTTACAACTTATATCAGAAAAACTTTAACATTTCAAATACAAATTACTTCAATTTTAAAAAAAATTTATGATACCAACTTACCTGTCAATCCAGCATAGGATCTCCTGAATCAACCGCCTTTTGTATGAGCATCTCCTCAGGAAGGTTCATCAGCAAATCCTTCAAAGCAACAGCCTGCTCTTCCGGCGTTCCTGGAAAAATTTCCTGAAATACGCCTTCTCTGAAAAACTTAGGCATCTTTGTACCGGGCTGTTTTAGCTGAGGATCAAGCAGCCAATCCACTATCCAGTCAGGTTTTAACCTATTCCGGGACACAGATAAATCAGGAGCCCAATCTGACGGATCACCTTCCGGATTGATATCACCCCTAACATGACATGATGCACAATTTACGTCTTTATGCTCGAATAAGTGCTGGGCCATAGTAAGATACCCGGGACTCTCCTCCTCTTTCCCATTTATATACGTATCTTTAGTTTCAACTATAAACTCATAAGGATATTCTTCCTTTTCTAATGTTGCAAAGTATCTGGACAACACGGTCGCTTCGTTTTCTGTCATTTTGAAGACAGGCATACGAACGTCGAGCCACGGCCTCAAAGTCATAGGCTCTTTGAGGAAGTCAAAAAGCCACGCACTCTGTACTTTTTTACCCTCTTCATAAAGTACTGGCGGAGTGAAGACCGTAGCCTCTTCCGCAATGCTTCCCTCTACCTCAACATGATAATCTATGATAAATGGACTGATATCTCCTCCTTGAGACTCCACCCTTCTCTCTATCTCTTCATTCGCCACCTGCACCGTATCACCAGCCTTTTTGCCAAGCCCTTCATTATCTACCCATAATTGAAAGAAGAGACTCTCTTCCTCCTCAAGCTTGACCATACCTTTCACTACGGACCCATTCTTCAAATACAATGTGTCTATGGTAAATTGATGGCATCCCATACAGTTGTATTTATCAATTACTTTTTTGCCCTCGATCAAGTATCTTTTTTCATCCGTTAACTCTGCGATATAATCCTCAGGCAACTCACCCTCTCTCATCCCTGTCAGCAGAATAGTTAACGACTCAATCTCTTCCGCTGACAATCCAAAGTCCGGCATCTTCAACCTGTCCTTCGGCCTCTTATAACGCCCCTCATCAAACTGCCTGGGGTCACTTAATTTCTCCGCAAACCACGCTCGCCTCGCCTTTGAAATGTTTTCATGTGCATTGTGCAGTCCGACTCCCTCAAGTATCTCCTTTTCTAACAGACCAAAGTCAAACAGATGTATATGCTTAGAACCTACCTCATCCAACTCAACGCCTATCTTACCCATCCCTTCCATTCCCATTATCTTATGGCACCCAAAACAGCCATACTGACCTACCAGCTCTTCTCCTTTCCTGGCAGTCTCTTTGTCGTTTAACCACTCTGAGCTTGTTAAGTCTTCATATCCTTCTTCTTCGATCTTTAAACTCATCAGGAATGACGCTACATACTTCGCATCTTCTTCATCAAGCTTCATATCAGGCATCTTTGTTTTCGGTTGATGTGCTTTAGGCGCCAGGAGCCAGCTTACCAGATACTCATAGTTGGACTTGTCACCAATACGGGAAAGATTAGGCCCGTGGATTCGGCCATCTTCCTCCAGTTCACTATGGCATGCAAGGCACCCTATACTCTCATATAAATATGCGCCTTCGCCTATTGTCTCTTCATCAAATACCTGCGGCTCGCCTGATTCAAAACCTTCAGAATTCTGCCAGAGATATGATGTTATAGCCATCGCATCCTCTTCTTCCAATCTAAAATCAGGCATCCTTGTGCTTGGCCTGAAATGTTTAGGATTTTTCAACCACTCAAGCAACCATCCGGGATTCACCTTGCTTCCTATCTCAGTTAAGTCAGGCCCTATCATACTATTCCGATCTACCCCAAACCCTTTAGTTTCATGACAACCGAAACAACCTAACCCTTCAAACAACGCTATCCCTTTCGCAATATCCTCTCCTCCTACCAACTCCTCACCTTTATCATGACACTTGGTACATGAAGATTGCGCTATTTTACCTCTGTGCATCGGCTTCAACCAGTACTCTACTTCGCCATGTGCCTTCTCAGGACTGATAGTTGCCCTTCCCTGTCCCTCATGGCACAACACACAACCAAACTGCTCAGGTGGATGATTTCCAAGATAGACATCTCTCCTTGAATGGCTTGCATAAGGCTGCCCTTCGGAAACACTCTCTTTCCTGTTAATACCCATATGGCACGACATACACCTATCCGCCTCGTTAATATCCTCCAGATGCACCTGATATATCTGCAGAGACGGCCTTTGCGACTTTAGCTTCTCCATCGATTCCTGGTGTCCATTCATATCATTGGTAAACGTCTTCAACTCATCCGCATACGTATTTATATCATGCCTGGAATCATCCAGATTCTTTTGTAATCCTGCTCTCTTCTCTTCCAGTTGTTTGATTTCTGCTGTCAACTCATTGCCACGTTCCTCCAGTTCCAGTATCTTCTTTTCCGGCTCACCACCTTTATGTTTTCCAAACTGGTACTCTTCTTCCAACATTTTATTCCGCGTAACCATGGCTTCAAACTTTAAAGGAGACAGCTCTTCTTTATCCAGAATATTCAACTCCCTAAATGCTTTTATGTATCCCTGCTGAACGGTTGGTGTATTAAACCTTCCCCACGCTTCCGCAAGTTTCCTCTGAGTCTCTTTATATTCCTCCTGAATATCAGGTTGATTAAATGCAGTCATCGCCTCGCCGTATTCATCTCTAACCTTCTCTTGCTCTAACTCATAAAACCGGGATTGATACGTCTTCCATGGTCTTTTTCCTATCGCCTCATTCCATACCGCCCATGCCATCGTCAGGACAAGTATAAAGCTCAGAAACAGATACAGACCTGCGAATGATTTTTCTTCTTCTTTTTTCATGATGTAATTCCCACCTCAGATAAAGGGAGATAATGACGACGTGTTTTTCTTTTGACAGCAGGCATATTACACGATAGCCGCCACGGCTTTTTGTATGTAAATATCTTTATCATCTCAATGTTTAACAAAAGACGAAAAATATGGTTTTTCATTGCTATGTAGACTGGATAAACAGATACTATATAATCAGAAATTCATAATTTTTGCAACTATAATGACAAAAAAATTAAGGCAAAATGGCCATGATATTACTTTCTGTAAGTATTTCTAAATATACAGGATAAGATATTTGGCACTATTTCACCTCTCTATCATTTTTCTTTATAAACCCTGCAAAAAAAAACACAATAACGACAGACAAGATTAAGTCAATTCTGAAGAATCACTTACCACAATATTAGCTTGCAATCAAATTAACCTTAATCTATCATAATTTGTTTAATATTCTAAAAATGAAATCCATACCTCACGTAATTTCCTGGAACCTCACAAAAGCATGCAATTTACTCTGTACACATTGTTATCTTCTAGCTGACAATGTTCAGCTGAGCAACCAACCTGATACCAATCTGCCAGACACTGCAGCCGTCCAGGACGCCCCCAACTTCAATCAGGTGCAATGCGGCTCAGCAAACGCCGCTGACGAGTTAGACACTGAAAAAGCACTTAAGGTTATAGACGAGATTGCAGAACTAAATCCAAACTTAATACTGATTTTAACAGGTGGCGAACCGCTCCTGCGAGAAGACCTCTTCGATCTATCCCGCCATGCTGCAGGAAAAGGAATGATGGTTCTTCTTGGCACTAATGCCTGTCTTATTGACGACGAAATGGCGAAAAAACTGAAAGACAACGGTTTCTCCGGAATAGGAATAAGTCTGGACTCTGTACATCCTGAAATCCACGATTCAATTCGTGGTGCGAAGGGTTCCTGGGAAAAGGCAGTTGAAGGGATGAAGGCATGTAAGAGGAATGGACTAGAGATACAGATACAGTCCACAGTATTCAAAAAAAATTATGATGAGATTCCTGAATTAGTTGCCTTTGCAAATGATATGGGAGCAAGGGTCTTTAATCTTTTCTTCCTCGTCTGCACTGGCAGAGGCCAGGATATCACTGATATCACTTCAGAACAGTATGAGGACGCACTGAAACAGATCTACAAACTACACGGTCAGTACGAGGGAAAGATGCTCGTAAGCGCAAAGTGCGCTCCGCACTACAGAAGGGTCGCATACGAGATGAACCCGGAATCTGCCTTAGTTAAATACTATTCAGGCGGATGCCCAGCGGGAACTAACTATTGCAGGATTACCCCGGAAGGAAACGTAACTCCATGTCCGTACATGGACACATCATGTGGAAGCTTACTGGAGAAAAGTTTTGCTGACATCTGGAACAACTCCGATATATTAAATGAATTAAGAACAGCCGATCTCAAAGGCAGGTGCGGAGAGTGTGAGTTTGAGTCAATGTGCAAGGGCTGCCGTGCAAGGGCCCTGGTTACAACAGGTGATCAAATGGGAGAAGATTCATGGTGTGATTATGAACCCGGAAAATATGGAGGGAAAAAGCTGAAGTTCAAAGAAGAGAATACATTTGGCTTAGAAAAAAAATTCGAGCTATCATGGAGTGAAGATGCAAAGAAAAGACTGGGAAAAGTGCCTTCCTTTGGAAAAGGGATGGTAATAAAAAGAGTAGAACAATATGCAAGAGAGAAAGGGCTTTCAGAGATCACACCGGACATCATGAAAGAAGCAAAGGGGAAAATGGCTGGAGACAAAACAGCGATGTTTCCATTTATGAAGCTACTCAAAAAGAAACCTGCTAAAAACGGAAAGATTGAGTGGGAAACAGAAGCTCTGGAGCGGGTAAAAAATGCCCCTGATTTTGTAAGACCAGGAATTTACAAGCTGATGGAAATACGCGCAAGAGAGAAAGGATTCAAAATAATAACCTCAGCATTCCTGTCGGAAATAAGGGATGAGTCTATGCAGTTTGCATCCAGAAGGATGAATAAGCTGGGATTTGACAAACTCGATATGGAAGCATTTGACACCGCAAAGTCAAAAACAAAGAACACCAAAAAAAGAGAAGTCATTGACGACATCAAGGACTTTCTCGCAAATAGAGAAGGGAAGAACACAGAGATCATCAACAAATTCCGAAAATACCTGTCACATGTCCCCGACAAGAATGACTAAAGCAAGAAAAGGTTTATATATTAAACCATGGAGTAACCCAAATGTATTTCAAGTGAAAAACCAACTTCAAGAATACCTTGATAGGCAATCCCATCATAGAGAGGAACAAGAATGCCACCAGTGAATATCTTACTATTCCTAATTTCTCAAGCGTTCGATTCCCTGTTACTTTCAGAAAAAGAAATGGTATCACCATACCCAGAAAGAAATAAACAGTGATAACTCCCCCACCAATTACGGAACCAAACAGGGATTTTGAATCAATGCCTATAAACTGCGTCAGATCATAATTTGTATCGGCTACTATTCTATGCGCATCCCACTCCTGCCATGGCCAGAACCACAACCAACCGGGCCCACGCATAAATACTCCCACTATTATCAGTAGAATCCAGAGAATGTGGAACCCAAAGCAAAACGTCAGTATCGCAAACCATCGCTCCTTAAAAGTATAATATCCATTACCTTTCGGATTTATATCAATATAAGGCATTGCCATTAGTCCCATTACGATCAGTGAAGGAAAGATCACTCCCGCTATCCATGGGTCAAAATATACAAGCATTTCCTGCAGACCCAGGAAGTACCATGGCGCCTTTGCAGGGTTAGGTGTCACGCTGGGATCTGAAGGATCCTCTAATGGCGCATTAAGCGCAATTGACCAGACCAGCAAGATTATGGTTACGATTATGGCAGCAAGAAACTCCTTCCTCACCAGATACGGCCAAGTTGCAATTTCATCTTCAGACACATGTGAATCCTTCTCCTTTGCCAGTGAGTCTCCCTTGACAAAAGCTAACGCACGATATCTTTTCTGTTCATTATTTTTTTTGTCTGACACTTAAATTTCCTTTTTATTATTTCTACCTCTTACACCGCAGTTTCGGCATATGAAAACCGCTGCATCTTTATTGCATCTACCGGGCACCTCTTTACGCAAAGACCACACCTGATACACTGTTCCTCGTCTATGGCCATAACAGCATCCCAGTCGTCCGGTACTGATCCGTCCGGCATATCATCGGTATCAACCTTGTCCCGGGAAATCATTGCTATACAGTTGTGAGGGCAAACATCAATACACCCTCCACAAAGTACACATTTTTCATCTATAAATATGTTGTAATGGCAGAGCAGGCATCTATCCGCTTCTTTAGAGGCACTCTCTTTGGAGAAGCCAAGCTCGACCTCTTTGTCAATGTCCCACCTTGCCCCCATCGACACAGCATCCTGTTTCTGACGCGGTATTTTCTCGTAACCGGGATCATTTCTTACCGGATCCTGATCCTTGAAAAAATAATCATACTTTTTTTCCTTATTGCCGCTGAGATAGTTATCAATGGCAGTGGCAGCCCTTCTACCGTCACCAATCACCTCAATCGCATTCCTCGGCCCGGTTATGAAGTCTCCTCCGGCAAAAACGCCCTTCCTGCTTGTCGCAAAGCTTTCATCGTCTACTTTAACATTACCCCATTTTGTAAATTTCACACCTGACTTCCCGGCCATAAACCCTGCATCCGGCGCCTGGCCTATTGCCGCAATTACCATATCTACAGGCAATGCAAATTCACTACCGGGTATAGGCTCCGGCCTTCTTCTTCCACTCGCATCAGGCTCTCCCAGTTTGTTCTTAATACACTCCAAAGCAATTACTTTAGATTTTTTATCTCCAGATATTTCTATTGGTGTTGTCAGGTATAGTATCTTTATTGCCTCTTCTTCGGCCAGGCTTACTTCCAGCTCACCGGCAGGCATCTCCTTCAATGTTCTTCTATATATTATAAAAACCTCTTTGGCGCCTAATCTCAGGGACGATCTCGCACAATCGATTGCCGTAAATCCCCCTCCCACCACAGCAACTCTCGATGGCATTTTTTTCTGTTTTCCAAGATTAATATCCTTCATGTACGTGATACCGTGTACAACGCCTTTCAGATCTTCTCCCGGTATCTCTAATGCCATCGACTTATGCGCGCCTGCGGCTATATATACAGCATCATATTTTTCGACTAATTTATCAAACTTATCCAGACTGTTTATAGGACTTTTCAGCTTGAGATTAATGCCGAGTTTTTCAACCCAATCAACAGCACCATCTATCTTATTCCATGGCAACCGGTAAGGAGGAATGCCTACACTCAACATACCACCTGCCATAGGAAGCGCCTCAAAGATTGTAATATCGTGCCCCATAACAGCTAAATCATTACCGGCAGCAAGCCCGGAAGGACCGGCTCCTATTATGGCAACTTTCTTTTTCTTGCCTGTCTTTTTTTTGCTTAAACCTCTTTTTGGATACTCTTTCTCTGCAAAATCTGCAGCAACTCTTTTAAGGGAGCAGATTGATACAGGCTCATCAATCTTACCCCTGCGGCAAGCGCTCTCGCATGGATGCGTACATACTCTGCCAAGAATATGAGGAAACAGGTTCGCCATGTAGTTCAAACCCAATGCGCCGTCATAATCCCCTTCCTGAAGTCTCTCAATATAACTGGACGCAGGAGTATTAACAGGGCAAGCATATTGACAGCTTATATTCTCTCTGAACCAATTTTCATCAGCCTGGACGACCTTATAATCCACTTGACCATTCCTCTATTTACAAATAATAACTATTTCTTCTCTTTCTCACTTCGCCGATCATGTTCAAATGCCTGACTAAATGCCAGCCACGTAAAAAAAACCAGCAGGACCATCAAACCAATTATCGGTACATTGTCAGGTTTACTTATTATGTGCCAGAGGTTTTCCACTTCTTCTCCTTTTAATGTTTAACTTATTTCTATATAGAGAGATGTAGCCGCATCCTTTAGGTTACGTTGCTTACGAGTAATTCACATACATCCAACGGACGATGTGAAACGCAGGCTAAAGCCTGCGGCTACTACCATATGATAAAATCGCTCATTTCGGGTTATATTAAGCAGCCTTACAGCTTACCTGAAATTCCCCCGTCCTTACGGATTCTCCAGAAATGCACTATTAAGAATATGCTCACTATCAACGGCAATCCGATACAATGCCATATGTACGCCCTTAAAAGCGCATTACCACCAACCATCGAACCGCCTAACAATGCAAACCTTATATCATTATAAGCGGTCATACCAAGCAACTCACCAAAAGGGCCTTCATGTCCCATAACAGGTGTTGACCTGGCCATATTAGTGCCTACTGTTACAGCCCAGAAGCCTAATTGGTCCCATGGAAGCAGGTATCCTGTAAAACTCAAAAGCAATGTGAAGACCAGAAGAACAACTCCGATCACCCAGTTAAATTCTCTTGGAGGTTTATAGGAACCCGTCATAAACACCCTGAACATATGAAACCATACAGTTATCACCATTAAATGAGCACCCCACCTGTGGAGGTTTCTCAGGAGTAGACCAAAAGGGACATGGTTCTCCAGCCCTTTCATATCCCAGTATGCGTCTCTTACATTTGGATGATAGTAAAACATCAGAGCAACACCGGTTATCGCTAAAACAAGGAATGTAAAAAAGGTTATGCCTCCCATGCACCACGTAAACTTGAACATTGGAGCATGCCTTTTCACCTTGGCAGGATGGAGATGGAGGAATACATTACCTATTATAGTCTGCATCCTTGTCTTTGGTGAGTCAACAAGGCTATGACGAAAAATGGAACGCCAAATCTGCGAATTTTTTATGGAATGTACAACCGCACCGGGAATACCTTTTGTCTTCACCAACTCCCGCATATCCAGTTTGTCTTTACTGTCTTTATCGCTCAACCACAACCCCCTGTCCATCTCTATCAGAAAAAAACAAAACTCCAGCCGTCAGGTCAAAAATCCTGCCTCACATCATTCACCGGATAATACATCAACTATGCACAATAGGCGGTATAGCCTGAATCGGCTATACCGCTCCATCGAAAACTTAATAATCAAAGAAATGCCTGAAGCAGTAAATCCAATCGCTTACCACCAAATGACACAACCAACAATTACAGACAACTAAATCGGAAGAAATGCACCAGGCTTCTGCCACTCATCCCGCTCTCCCCTAAACCTCACACTCTCATCAACCATAATCTGCCCATCTTCAGACAGCGCAACCTTAAACCGTTCCAATGGTCTTGGAGCAGGCCCCTCAATATTGACCCCGTCAGGAGTAAATCCACTTCCATGACACGGGCACTTGAATTTTCCTTCGGACGCCAGCCAGTTAGGCGTACAACCCAGATGGGTACATTTAGCCTGAATCACATATATCCTGTCAGGCTCTCTAACTATCCATACCCTGAATTGCTTTTTAAACCTCTCACTGACACCTAAAGTATATTCAAGAGGAGTACCTACCTTGTATTTGGTAGGAGGCTCATAAATAATACGCGGAAAAAAGAACCTTACAGCAGAACCAACTACTGTCGCAAGAAATACGCCTATAAATCCCCAGCCAAGCAGATAGAGCGCTCTTCTTCTATTTACAACTTTAGCATCTGTAATAGTCTTTTCGTCAGATGTAGTTTGGCAGCCCATTGTTTACTTTTTCTTCTTTAAATTAAAGTCAGCGTTTGAAGTCTTTCCTGCCTCAACAGTTACATCGGCAGTAACAGTTCTCAATTTTTCATGCCACGCACTTACTTTATAGGTGCCTGGTGGTACATTGTCTATCTTGAAAACACCATCTTTTTCGGTAACAGAAAAATATGGATTCTCCAGTACTAAAACAAATGCGGACATCTCTGCATGCACATTGCATAAAAGAGGTATGGAACAAACCTTATCAAAATCAACAGTTTTAATAACACCAACATCGTAAGTGCCCAGATTAAACTGGTTACAACAATCCGGTGGAGAATAGAGATTATGTCTAACGCTATCACTGTTTGGAAAATCAATCTTTGTACCCTTCTGAACTGCTATAACATGAGGGACAAATGTCAGATTTAACTGATCAAGAACACCCTTCTCTTCAGGTGCAGGATAGTCGTTTCCATTAACCTCTTCAATATAAACAACTACATCCTTAGGATGCTTGACTCTTTTGCATTTCACTGTTCCAGTAATACTACCGCCATTTTCCACGGTAACATCAGTCCTGATCTCCTTCTTTAGTGACTTCAATGCCTCTATTAATTTTGCCTGTGCAGCTTTGGCATCTTCTACCGACATTGCCCCCTGTGCAGAAACATTATGTGTGTGAAAAAATGCAACAAGCAGTGCGACAACAACAAAGTTCATAAAAATCCTCATACTGAATATCCCCTTTCCTAACGAAATAATATAAAAAAGCCTACATTGCCAACAGGTTACATTTTAGCAAGTATAATGCTGAGTTGTCAAGTGAAGTCATGCTTATTATACCGTTTTCCATAAATACGTGTGATTACAGGTGTATATGTAAAAAGAAGATGTGTTTCAATACCACATTTACGGCTTGTATCTGCAAGGTTTTTCGTTGTTTCAACTCAGAAAGCAAGATGACAAATCGAAAGGTTTGAATTTTCTGAATATGAATTGGTATTAACTATTAATACCTACTGACAATGCACGGCGGACCTTCAGTACGGTTAAGATAATAAGTGCGCTGAAAATAGAGAGGCTAATCATTCCTATTAAGTACTCATTAATGTAAAACGTTACTGACAGAATAAACACCATATTCAGAAAATATAATACAGGGCCCATTAGAGCGTTCCCGGCAAACTCTCTAGTCCAGCCCATCTTATTGTCTAACTTCTGAAAACTATATATAATTACAAGCCCTACCAGAAACCATCCAAGAAAATTAGATAAAGTCACTCCGAAATATATTCCTTCTACTGGATAATAATATATCTGGCCAAGGAACCATCTGGAACCCCTGAGAGAAACAGGATCGATTAATACATCCTGGAGCACAAACAAAATTGCCGACAAGAAGAGCACTTTTTTTGAATACCAGGGAGGATGTGACAGTTCAAATCTCCACCCCTTCCTGGTAACCGGAGAAACTATCAGCAAGGCAAGGGAATAGCTGAAGTACCCCAGGAAGGAGTACGAAAGCGAGTCCATAAAAGGAACATTAGAGATAAACAACTCTTTCCCGTGTGTTTCGCCAGTGTAATGATAAAGGCCATAAGGTATACCAATACGGGTAGATGTGTACTCAGAAATGAAAGCGATGAAGTAAGCCAGTATGGTAAAAGCAACTATCCTCTTCAGCCCAAGCTGTAAACTTCCGGCGACTAAATAAAGCCCTAATAAGACAAAAACATATGGCCTTAATAAGATAGTGGATAGAAGTATATCAAAAATTTCCATCTATAATTTTTTTACAGCACTCATAAGTTTCTCTTGCTCATTTTTCTTGGTACTAATCTCTTTCCATTGGTCCTGCGGCAGAATAACATTTACATAGAAACATATCGCAAGAAGAAGGCCTTCTGTTATAGCTATCCCCAACGGAATTCCAATAAACCAACCGAATGGCAAAGCAACAATCTGTCCACACAAAAACTGGATGACGAATGATACAGGACCGCCTTTCTTCTTTTTGCCGCCCACCCCGGCACTTAACTCCTGTATTTTGTTCTCAATATCCATATAGAATTCATTGCCTTTCATTTTCAATATCTCTTTTTGCCGTTTAAGTTTTTTAGACAATAAGGGAAGCAGGATTCCGGCAAAATGTGTATCAAAAATCGAATTGTTTCTTATCAATGCATCTACCTCATTGCTTCCCTCCTCTAACATTTCAACTGAAGATTCATCTGGCACACTATAACCTAGCTTCTTAACGCCCTTCACCGCACCAGTTAACAGGGTAACATTTTTTTTCACTTCTTCTAACGTTTCATTAATTTGTTCATTTTTCCCGTCCCTGATTTCCTCATATAACTGAGCAATTTCAGCACTTATCTGCCTAAAATCCTGTTCCCACAAAATCTTTAGACAATAAACCAGATCCTCTTTAATGGCCTTCTTTAATAATGTAATTGCTTTTTCAGGCCTATTCAGGAGGGCATTATATTGCGCATTCTGATACATCGCTTCAGTAAGCCCAGGCGATAGGCGAATAGCCTCACTTGAACATTTTTCTGCCTCTTCGATGAGCCCCAAATCACGTTTGATTAATCCCTTATATAATAACGCATAACTTGTGTAATAAGTAGAATACGGCCGGGCATATTTTATGGCTCTGTCAAAGTAGACCAAAGCCTGTTCCTTATCTATTTTATGAAAAAGGTAAATCATTCCATAACTAATACAAATAGAAAAATCATCCTTGATCAATAATTCTATTTCTGCAAACATTTCCATCGCACCTGCCATGTCACCCATGGCAAAAGCATCATCTGCTTTATGCCTGAGGTGATCCATCTTCCCATCAGGAACCCTGTAAATGTTCGTTAGAACATCACTCAGCTCTTCAGTGTCTTTTTCTATACACCAAACAACATCAGATATTCCCCACTCAAATGCCGCCTTCAGCCCACTCATCCCCAGCCCAACGCTTTTTATACTATAACTAATCTCTTGAATCGCTTCTTCCGATATATCCTGACTTGAAATTATTTCATCTACCGAAAGCATTTGAGCCACAATCATTGCATCAGTTTGATCCTTCAAGATTGTTTTCATCGCACCGATCCCTTTGCCGAGCTTTACATCTTTATAATATGCATTTCTCCCTTCCCATGGTGCAAGTTGATCTGTATATGTATCCATCATTTTCTCCAGTTAAAAATCTATCTTTTTAAACATGGTATTAATGGCGATTACGAAACTAGGGAAATATAGCATCAATAAGGTTTGGTGGTCAAGCCTCAATTTGTGTGCAGA
>Ga0257122_1000796_pt1 | contig 25110 bp, 18 predicted proteins | sample SI106_120metaG_FD_190146 | JGI IMG/M metagenome (GOLD analysis project Ga0257122, IMG submission 190146) | Marine microbial communities from Saanich Inlet, British Columbia, Canada - SI106_120 | ecosystem: Environmental > Aquatic > Marine > Inlet | place: Canada: British Columbia | collected... | reverse complement strand
ACGAGGACAATATTGACGTGAGCGTGATTTGCGACAACCAAGCCGGCTATCTTTTTCGCAAAAGGGAAATCGATTGCTGCATTGTTGGCGCGGACCGTATCGCCGCGAACGGAGACGTCGCCAATAAGATCGGAACGTTTTCCGTCGCCGTTCTAGCCCACTATCATAAGATACCCTTTTATGTGGCTGCTCCCCTTTCAACCATCGACCTCGACACGCTAACCGGTACGGATATCCCCATTGAGGACCGCCCGCGCCGCGAAGTGACGCATATGGCCGACAGCCAACTCGTTCCCGATGGCGTCCCGGTTCGAAACGCCGCCTTCGATGTCACGCCAGCCCATTTGGTGGATGCGATCATCACGGAAAAGGGCGTCGTCCGAACGCCCAACTTGCAGTCGATACGCCAACTCTTCGCAGACTAGCGAATCGTGGCTTCTCCAACCCGGAATTCCGTTAGATCCCTCTCCGAGTCCACAGCCTTCGCTGTTCAACCCTGACAACCATGCTAGATTACGTGCTAAAAACCGATCGGCCGGGGTTTCCAGGATCTCCTTGACACCAACCGAAGGATGAGTAGACTGCGCCGTTGGTCGAGCATAATCCCAAGGTGGGGATAGGCTCATACTTTCGGGTGGCTATACCCGATTTCAGAGGAAAAGCCGATGTATGCAGTGGTTAAAACCGGCGGCAAGCAATATCGCGTGAGCGAGGGTGATACCATCCTCGTGGAAAAACTTGAGGGCAATCCTGGAGATAAGATCGCTCTCAACGATGTCTTGCTTGTGGCTAAAGAAAATACCGTCCAATTGGGCAGACCCCAGGTCACCGGAGCCAGCGTTGCCGCGGAAATCGTGGCGCAGACCAAGGCCCCAAAGATCATTGTTTTCAAATTTAAACGACGTAAGAAGTATCGTCGGAAAAATGGCCACCGCCAGCCACAAACCGCGCTGCGCATCACCGGCATCGACGCCGCGGCCGCACAATAGGGAGGATGCACCATGGCTCATAAGAAAGGCCAAGGAAGTACCCGCAATGGCCGCGACTCCAATCCCCAGTATCGGGGCGTCAAGAAATATGGCGGGGAGGCCGTTCGGGCAGGAAATATCATTATTCGGCAGCTGGGAACCAAGATTCACCCCGGCACCAACGTGGGAATGGGCCGTGATTACACGCTTTTTGCCCTAGTTGACGGCACCGTGCAATACGAAGAGCGCCGCAGCAAACGCCACGTTCGAGTCGATCCACTTCCCGCGGCCTAACGGCCTTCACCCTTCTTTAACTTCCGATGCGGTTCATTGACGAAGTCACGATCCTCGTTCACGGGGGAGATGGCGGCGACGGCGTCGTTGCCTTCCGACGGGAAAAATACGTCCCCCGGGGCGGCCCATCCGGCGGGGATGGCGGGCGAGGTGGTGATGTTATCGTTCGGGTCAATCCCGGGCTCAGCACACTGATCGACCTGCGCTATCAGAAACAATACCGGGCGAAACGCGGCGCCCACGGCCAGGGGCAAGATCGCTACGGCCGTGGCGGTCCCCCTCGGATCATCGAAGTTCCTGTCGGCACTATGGTTTACGACGCCGACTCCGGTGAACTACTCGCGGATCTCGTCCAACAGGAAGAGGAGTGGATCGCGGCTTCCGGCGGTGCGGGAGGCTGGGGCAATATCCATTTTGTCACGCCGACCAACAGGGCGCCAAGACGGGCAGACCCAGGCCAGCCCGGCAAGAAAAGAAACCTGCGCTTGGAATTGAAACTCCTCGCAGAAGGGGGCTTAGTCGGCCTGCCAAACGCTGGAAAGTCCACGCTTATTTCTTCCATCTCCGCAGCGCGGCCCAAGGTTGCAGACTATCCGTTTACGACGCTGGTTCCCTCCCTCGGGGTGGTTCGGGTGGACGAGGAACGGTCGTTCGTTTTGGCTGATATCCCCGGCTTGATCGAGGGCGCTCACCAGGGCGCTGGGTTGGGCAAACGATTCTTGCGGCATATCGAGCGAACTCGGGTTTTGGTCTTCCTACTGGACGATCGTCACACTTTGGACGGAACGGACGGGAGCCCCCTGGGGGATCTACGCATCCTTTTCGCGGAGCTCGGATCCCACGACCCGGAACTCCTCGAGCGCAAACGTCTGGTGGTGATCAACAAGGGGGATCTACTCAACGATGATCGTCGGCAGGAAATAGCCACTGAATTCGCCGAGGAAGAGATCGAGCTTCAGTTCATCTCGGCTGTGAGCAAGGAAGGGCTGAGAGATCTCGTTTTCAAGATGAGCGAGGCCATTCATGGCGGACCGGTCGACGAGTTCGACATGGACCGCGAAATGCCCTAACTACGCCAACGAGCACCCAAATTCGCTGGCCGGCGAATTGACACCCCCCCCTCCATCTGTTATATCAGCGGAAGATTGTTATCTATTTATTAGCAAGTTTGGGATCCTTAATCGGGTAGGCCGGTGGACGAGCGGTTCATGCGGGGTTCCTCTTAAGCAACGGAGTACTCAGCATGCCTTGGAGTAGACTCCTCATATGTGCGGTCGTCGTTTTAGTATTGGGACCGTTGAGCACTGCGAATGCGCAGGCCCAACCCAAAGCTGAAGCTCAACCCAAAGCTGAAGCCCAACCTAAAGCTGAAGCCCAACCTAAAGCTGAAGCTCAACCCGACGGAAAAGAAAAGGGTGAAGCCGCAGCCGAAAAGGCGAAAGCGCCGACCGCAGCCCAGCCTGCAGCAGCGCCGGCCGCCGCAGGACAAGGCGGCAGCTACAATCTTAAGCTCAAGGCGCTTGAACAACGTGTCAACGAGCTAAAGGAACGGATTTTTCGCTCCAAAGCGCGTCTGAACCTGCTCAAGGAAACGGTCTTGCACGGCCGCGGCATCGGCTCACGGGCCGTAATCAAGCATAAGAACGAAATGGGCAGCACCTTCCGTCTGATCGGGGTCACCTACGCCGTCGACGGCTCCGAAATCTACAGCAAGAGCGATGAAAGCGGCTCCTTGGATAAGAAGAAGGAGTTCGAGGTTTTCAACGGCAGCATTACGCCCGGAAACCATACGATCTCCGTCAAAATGATCTTCCGTGGTCACGGCTACGGCATCTTCTCCTACCTCAAAGGTTATCGATTTACCGTTCGCTCCAGCCATACGATGACGGCCGGTGAAGGACGCAGAACCGTACTGACGGTCAGGGCCTACGAAAAAGGCAACTCCGTCACCACGAAGATGAAAGACCGTCCCGCCACCAAAATCGACACCAAGATCTTTGATTTAGGGGCCAAGAAATGATCCGGCCCATACGGGCGGGTGGTCACCGATACCTCATCGGAATACTGGCCCCTGCTCTTTTGCTTTGCAGCACCGTCAAGCTAGCAAGCTCGGCAGACCTCAACCAGCTTAGCCGCGAGGTCGCCGAATTGGAGCAACTCGCGCGCTCCCTGGCCATTCGCTACAAGGCAGAATCGGGCAACACCGACCAGCTAGCAGAACATCGCCTGGTCGACGCACAGGTGCTCTATAACCTGCGCGATTACGGAAGAGCCGCCATTTTGCTCTTCGACTATATCTCCAAATATAAAAATACGCGGGGGTTCACCGAGGCGCTTTTCTTTCTCGCAGACTCTCTCTACAAAAAGCGTGACCATCTCAGTTCTCGCCGCTATTTCGAAAAGGTTGCTGACCGCGGCGCCGGCCAATTCTATCAAGGCTCGCTACAGCGCTTGATCGAACTCTCGCTACAAACGGGAGACAGCAGCCAGGTCCCACGTTACCTGAAGGCTTTAGAGAGCATTCCCAAGGAAAAACTCAAATCCAGCGTCTCGTACGTCAAAGGAAAGTACTACTACTTTCAAAATAACACTGCGGCGGCGAAGGTGGCATTCGCCGAAATTCGACCGGACAAAGCCTACTATATGCAGTCACGCTATTTCGCGGGTGCCATCGCCGTCCGCGACAAGGATTATGCTGAAGCCGCCAAGACGTTTCAGGAACTGCTGAAGGTACAACCGAAAAAGGCGGAGGAAAGGCATCTGAGGGAACTAACGCATCTGGCGTTGGGGCGTTTGCTCTACCAAAAAGGTAAGATTTCGGAAGCCATCGAGCAATATCAAAAGATATCTCGTCGTTCGAAAGAGTTCGCGACCGCCCTGTACGAAATCAGTTGGGCCTACATCAAAGCCAACGAATTTCAGCGCGCACACCGTGCCTTGGACCTGCTCATCCTTGCCAAACCCAAAAGCCCGCTTCTTCCAAGAGTGCGGGTATTGCAGGGCAATCTACTGATTCGGCTCAAGGCTTGGAGCAAGGCGACGAATCTGTTCACGAAGACGCGAGAAGAGTTTATTCCGGTTCATAAACGCATGGCACAAGTGCTGAAAGAACAACAAGACCCAGGGCTGTTTTTCGATCTTCTCCTAACGCGCAATCTGGAAGAACTCGCGATCAACGTACAGGTACCCGACGTTGCTATCAGCTGGGTCAAAGAAAACCCCGAGGTAAAGCGAGCCGTCGACCTCATTACGGATCTGCGCGATATTGAAAAAAGCCTGAAAGAGATCACCGACCTGCTCAAGCGGCTGGATCGCGCGATCAACTCGCCAGCGAAGATCAAGATCTTCCCCGAATTCGCGTCCGCCAAAGCACGTACCTTGGAGGTCGAAAATAGACTGACCTTGGCTCGCAACCAAATCATCGCTAAAGAATCGGCACTGGTGGCGCAAATCGCATCGGCAGATGAGCGCTCCCGCCTCGCCGATCTACAGCGCCAGCGCAAACAGCTAGACGAAGCGGTACGTCAATTGCCCACTCGGGCTACGAGTTACAAAAAGCGAGAAAAGCGCACTACCGGCTACCTGGGCACGCTGAGCAAGAGCCTCAGTGAGCTCGGTGTCATGATCGACGCCCAAAAAGCCCAACTTGTGGCCACGGAAAAATACTTCGAAGACACCAATAAGAACCGGACCCGCGCGCGATCCTTCAAGCGTGATGCCAGCAAGATGACAGCAGAGTTGAAAGCCCTACGCGCTGATTTGGTACAGGCGCAAACGCTGTTGGCCACGGCCCAGGATTCGGTTGGCGTGGGCGGTGCCCAAGAAATCGAAGAGCGACGCTTGAAGACCAAACATAAGGCGTTGGTTGCCCAGCAGCACCTAACCCTCACGGGGTTACGCGCTCGGCTCCAGGGTAGCGCCCTGGTCTCATTTGATAAATTGGTCGCCCTACATGCCCGCTGCGATGGAATCGATACATCACTCCACGGCTTCGGTGCCAAACTCGAAGCCGGTATCGAAAGGCGCTTGGCCAATGTGCGGGTCGCTCTCGAAGAAGAACGCGCCCAATTGACCCAATATTTCGGCGTCGCTCTACAGTATCGAAAGCAGTCGGATTCCGTCGCAGGCGGCATCACCCATGACGGTTTTCAAAAGGTTGCGCGTCGTTTCTATGAGATTGTCGTTCGGGCCGACGTGGGAATTATCGACGTTGCCTGGGCATTGAAGGATGCAAAATCGAAGGAAGTCTCTCGGCTTGTTCGCGAACAAAAGCGGGAATTGAAACTCGTGGATGACGAATTCCGCGAGGTTCTGCAGGAAGAATAGACCGGTTTAGGAATCTGATGGGTTTTCCTTTTCCGAGTGGACCCATCGCTCGGAAATTGAGGTGCTGTGAAACTATGATGGTGCGACGTATCATCTTCTCCCTATTTATCGTCGGCGGGTTCTTAGTCGCCTCGCCGGCCAGGGATGCCTCTGCGCAACCCCTAAATGCGGAAGAAAAGCAGGAACTCGATGCGCTAACCAAGCAGGTCGAACAGTTTCGCAAAGCTTCCGGAGCCTACCGCAAGACAGTCAATCGCATCGTCAAACGCTCGTATCAACGTCAACGACAGGAGATGCTGAACGGTTTCGAGTCGCGAATCCGCGATGGTGAAGGGCAAGAGCGAACTCGGCGAATGATGGCCATCACCCTCTTCGAGGATTTTCTGCGCCGTTACCCAAATGACGCCCGTTGGACACCTGACGTTATTTTCCGCCTGGCTGAACTCTATTTTGAAAAATCGAATGATGAATACCTCGCTGCGAACGAGAAATACGAAACGGATTTGCGCCGTTTTGACAAGAAAGAGATCGCCGCAGCCCCGGCGCCTCCCAAACAAGACTATCAGCCAACGATCGAACTACACCGCCGGCTGATTCGGGATTTTCCGCGCTATCGACTCGCTGATGGCGCCTATTACCTGCTGGGGTTCTGCCTCTCGGAGATGGCCCAAGAGGAAAAGGGCAAGACGGCCTTCTTGTCACTCGTCTGTTCGAATCGTTTCAGCCCCCCTCTGGATGAGACGGCGGATTCGACAGATACAACGGCCGGCGCTCCCGGCAGCCCCCTGGCCGCAGCTTCAACGGGCGCCGCTGCTGAAGCCGCCGACACATTCTACGACACCTGCGTCCCTCTCTTTCCTAAGAGTCGGTTCAACGCTGAAGCTTGGATTCGCATTGGCGAATATCATTTTGATGAGAACGAACTCGCCCCGGCCATTGCTGCGTATCAACGCGTCATCGCTATCGGCTCCAAGAATAATCCCTATTTCGATGAAGCACTCTATAAGCTCGCCTGGACACATTATCGTGCCGACAGGTTCGTCGAAGCGATTCAGCATTTCGACCGTCTCGTACTCTACGCCGACGAGGAGTTTGAAAAGACCGGTAAGTATGGTTCGGAGATGCGACCGGAGGCCATTCAATATCTTGGCATCAGTTTCGCCGAGGAAGACTGGGATGGCGATACGGTTCCGGATGCGGAGTCGGGCCTACAGCGTATCGACAAGACCTACGCCGGGCGTGAAAAAGAAAAGCACGTCGTTGAAGTGTACCGGCGACTCGGTGATATATATTTCGATACCACCAAATACGACGAGGCCATCAAGGTATACAAGGTCATCCTACAGCGCTGGCCTCATGCACCGACCAACCCTGAGGTTCAAGAAAAGATCATCATGGCCTTGGAGCGTATGAGGCGCTTTGAGGAGGGCATCAAAGAACGGGAACGTATTGTCGCCCTTTTTGGCAAGAGCAGCGGTTGGGAAAAGAAGAATCGGAATAACGCGAAGGCCTTGCGCAAGGCTCGCGATCTAGAAGAAGAAGCGTTGATCCAAGCTGCGGTATTCCATCACAAGGCCGCCCAGGAGCTTAAGAAACGCGGTGTCGCCATGTCCGACGTCAGCTTGATTCACAAAGCTGCTGGCGAATATGCTCTCGCTGCCTCGGCCTACGAAAAGTACCTCGACCGTTTTCCCGATAGCAAACATACCTACGAAATCCGGTTCTCCTACGCCAGCGCGCTCTATTATTCACAGCGATTTTTGGAAGCGGGGGTTGCCTTCGCCGAAGTTCGTGATTCCACCCTCGACAATCGCTACCAGGAAGACTCGGCGTTCATGACCACCAAGGCGTACGAACAATATATCAACGCCCAAGTGTTGGCCGGCAAGGTCGTCAGACCGCCTCTCCCCTCGCCGAAAACGCCACCAGCGAGCCTCAAGGGGATCGCGTATCCAGATGCCGTCAAACGTTGGCAGGATTCGCTCGATGCCTACGCCAAAGCGTTGCCCAAAGGGTCGAAGACGCCTCGGCTGAAATATAAGGCCGCTGAAATCGCCTACCGTTATTTGCATTTCGAACAGGCGCGCAAGCGGTTTTCGGGTATTTACGAGGCGTATTGCTCGGACGCCATGGCTGCCAATGCCGGCCAAGCCATCCTCGTTTCCTATCAGTTGGAAAAGAACCTCGACCAGATGGAAATTTGGGCCACCAAGCTCAAGGATGGAAAATGTGGCGGTAGCAAGGGAAAGAAACTCGGTTCCGATGTTGGCGCGCTCTTAACCGGTATCAAATTCAAACACGCGCAACAGCTCATGAAAGATAAGAAGTGGGATAAAGCCGCTGCTGCCTATTTGTCGCTCGTCGATGCAAATCCGAAAAGCCCCGATGCGGATAAGGCACTGAATAACGCGGCTGTCGCCTACGAAAAGTCCAAACGCTTCGAGTCGGCTACCAAAATCTACGAACGCCTGTGGCAGTCCTACAAAAAGAGCTCTCTGGCTGGCAACGCATTATGGCGAGCTGCCATCAACTATCGTCGTTTCTTTTCGTTCGGCCAAGCGGTGCAGAACTTCTTGATTCTCGCGGATAGTCCTCGCTTTGCTTCATCTCCCAACCGTGCCGATGCTATTTTCAATGCTGCGGTTATTTTGGAAAACGATCAGGACTACAGCCGAGCGGCCAAACTATTTCTCCGGTATTCTTCTACCATCTCCAAAAAGAAGGATGCAGCGGAAGCGTATTTCCGAGCCGGTATGATCTACGGCAAAATGGACGACTTTCTGAAAATGGTGAAGACCCTTCGGGAGTATTCCCGACGCTATTCCACGGTTCCCGGCCTGCAAAGAAATGCTGTAGAGGCGCCCTATCGAATCGCCGAGGCAGCTCGCAAGAGACGCGACTGGGTAACGGCCACAAGATATTATCAACAGGCGATTAGCCAGTTTCGCAATCTCGGCCTCGCCCCTGCATCTGAGGCTGCTGAATTCGGCGCCCAAGCATCCTTCCGTCTCGCCGAGCGACGGTTGGAATCCTTTCTCAAAACATCCGTGAAGGGACCGATTAGCAAGCTCGTCAAGCGCGAACAAAAATCAGCGCAAGCAGCCTTGAATTTGAAAAGAGAATACGACGCGATCTTTTCCTACAAGCGCGCCCGCTGGACGCTGGCCGCCATGTGTCGTGGCGGTACAATCTACGAGCATTTTGCCAAGACGCTGGCCGCCGGTTATCGGGAGGCCCCTATTCCTAGGAAGGTGAAACGCCTCGGACAAGATGCCATCGATATGTATCAAGAGCAGTTGGACCAACTGCTGGAACAACGGGTTAGCCCGGTAGAAAAACAAGCCAAGAAGTTCTTCGAGATGTGTGTCAAACAGGCGAAGAATTTCGGTGTGTCGAATGAATATACAGAAGATGGCATGCGCCGCTTGAATGCAATGGACCCAACGACGTATCCGCTACGAAAACGTGCGATCGTCGAGGAATCTCTCGAATAAGAAATTAGACGCGGTGCCCGAAGGTCACCGCCGTTAACGAGGCCCATATGAAGTCGATGTCCCACTATGCAAAAGCAGGAAGATTGCTCGGCATCACCTTGATCCTCTCGGTCGGTGCCTGCAGCGGTGGCGACAAGAAGGATGACAAAACGCCTCAGGAATTTCTGAAGGAAGAACAGGCCAAGCAGGAGGCGGCAGGGAAGAACGCGTCAGGGGAAGGCGGAACACCCGCCAAGACCGTTGCGAATACCCCAAGCCCCACCAAAACCGCCGCCCCCGTAGCCAAAGCGCCAGCGAAGCCAAAGGCCGAAATAAAGCCGGCCCCCAAAGAAACGGCGCCGAAACCCGAAGCGAAGGCAGCACCGGCGCCACCGCCACCGCCACCGCCACCACCACCACCACCACCGCCTCCCAAGCCGAAGGCGAAGCCCATTCGTGAGGTCAAACTCGCGTGGGGAACATTTCAACGGGGTCAGTACGAGCAAGCAATTCGGCAGGCTCGGGCGGCGCTAAAGAAAGATGAAAAGAATACGCCCGCGATGGTGGTCATGGCTCTCGCTTATTATAAGTTGGGAAAATTCGAATTCGCCGAATCAGTTTGCGATATCGCGCTGAACATCACGACGGCCGAAGGGCATTGTCATGTCGTTAAGGCCTTCATCGCCCTAAAGGACGATAACGCACCGCTAGCCCTCGCTCTCTTCAAGAAAGCAACCGAAGTCTCGCCGGAAATAGGACCGGCCTGGCTGAATTTGGGCGCCCAATATCTGAAGGCCAAGAACTTTGAAGCCGCGCTCCCACCGCTGAAGAAGGCCATACATCTTTTGCCCCAGCGATCTCAGGCGCATCTCAATTTAGGTAGCGCATATCGCGGATTGGAAAAAGTGATCAAAGCCAAGGCCGCCTATGAAATGGCGCTGAAGCTGCGCGGAAATAACTATCCCGCCGCCCTTTTTAATCTAGGTATCCTTTATTTGGACGCCGAGAAATTTCCCGGTATGCCCAAGCTGCAGCAGCTCAATATGGCGGTCTCCTATTTCAACCGTTACAAACAGGCGGGCGGGGCACGTAGCGCTGACGATCCCGTAGACGGGTATCTTAAGGGCGCCCTACGGGCCATTCGTTCCGAGAAGCGCAAAGTAGCGCGTGAGAAGAAACGCGCCGCCCGGGCCGCCGCAAAAAAGGCCGCGGCCGGCAGCAAGCCCAACGGGGGTAGCGAATGATACGGAATGGAAAATGGAAAAGGGTCGCGACGTGCCTAGGGCTCGCCGTGCTGCTCTCAATGCCAACGCTCGCCTATGCCCAGGCTAAGACCGAGAAGGGTGCGTCGAAGAACGGCAAGGCCAGCAAAAAGGGTAAGAAGGGCGATACGCCCGACGTGACCGTAGAGCGGGGCGCTCGCGGACGAAAGGTCTACCGGATCAAAACGGGGTTCGTGATCGAAGGCCGGATTCAAAAACCAAATGCTTTTTATGTCTTGCAGCGCTCTCAGATCAATTATGACTGGTCCAAGCTAAAACAGGATTTCGTTCCCAGAATCCTGGAAAGCGTCCGCAAGCAACCGTTCTAATTCGGCTTTTTGCCGAGCGCTTCCAACCCGAGATTTCGAAAATTTCAATCGAGAGACTTTTCGCGGAACTTTTGGTGACCTGAGACGTCTTAGTTAATACAAACCTAGAGGACTGGCCAAGATGGGTGATCCGGAATAGACTGGGCGCCCAAGCCTACAATAGTTAAGGGTGAAGCTGATCGTGGCAACCAAGAAAACCAGCACAGCTGCGCAACCGAAGATCTTACGCATCGGCGTGATCCAGGCGGGCAAGATCGTCGAAGAACGATTGATCCGCAAAAGGGAAAGCGTCACCATCGGCGCCTCGGCACGTAATACGATTGTCGTCCCCGCCTCAACGCTACCGCGCTCATTTACGCTTTTCGATATGAGCCGCGGCCAATACGCCCTGCTCTTTACCGAAAATATGGACGGCCGGGTTGCTCTCGACAACCAGCCACAACCCCTTTCTCTGGCGCAAGTGCGGGAAAAGGGGCTCGCCCGGTCCAAGGGCGGCAAAGGTGGCCTACGCAGGCTACAACTCAGTGAAAATGCCAGAGGTAAAGTTCTGTTGGGAGAGGTTACGCTGCTCTTCCAATTCGTCGCACCTCCTCCGGTTCAACCGCGCCCTCAACTGCCACCCTCGGTTCGAGGAAATGTTGTAAGCAACGTTGACTGGGTTTTGGCGACCTGCTTCGCCGTGCTGTTCACGCTCAACTCGGTGGGTTTGTTGTGGGTGAAAACCCTGCCGCTGCCGGATAAACTGGCCGCGGATGTCGTACCCGATGATTTCGCCCGCTTCGTGCCGACCGTTGAGCAGCCGAAGAAGATCGACATCACGAAGATGACCAAGGTCGGTGAAAAGAAGGTCGAAAAGGTCGCCGAAAAGAAGGTCGTCAAAGCGCGCCCGGTGGTTTCCAAACGGCCGGGAAGGCGGAAGAAAGGAAGCGCGGGGAAAAAAGCGCCACCTTGCGATGCCGAATGCCAAAGCAAGAAGGCGGATGCGCGGCGCGCACGACTAGCCAAGCAAGTGTCTCGAATGGGCGCGTTGGCGTTGCTGGGGACGAAGGCCAAGGGCACCGGCGGTGCCACGCGGGATCTTCTTACCCAAGGTGATCCCGGTACGGAAGCGACCAAGGCCTTCAAAGGCGTTGGCGGGCTCAGCACGAGTGGCAAAGGCCGCCGTGGTGGCTTGAAGGGCAAGGGCGGCGGAAGCGGTACCGGCAAGGGTGTTGGCATCGGCAATTTGAGCGGGCGCGTCGGCGGGCCCTCCACCGTGGGTACCGGCAAGGCTCTGAAGGAAAAAGCCGTCAAGGGAATCGTCAAGAAAATCAAGGCGACCGTTGATGAAGGCACCATGAATACCAATGCGGTGGGTCGGGTGATCCGTCGCGGTAAGAGCGCCATTCAGGCCTGTTATCAGCGTGCACTCAAGCGGAATCCCAAACTTTCGGGGAAAATCAGTATTCGTCTGACGATCAACGCCATGGGCAAGGTGACGGCTGTTGATGTCGATTCCGATTCTGTTGGCGATTCTTCGGTGACCTCATGCATCAAGAGTATCGCCAAGCGTTGGCGATTTCCGCCACCGGAAGGCGGTCCGGCCGAGGTGGTCGTGCCCATCGTCTTTCAGTCATCCGGCGGCTAGGCCTCTCTCGAACGCCACCATCTGCTGGCCGGGTCCGATCATCTCGTCAAATCCCCGAGATTTCCGCCGTTATTCACGTCAGGGCGGTGCTCTAGCCACGCTCTAGCCGCGATTAGGACTTGCCACCCACCGCGTATCACGGCAATATTCCGCCAGTCGACAATATGCGATTACGAAAGGGATTTTGGGGCGGAGCGACCTTTATCACGCTACGGGGTGAATGTTTGACACCTTGGCTGCCACCCATATACTGAGGCACTTATGCGCTCAAGTGGAAACAGCTAGGATTTATTTGTGATGGCATACCCACGGTTTAGGCGCGTTAGAGGGATCGCCCTTGTGATTCTTCTCGCAGCAGGATCGGTTTTGGCGCAGGACAAGCCAACCGAGGTGAAATTTCGTAAGGGGAGTATTCTCTCCTTCGCTGATCAGGTGAAGCAAAGCGATGTTTATCTCGCGCGCATGAAGAAGATTCAGGCGAGAATGGACTCACTGAGCAAGGAAGCCAAAACAGATAAGGATATTATCAAGCTACAGTGCCTCAGCGATAAGAAGCGACGTACTGTAGGCGTGATTGTGACGGCGAATCAGTTTCGAAAGGCTTTGGCGCAGCCGCAGATCCGCGGCGACGCAGGGGCCCGTAACCATGAGTTTTCGAAACTGACGATTTCGTACCAGAAGGTTGTGGTATTGGGCCAAGAGGCCGAAGGCTGTATCGGGGAGGATATCGCATACGTGGGCAAGACCCAGGTGGAATTGGCCATTGCGGATTCGATAACGACGGAAGATCCAACGGTTGAGCTGCCACCAGAGCTGCCAACCATCAATCCGCCCGTCGCTTCGCCGGATCAATAATAACGACGTAAAAATAGAAACGTGGTCATTTATATGGGTATGCTGTACATGCGGTTGATCAGCGCAACGAGTTGAAAACATAGGCTACGCTGAATGCGGAACTTTTCGGGCTTAATCTTACTACTTACCTTGTCGCTTTTGGCGCCGATGCGGGCGTCTGCCGAGCGGACATTGGTTCGTTATAATGAAGGTCCAGGCTTCAAATTAGCGGATAGTCTGATCTTGCATCCCGGCGTATCCGTCGAGGGTCGCTACGATTCCAACGCGCTTTACGGCGATGCCAGTCATCAAAAGGGTGCGGGTTATTTGAGGATCATCGGCCATATCCGTCTGGCGACGCCCAGTGGAATACGCGCCGAGGGCCGACCCGAATCAGCCGCCAATCCACGAAAGATCAACTTCGGTATCAAAGCCGCCGTGGCCTTCCGTAATTATTTCAGCGAAGACCCCGCGGTCTTGGGCCAGCGCGACCTAGAGGTCAGCGCCGGATTGGGTTTCAACTGGAATCCGGGCAAACTGATTTCCCTTTCACTAAACGATCGCTATAGCCGCACCGTATCGGCGCGCGACCAAGAAGGCCCGGAAACCCTCGCCAGACACGTCAATAGTTTTGGTGCAGCCTTGGGTATCTCCCCGGGTGGCGGGCGATTGAGTTTTCGCGTCGGCTATAGTTTGGGCATCGATGCCTACGAAAACGACATCTATTCCTACAACAACAAGCTGAATCATGGTTTCAGCCTCGGCGCAAAATGGAAGGTGCTACCGAAAACGGCGATCTTTCTGTCCGCGAATACGAGTATTGTCGACTACTACGATCCCAGTGGGGGGCCGTACGTCAACGTCGAATCTTTTCCTCTGCGGGTCAGCCTCGGACTCAATGGCCTGATCACCCCCTTTCTTTCCCTCAGCGCGAGTGCGGGTATCGGCGCCGGTTTTTACGATACCGGGCCCACGTACCTCAGCGTCATCGCCAGCGTGAATGCCTCTTTAATTCTTGGCCCCTTGGCGACACTTACACTCGGCTTCAACCACGGCTTTAGCGATTCCATCTTCGGCAACTACTACACCGATGAGCATGTGCATATCGCGTACAACCACGTGCTCTTCAAGAGACTCATCGTGCATCTCTCCGGTAACTATCGCTTCCGCACGTATGCTGGATTACCGCAGATCAACGGCATTACAATTGCGTCAACGGAATTCGAAAACCATTTGGCGTCGCTGTCCATCGCCGTGGATTATAAAATATTGGGCTGGATCTTCGTGGGCCTCGGCTACGACCTACAAATCCGCAGTACCCCCAAGAATCTAGCCATCCAAGACCTGGCCGGTACCAACGCCTATACGAAGCATCAAATCTTCGGCAAAGTCGGAATCTCCTACTGATGAACCCAACCTATCGTAATCTGTTTTTGCTTCCCGCTCTCGTCCTCCTAGTCGCTTGTGCTAGCCGGCCGCCGATCGCTCCGACCCCCAAATTGCCTCCGAAATCGGCGGCACCGGTGAAGACAACACTCTCGTCAGGGGATGAAATGCAAATTCAGGTCTTTGGTGAAAAAGACCTGACAGGGAAATTCCAAGTCTCCGACGACGGCACGATCGATTACCCTTTGGTTGGACGGCTCGCCGTCAAAGATCTCACGCCACCACAGGTTGCAACGCTAATCAGAAAGAAACTCGCTGCGGGCCTCATTCGCGACCCCCACGTTTCGGTCTTCGTTCAAGACTATAAGAATAAGCGGAATGTCGTCGTCTGGGGCCAGGTAAAAAGTCCAGGCACCTATAACTACGTAGAAGGTATGACCATCATCAACGGCCTCACCAAAGCCGGGGGTCTTACCGCTTTGGCCAACGAAACCTCGATTAGTATTACGCGCCTCGTAAACGGCAAAAGCAAGACGTTCACCATCGCCGTACGCGAAGGTGATGCGGCGAATTATCCGCTCAAGGTCGGCGATGTCGTCTTCGTCCCCGAACGCATCTTCTAGCAGCTTCGCATGGAGCCCAGGGCAGCCCGTATCCTGCGTTACTCGCTGCGGTGCCTCCTCACGTACATGAGTACGCTGCGGCGGCTCCTCGCTCGTGCCTTGCCTACGAACAACCCTGAACTCTATGCGAAGCTGCTAGTCACTTGCTAGTCGTTGGACAGTTTCGATAACTCTTTTACAATTCGATCTTGTTGACCCGGCGTTAATGCGCTGCCGCTGGGGAGTACGATGCCTTGCGATGCGATCATCTCCGCAATTTCGCCGCCAAAACGCGGTGCCGTAAGATAGGCGGGCTGTAGATGCATCGGCTTGCAGAGCGGTCTCACTTCAATGCCCACCGTGTTGAAGTGAGCGCCGATTTTTTCCGCCGAGGTACCAAAGTCTGGCGCGATAATTTGCAGGGCCGTCAGCCATGCATTCCAGGATGCCTCCCCCTCGCCGAGCGGCATAAAATTAACACCGGGTAGGCGTTCCAAACTCTTTCGGTAGCGCTGGTGAACGGTGCGTCGTTGTTCGATTCGCTTTTGCAAAAGTGGAAGTTGAGCTCGACCGACGGCAGCTAAGAGGTTGCTGAGCCGATAGTTGAAACCCACTTCATGGTGATGGAAATTCGGCCCCGTTTCCCTCGCTTGCTGCGATAGTTGCCTCGCTTCCTCAATCCATTTTTCCTCATTGGATAATAGAAGGCCGCCACCACCGCAGGTGATGATCTTATTGCCGTTCAACGAAATAATCGATAGGTCGCCCCACGCTCCCGCACGCTTTCCTCCATAGGAACTTCCCAGCGCACCGGCGGCATCTTCGATCAGTACGAGGCCATGCTCGCTGCAGAGAGAACGGAGCGCCCGATAGTCCGCGCAAACGCCGTAGAGATCGACGGCGATTACGGCTTTGACCTTTTTGCCCAACGACCGGCGTGCTTGCACCGCCTGCAAAACCCTTTCGGGATCCAAACTCCAATCGAGACGGCCGCAATCGACAAAGACGGGGGTGGCACCGCAATAGGAAACGGCATGCGCCGGCGCGGCAAATGTGAGCGTGGGCACGATCACTTCGTCACCGGCTTTGATTTTCGCCTGGAGTAGGGCCAAATGAAGGGCCGCGGTGCCGCTATTGAGGGCCAGGGCATGGCCAACACCTAAAAGTCCTGTAATTTCCGACTCTAAAGCCGAAAGCTGGGGCCCCGCTGGAGCGACCCAATTCGAATCTAAGGCTTCACGCAACAAATCCAGCTCCCGACCGCCGAGGTGGGGCGGGGAGAGAAAGATTCGTTCTTTTGGGGACTTATTCGACATCCGACTTGTTACGGCCTTCCCGCTGCCCTCGATCTACACTTGGGCAACCACGTGGGGTATGAACGATCGCCGCGTGTTCGGCACCATAAATTACACATCTTGTTGACCCAAGTATAGTGTGTCGGGTTAGTGTCCCCAATTAGCAGGAAGGAAGACTATTTGTATGCGCCCTGACTTCGCCACCTGCAGCGAGCAAGCAATGGTCAGGGTGATGGTAAAAGGCCGACGGCTATGAGGTTTTTACGCAATCGGTTGATGCAGCTGGTGATCGACGGCTTTGTCGTCGCCCTCGCCTTCGCAGCGGCCTACGCGATCCGCTTTGAGGGTCTTCCACCGCGAACCTATATTAAACAATTCCTGTTAGTACTGCCCTATTTGATCCTCTTGCGCATCGGCATCTTTGCTGCGCTGGGCGTTTACCGACTTGTCTGGCGCTATATCTCCCTGAGGGATCTACCGCGGATCTTGATGGCGGTGGGCACGGGAACGGTCACGGCCGTCAGTGCGCGCTTCGGCGCGGCCCCCTTCTTCGCCGCGCTGGGTTTTGAAATCAATCCCGTTTTTGCCACGGTCCCCTACGGCGTCATTGCGGTGGAGCTCGTCCTTACAACCGTGGGCTTGATCAGCGTGCGCTCCATTTGGCGGCTGGCCAACGAACGCCCCACTCGACCGATGCGGCGTCCTCGCAATGCGGAACGTCAACGCAAAGCCCTTTTGATCGGTGCGGGCTCCGGCGGTGTGGCCGTCGCACGTGAAATCAAATCGTCTCCCGACCTCAGCTTTGAAATCGCCGGCTTTCTGGATGACGATATGCGCAAAGTGGGCACGATTATCCACGGCTACCGGGTTCATGGTGCCACCGACGACCTCGCCCGTTTCGCTCAAGAACTCGACGCTGATTTGGTAGTCATCACCATCGCGTCCGCCTCTCCCAAGACCATCAGACGTATCGTTGATCTCGCTGAGAACGCTGGGTTGAAAGTTCAGATTATTCCCCGACTTTCAGACATACTGTCGGGGCAATTCAGCCTCAGTCGACTAAGAGATGTAGCCATTGAGGACCTGTTAAGTCGCCCTACAGTGGAGCTGGACGAGTTTCCCATTCAGTCCTTTCTCAAAGGAAAGATCGTTTTGGTCACCGGTGCGGGCGGCAGTATTGGCTCCGAAATTTGCCGACAAGTTGGCCGATATCAACCGCAACAGCTCCTCCTCTTGGATCAAGCGGAAAACCCGCTTTTTCGCCTCGAACGAGAACTCAACCAATCCGAAGATGCCCCTCAAATCTTTCCCCTCCTCGGCAGCGTCGTCGACCGCCTGCGTATGGCGCAGATTATTCGCCAATATAAACCGGATGTGATCTTCCACGCCGCGGCGCATAAGCATGTTCCGTTGATGGAGGCCAACCCATCCCAGGCGATCGTCAACAACGTGGTCGGTAGCCGGCGCCTGGCCGAACTCGCGGATGAGATGGGCGTAGAGGTCTTTGTAATGATCTCGACGGATAAAGCGGTGAATCCCTCATCGGTGATGGGTGCCAGCAAACGCCTCGCCGAAATGTATATCCAAGCGCTTTCTAGGCGTTCCAAAACGCGTTTCTTGACGGTGCGTTTCGGCAATGTCTTGGGCAGCGAAGGTAGCGTGGTGCAGATCTTCAAAGAGCAGATCGCAGCTGGCGGACCGGTGACGGTGACGCACCCCGAGATGAAGCGCTATTTCATGACCATCCCCGAAGCAAGCCAGCTGGTGCTGCAAGCGGGTACCATGGGAGAAGGCGGCGAAATCTTCATTTTGGAGATGGGCGAACCGATTCCCATCGTCAATTTAGCCCGAGATCTGATTCGTCTCTCCGGCTATCGTCCCGGTGAAGAAATCCCGATTCAGTTCTCGGGGGTTCGTCCTGGCGAAAAACTGTACGAGGAAATTAACCTCTCTGAGGAAAACGCGACGAAGACCAAACATCCACGAATCTGGATCGGTAATTCGACCCAAACATCCATGGAACAACTCGCCCATGGCATCAATTCACTGCAGAAGCTCTCGGAAACGGCCTCCCCCGACGAGGTCCGTAGCGCGCTCGCCGACTGGGTACCTGAATATCGCCCCATTGATTCGGCCGGAAACACGCCCTCGGTGCTCATCGAGAGCCCACAAGAAAAACCAGAAAAGAACTATCGAACAGCAACGACAGAACCGCTGACCGTCACCCACTAAATTACCAATTTGTAATCGAATTGCGTATTCTCCTAGGGACCCATTCAACCAACGTACGATAAAACGCCGAAACGAACGTGAGCAAGGGCGCTACCGCACATAACCTGACGGGTACAGCCGTCGAGACGGGCTTAATTCTGATGGCCGTGGGCTGTCCGCTCGCCTTAGGGGGCGTGCATTCCGCCACCATCCTCGGCACGCTCTTGGTCTCTGTTTTGACGCTGACCATGCTGTGGCTGCGGCGGCGGAGGCTCAGGGTTTCTTGGTATGCGCTGCTGCTCTTAATGCTCTGCGCGTATACCGCCTTGCAGTTGGTACCGCTGCCGATATGGCTGCTCCACTCAATCGCACCGGCCACGGCGGATATTCTGCAGGTCTCGTTGAGCTTGCCTCTAAATCAGATCGGTTGGCACCCCATATCTCTCGATCCAAACGCTACGCATTGGGCGTTTCTCAAGCTCGGCAGCTGCACCCTCGCGTTTATCGTCGCGCAGAACTTTCTTTACCGACGGCGACGCAGGGATCGCGTCTTGATGGCGATCGTCATTGGCACCACTTTCGCAGCCCTACTTGGTTTTCTTGGCGCTGTGGCTACCCCTGGAAAGGTTTTGCTTTTCTATACGCCTTCGCAAGCACCCGCGGCCGGTGGACTGATCAGCACGAGCTTCGTCAACCCCAATCACGGTGCAGCATTCTTGATGATCGGTGCGCTGCTCGCTTTCGGTTTGGCGATGGCCGCGGAAGATCTACAGCAACGAATACTCCTAGCTCTCGCCGGCATCGTAATGGGTGCTGGCGTCTTTCTCACGCTGTCGGTAGGCGGAATCGCGGCCTTCGGCCTAGGCCTCTTCGTGATGGCGGTACTGCTTTTTTCGGGCGGCGAAAAATCCAAAGTTAAACGCTCGGTGGCCTTTTTTCCCGCGGTTGGTGCCCTCGTACTCACACTCTCCTCGTGGCTCGCCTACGGACCCATCGTCGAGGAAATCCGACACAAGCTACCTCATACCGATGCCGGCCTCGGTAAACTCTCGCTCTGGCCGTCTGCGCTGAAGATGCTTTGGGAGAATGCCTGGACAGGCGTCGGTCGGGGGGCCTTCTATTCGACATTTCCCCGCTATATCTCAGGCGAGGTCTCCACCAAGGTGACCTATACCCACCTAGAAAATCAATATCTTCATCTTCCCATTGAGTGGGGGATTCCCATCGGCGTGGGTATTATCTTGGCATCGATCGTCGCGCTCTACCTTTGGCTTCGTAAAGGCCACCGCGATCCACCCACGGCGGCGATGGCAGGCGCAACCGTCGCGGTCGCCGCCCAAAACCTCGTGGATTTCAGCCTGGAGCTATTGGGAATCGCCGTGATGCTCGCCATCGTCACCGGCACGCTTTCGGCGAGAGAGGCCGAATCCGTCGCCCATCGCCAACGAAAGAAACGCAAGGGCTCAGGGCAACGCAGCTCCAGAGTTCATATTCCCTGGCGAAACGTTATCGTACTGGGCATGACGGCATTGCTCATGGCATTGGCGCTCGTTTCTCTAATTACCCCACTACCCCGCGCAGCAGATGAAGTTGCAAAAGTCATCGCCCTTACAAAAGACAAGGATGCGCCCATCAACGACAGCCTGAGCACGATACGTAACGTGGTAAACCGCCACCCATCTTTCTATCTGCCGTATTTGGTCGCGGCGCGTTTATCACTCCGTCAAAACGATAGAGCTGCGCTGCGCTGGCTAAACCGTGCCATCTATAATTATCCTGCGAACCCTGAGCTCCACTTGCAAACGGCCGAGGCGTTGCTTCGGTTTGGCCAGCGGCACCAGGCAATGCTTCAATACCGGCTCGCGATGCAGCATGGAGGAGATCCCACCTTCATCCTCAACCGGGCCTTGAAATACTGCCGAAACTTCGACGAGCTCACCCAACTCCTACCAGAAAAACCTGAACCCCATCGCGTGGCCGTCCAGCAGTTACTCACGCGAAACCGCCGGGCCTTGGCCGCTCAAATTGCGAAAGTGGCAAAATCCCGCTGGCCCGGGGCCGTCGCGGCCCAAAAGGCCGCCATCTACGTGGATCTCGCCATGGCCGAACCCCGAGCGGCGGAACGCAACGCCCGGCGTCTGGTGGAAAACCGCCCCACAGAAGATAGCTATCGGCTTTGGACCCTGGCCGCACAAAAGCTCGGCAACCGGTGGCATCTCGAGGCGTTACAGGAGGCGCGCACCCGCTTTCCCAAGAAAAGGGAATTCGTTTTCGATCTCGCAATCGCCTACCTGGCTGGAAATAATGGGAAAAAGGCGATGTCCTTGGTGGACGAACTTCTAGCGAAGGAGACCCAGGCCAAATATCGGATTCGGGGTCATCGGCTATTGGCTCGGATCCACCGCTCGGCGGGACGATCCCACCGCGCGACGTACGAGGAGAAGCAAGCTCTTAAGATTCTTGAAAGTCAGGCCCGCTCGCGGTAGGTTGCACCGAACCGCCCATATTTACCTTTTTGGGGGGACGATTCTCCGTAAGCCGCGAATAACAGGGCGGTCGGTGTAAAAATGGGGATAATCCTTGAACCGATCTTCGGTCAGCAGCAACAAACACTGTACTCAATTAACGGCGTAGCAATACAGATATGAGAGATACCCAGCGACATCGATCACAATCCGTCCGCGAATCCACAAGCGCGGCCCTTCAGCGCCAGTTTCAGGTGCTGATGAAACGAAAATGGATCGTCGTCGCCATGCTGACCGTCGTGGTTGGGGCGACCGCCATTTGGAGTTTCAGTCGGACCCGCATCTACCGCAGCCGGGCCTCCGTGCTGATCGACTTTCGTGCACCGCAGGTCCTCGGCTCAAAAGTACGAGAGGTCGTCGACCTCGCCATCAATCGCTCGTGGCGCAGCAAAAGCTACCTGGAAACGCAAAAACGCGTTGTCTCCAGCGATGCCGTATCTATCCGCGTCGCTGAACGCTTGGCTCTACCATCAAATCCATCATTCTGGGGCAAGGGCGTCAATCTCGCCGAACAAACGCCGACACTAAAGCAGGCTGCCGCCCGGCTCGGGGGCATGGTCCGCGCCAACATCGTCCGCAATTCGAATATTCTGGAGATCCGGGTCGACCACCACGATCCCGAACTAGCCGCGGAAATCTGCAATTCAGTCGTCCAAGCGTATCTCGACTTCAACGTCGACTACAAAGCAACCTCTGCGCAAGGCGCTGTCAAATGGCTTGCCAACCAGCTCGACGATTTGAAGAAGGAATTGGAAACGTCCGAATTAGCGCTGCATGAATTCAAGCGCAAGAATAATATTATTTCCGTTTCCATGAAAGACAAGCAGAGCCTCATCGCTCGGCGTATTTGGCAACTTGCCGAATCGCTCACCGAAACACGCATGAAGCGTATGGCACTGTCGGCCCAGCGCAAACAGGTGCACAAGGCGCGCAAAGACCCCTCTTTGAAGATGGCTCTGTCAGCGGTTCAGAAGAGCCATTTGGTTCAGACCATGCGCTCGACCTATTCTGAGGAATACAAAAAATACCAAGGACTGCGGCAACGCTACCTCGATAAACACCCCGTGGTCTTGGAACAAAAGGCCAAGGTCGATTCCACCCGCAACGCTCTCGATCGTGAAGTAAATAATATCGTTGCCGGTATCGAATCAAAATATCGAGAATATCTCGATAACGAACGACAGCTCGCGGGTGCCCTGCAAGTCGCCAAGAACGAAGGGCTACAGATCAACAAAAGGGAAGTCAGCTACCGCCGACTCAACCGCCAGCGCGCCAATACCGAACAGGTCTACAGCCTCGTCATGTCCCGCATGAAAGAAACCGACCTCTCCGGCCAATTGCGCGTCAATAACGTCCGCTGGCTCGATCGAGCCGTAGCGCCAGTTGTCCCCTCGAGCCCGCGTGTTCGCCTCAATATCCTTTTGGGCGCCTTCATCGGCTTGCTTCTAGGAATCGCCTTCGCATTCCTAGTCGACATCCTCGACAACACGATCAAATCCCAAGACGATATCTTGGCCATTCCCCGTTTGCTCTTTCTAGGCTTGTTGCCGCGTTTCCCGAGCACCCCTTCGGGAAAGAGCAAGCGACAACGCCCTGTCGATCCCAATCACGACCTCTTGGTCCATCGCAATTCCAAATCTCCCGTTGCAGAATCCTGTCGTGCGATTCGCACCAATCTACTCTTTGCTTCTCCCGACCAGCCGATGAAGCGATTCGTCATCACGAGCGCCGGGCCAAAAGAAGGCAAAACCACAACCAGTGTCAGCCTCGCCATCATCATGGCGCAAGCCGGCAACAAGGTCGTCATCGTCGATACGGATATGAGACGCCCCGACCTACACCGCATTTTCGGCGTACCCGGAAGCGAAGGCATTACCTCGGTTCTCTTGGGCGACGCCAAGTTGGAAGATGTGATCAAGTCGACAGAGATACCTAACCTCTACGTCTTGCCTTGCGGGCCGATTCCTCCAAACCCGGCAGAACTCTGTCAGAGCGACGCTTTTCAACAGCTCATCGATGATCTCAGCGAACGTTTCGATCGCACCATTTTGGATTCCCCACCGGTGATGGTCGTAACGGATGCCGTTCTGCTCAGCACCCTCAGCGACGGCGTCTTGCTTGTCGCCCGAAGTGGACGAACGGGTCGCGCTGCGCTTCGCGATACGGTTCAACAACTGACCGACGTCAGTGCAAATATTTTTGGCTGTGTACTCAACGATATGGATTTGGACAAACGTGGCTACGGCTACTACCGATACCGCCGTTACGGTTATTCCGGTTACTATCGGTACGGGCAATACGGCGACAACGATACCGAGGCCACGAGCACACCATCTTAGGGTTTCACAGGCTTCGTGTTTATTCTCCGCCAATCGTCGGAGGCTGCCATGACTGATACACCTCCGAATCCGACCGACAAAAAGTCAGGATCCAATGACATGCCGCCCGGCGGCCTCGTCTGGCACGATCTGAGCGGCAGCGAAAAGACCCACCTCGCCGGCATTGTGATTCTATTCCTCGGGGTTCTCGGATGGGCAGTATCCCCCGACGACCGCGTCCGTTACCTCGCCTTTATCGGGGTCGGCATCCTCGCGCTGGGCGGTGGCGGTCTCCTCGTCACGATGCGCGCCAAACATTCTCTACTCGTCTACGCCCTGCTCTTCTACCTCGGGGCAATGGTCGCCTTCGGCTATTGGAACGGTAATTTCTTCCCCTATTGGGCCAGAGACATCACCGCCTTTATCACGTTTCTCGCCGTCTGGGGAGGCGCCGACGACGATTTCTTAGACTACCAAAATACGATCTACTACCGGCTGATGCTAATGGCTTTTGTAGCGGGCTTTCCCTCCGCTGCCCTCTACGCCCGCCCATCCAGCCAGGAAAAACGTCAGTTGAGTCAAGGCTTCGGCTTCAAAAGTCTGGAAACCCTCAATCCATCACTCTATCTGATCTTCTTTGTTCATAATCGGCGCGGCTGGGCTCCCTATGTCGTCTACGGCTGCATCGCTACGGCCTTCCTCTTTGGCGTACTGACAGCAACGCGAGGAGCGGTCTTGATGCCCCTGATTTCCATCGCCATCGACCGCCTCTTCGTCGCCCCCAAGCGAGGCCGGCGTTCTGTTCGTTTTACCGTTTCGATTCTTCTCGTCGCGATGGCCTCGTTCTTGGTCTGGACGCCAGCCGGGCTTCAAGGTGCGATGAGCGTCCTGCAGGAGCGCTGGCAGCAGCCAGATCTATCATCAGGGCGTGCGGATGAAGCCAATTCGGTAATGGAAGGCCTCTCGACAGCGGAGGTCATCTTTGGCCGCGGACTGGGCGGCGCCCATGTCTACGACTACAGCCCGGAGATCGACAACAGGGAATACGGGCCCCAAACGGTTGTGCATTTTGGACCGCTCCACCTAGTCCTCAAAGGAGGCGTTGTCCTGCTATTTTTGGTCTCGCTTTTGGTATTGCTCGGTATCGTGAATGGACTCCGCCGTAGCGATATCAACTCCCGGGCAAGTATGGCGACACTGTTGCTCTTCAGCATCGCGAACCTTTCCTATACCCAATTCAATGTAGCTCCGGTGCTCCCACTCTTCTGGCGTGCCATGGGCCACACGGTTCTTGGCAAAGGGGAACCCCAAGCGGAATACGGCGCGGAAGACCGAACGGATTAGTCTATTCCTGTCGAGGGTCTCTTCGAACGAGTAGTGACGGCATCTTTATGGGGCTATGGCGTTCGACCAACTCAGCGCCCTTCTGAAACCACGATTCTAGGCCTGCCCTCAGTGAATCCCTCAGCAGAAGATCAACCGCCAGTCGTCGAGGCCACGACTCATAGGCCCTATTTTCCAACAGCGCGAATGGCGGACAACATCTCTTCAGTGTCTCCGACGGCGGGCCGGCTAGTTGAACAGAAGACTCGAGCAACTCTTTCGCTAGATAGAGGGAATAGTTGACGGCACGGTTCGCACCGAGAGAGGCGGTGTTCTG
>Ga0257122_1000787_pt1 | contig 25257 bp, 36 predicted proteins | sample SI106_120metaG_FD_190146 | JGI IMG/M metagenome (GOLD analysis project Ga0257122, IMG submission 190146) | Marine microbial communities from Saanich Inlet, British Columbia, Canada - SI106_120 | ecosystem: Environmental > Aquatic > Marine > Inlet | place: Canada: British Columbia | collected... | reverse complement strand
GTACAATAGAAGAATTGTGCAAACATTTAGAAAGTAAATTTATTAATGGTATGTCATGGGATAATATACGCTTATGGGACATAGATCATGTGATCCCATGTTCCAGTTTTGATATGGCGAAACCAGAAGATCAATTAAAATGTTTTCATTATTCGAATCTGCAACCTATGTGGAGAATAGATAATATTCGAAAATCAAATAAAACCACCCCTCAAACGTAACACAAGGTGCAACGTAGCTTCTTTTTGGACTGTTAAAGTGTTAGTATTTTAAAGTAATATAATAGGTTGTTGTGCGGAAATACGTACTGTTGTAGTCGCTCAAGGTTCGACCGTCTTCCAGTTGCTTGCCAGCAAAGATGAGACGCTGCTGGTCAGGTGGGATTCCTATGTAATGAATATTTAATGGTTAGATATGTCAAGCAGGAGATAATTGTGTTAAAGTTACTTACCTTCTTTATCCTGAATCTTGTTTTTAATGTTTTCCACAGTGTCCGTCGGTTCGACATCGAGTGTTATAGTTTTACCGGTAAGTGCTGAAATTGTGGTTAGTTTTGTTTAATGTTGAAGATGTTTTAGCGATATAACTTACTTTTGACGAAAATTTGCATGTTTATTTAAATATAAATTACTTATATACTGCATAATTTAATATTTTAAGTTCCATTTGAATGCCGTAACAGCTCTGACTGCTTTCTTCCATTTCTTCTGTTTAAAGAAGCTCGCCATTGGTGTTGGATCAATGTATTCTCCGTTTGACAATAGCATCCAGTCGCAACATGTACGTACAACAGGGTGTATATTTTTGTATTTTGTCAAGTCTAAAAACATTCGAAATGGGACTCTAGCGTTTACACATTCAATTGCACTGTTTAATATTACCCCACTGTAACCATCTTTTTTACATGACAAAAGCACACAGTAACCAAACGCATACCAATCCAGAAAATTTAAATGATCGTCGGACCATCGACCATCTGGTCTCGTTGGGCCTGTACCGTACTCGTCCCAATATGGTAGCAGGCTGAAAGGGGGTGTTATTTTTAGTTTTCCCTTTCTCTTTTCTATATCGTAGGCATCGTCAATATCCCCAAACGATAGCACATTACCACAAACTAAGATATTGTCCGGTTTGATATCGGACAACATTACCTTTTCCTTGTGAAGTTTCCGCAAAGACCGGCCCAACCGGACCATCTGGTCCTCCCATCCCTGCTGACCAGAAATAAGCTTCTCCACTAACGAATCCGAACATTTCCTTAATTTTGCTACATAGTATTGACCAAGTTTGGTGGTTTCTTCCGGATAGTTTAAGGAATATGGTACCTTCTCGTTGACTTTTTGAAATTTTGATTTTAAATGACCTACATCCATTGTTTTCTTGCTAATAGCTATTGCATAATTGTTGTACACATATACTTGTTTGTACCCTCCAACGAAGCATTTCTTTGCCGTTAAATTCAAGGGTAGCATCCACGATGGGTAATTACCTTTACGCATCAACCTATTCACAGAAACTCGAAGCGCATCTGTACACGCATATTCGTTTCGAAAAGGGTTAATCGATCTTTTTATTATTTTAAAGTTCATTTATAAGTATTTATTAGATTATATATACTTAAGATGCCTTCTTTCCGAAAATCACTGGAGAAGGAGATCCGTCCTTACATATGCACAGTGTCCAATCTTCGAAAACGCTTTCAGTCTTTGTATGGTAAGTCTATAAAGTCCTGTATGCAAATAACAGACGAGGACTGTGTAGTGGTGGACGACAAAGGAAAGTTGCCATTGGGGCTACTATACAAGCGCGATGGGAACATGTACGCAATGGGAATATGCGATCGTTGTGGTACATTTCCTGTGGACGAATTCACAGTAGTGTCTACTACTACTGTGAAGTACACTTTGTGGGGGCCCTACCAGCGCGTACGATGGACGGTGCGTGACATTCAAAAGGACTTGGTATGGAGGGCGAGATTGATGAAGAAACCCCATCGTATTGACGTTCGTTTGGTCCCACTGTTTGAAAAGTCAAGGTGGATGATGTTCTGCTTTTGGCCAAACAAACTGGATGAATTAATTCGTATGGAATTGGCTTTAATGGACGATATTTTGGAACAGGACGCTATGGCAGGCGGTGTACTTGCGACGAAATTGCCAAAATTGTACGGTGCAAATGATGTTAATGAGTTTAAGAACTATTTAAAGAAGCAGTACGAGAGCACAAAATTTAGATTGAACGACGCCGAAGTAGCATTCATTGAAACTCAGGCCCGTTTTGGAACACAGATACAGTCCATTTTAAAAACTGTGGTATAAAACATAGTCGTACGCTGTCTAATGCAAGTACAACAAATCAGTTTGCGCACTATAGAGAATAGGTTGTCGAGTGTTGAGAACACACTGCAAGAGATCTTGGAAAATGGTGACGCAATGGAAAACCGTTTGAAAGACCAGTTGTCGGACATAAATGAGGAAATAATGCGAAATACAGCGCAAGTGAGAAAGTTAAAATCACAGATGGTATCTCGTTTCAAACCAATTGGTATTTTAATAAGCATAATAGTTGGGTTATTACTATGGGTTACATTCATTAGCTGGTGGCGTATTTAATTAACTTTTAATTTATCGTATGTGTCAATCAATTTTAAATTTTCCGCTGCAAAATAAACGATCAAAATGTCAGCAAAAATAAAAAGAACCGATATGAGATAGACCAATTCTTCCCCCACTGTACTTAAATCTGTGGCCATTCTGTAAATGAAGCCAAAGATATTTGCTCCTCCAAATAGTACGGTGCCAGACAATAATATAATGAGTGATACTTTATCATGAATTTTGCTGACGCTGGTTCCGTAGATATCCAGAATCAAATGACCGAATGAGACAAAATGTAGGGGGTTGCTAAATGCGTTATCTAGCATAAGGAAAATAAACATAAATCCGAAGGGTATAAGAAAGAGATGAATAATGCGCATCTTTGCAAAATTAACACGAAGATTGGTTAATAATGGAGCTGGTTTGATACTCAACGCTTCGTAGTTTTCTTTGTTGGCCTTTTCATACGAATCCTTTTTCTTTAGCACGGAGTACAACGACCACAATCGGAGTGTTAATGATATATCCATCAATAGAACAACTCCGCCTATACAAACCCAAACGCCCTTTTCCCATACCAACTGAACACACGAAGCTGTTGGTTCATTTAAACACCGTGTTATGGCCACATAAGACAACCAAGTGACGGAACCATCGAACATACCGGCGGTGACACACATCAATATAGCCAGTATTGTCAGCACTGTGCTTTCCGAAATGGAAACAAAGAGAATAATTGGCTGTATCAGTATATGTATTTGATGCAACCACGACATATGTGCACCGGAAACGTAGGGTTCTATAGAAAGATACAATACAACCATAAATATATTAACAAGTGCACTAACTCGAATAATATTACGGGTTGTAATAGTATTTAGTGTATCTACTGGTCGGAAATCCATTTGTAAATATAAACTAATGTTATATACTATTATTTTTTTACTTTAACTTTCCTCCTAGGTCTATCACACGGCGTGTCTTTCGGCGGGTCCGGACGTTTCTTGGAGTTTACACTACGGTCCCATACAGTTAACCAATTGTACATTTCTGTCATGTTCTCCATTTTATTTATTTTTATGGGTATATATATATGTAGATTTTAATTTAAAGATGAAAGAAGGCGATTTATTAAAAATAAACGGTGAATCTGGCGTCTGGTACGCTGAATTGGTTGGTATAGACGAAGAAGGTCTTTTGGAAGTATTTTATATCAATCGATGCAAAGACAATCGTTGGGTGTGGAAGTATGACGACGAGTGGAACACGTGCCTCCAATCTTGTGTAATGGAGCACATTCCACTGATCAAAGAAAAGGCACTGGAGTGTTTCCGAAAGCTTGGTTTTCGTCCATTGACGGAGAATACATTCCTTTCGTTAAACGATACCGTTCCGGACGAAGTATCGCTTCCTACGGGTGAGTTTAATGAGTACGAACAGGAGGAAGAAGAAGATATGAGTGATTTTATCGTACCCGATGAGGAAGGTGAGCCGTTTCGACCTGCTTCTCCATCCATACCATTCGTCCAAGAGACGCATGAATTGGTAAATCGTTTCAACACATGGGAACCAAAAAACAAAAAAGAAGAGAAGCTAAAAGCTTATGTGGACAATCTCAGCCATAAATACAAGCTCAAAGACGATAACATTCAATTTGCAGAAGGCAGGTCCGTGGATTACGATCACCCGCGTCTAAAATCCGTGACAAAATAAAAAAAAGAGTATATAAGATATTGTTTTTTCTGCAAATGAATACTCAGCAAAAAAAACAACGTAAACGTAAAGCATCTACCAACGCCATCCGTGAGATTAAGCGCGAACAATCTAACACATCTAAAATTATTCCAGTCGCACCGTTCAATCGTCTAACACAGAGTATTTCACAACACTTCAAAACGGACGTGCGATTTAAGGGAGAAGCGCATGAGGCGTTGCACATCGGCGCGGAGTCATATCTTGTAGAGGTATTTCAAAATGCAAACAAGGCTGCAATTCACTCCGGTCGGGAAACAGTTCAAGTGAAAGATATGCAGTTGGTGCTTGATCTCCAAAAAACAGTATAAATATTCAATAATTAATTACTGAATGAGCGTATTGACAAATTCTACACATTTTAATCTAACAAATAATTCTACTAAACTTCTCCATGTCTGTATTTCTGCCGATCAATCGTCCTTCCGTATTCAACACTCTTCCGCTCTTATTAAAGAATCGTCCGAACAAGTGCCCCATCACACCATGGTATCATGGGTAGTAGATAGTGTAAAAAATTGGACTCATGGTAAAACAATGCGTATGGTAGACATTTCCCTTTCACCTAAAAATACAGTACAGTGCGATATCAGTTGCAAGGGAGCATTGGAATTTTCAACTTGCATCGCAAGAGTAAATGGAAGCGACGGTTCACTTATCATCCCACCAGAATGCCAAGGGTGTGAGTTGGATTTGTTCTTTTCCGAAAACGTGGGGATAGCGTACACGAAAAATGGCGATGTGGCGTTGAATGTAAGTAAGATGTATTCTAGAACCATGGTTATCCCAGTGGAGGTGAAAAATACGGACGGACATCTTGTTGACTTGGAGGATAATTTGCCAGCGACATGCAATGTATTAATTTAGTATATAAGCAATTGTTATTAGAATAAATGAACGAGTATTTACTTCAAAATAGATGTACCAGAGTACGTGTAACCACCTCCGACGACCATACGCTTAAAGTATTTTCTGTATTCTACCAGCATCCAGCTTTGATAGCTCCAGAAGGATGGAAAGTTTTGAAAACAGATGAAAACGTTCTTGTTGATGAAAATACCATGTGGATTTTAGAACAGCACGAGTGCGAGTTTGGTTATCAGCCCAAAAGTGGTACAATTTTAACTTGTCGCATAAAGCCAAAAGATCTTTCCAACTTGGAAAAACATTGGGACAACATTCTTCAGTATTGCTTAGAAGTGAAAGGTGATTTTGCAAAGTTTTGTGATGAAGATTTGACCTCAAAGTTGGACGATTTGAAAATCAAATCTGATTCGCCACAGGAGTGTTTGGATCCTGAAGCCAACGATCGTAAGCTTGAAAGTACTCTTCTAGAGAAAGAGCAAACTCTTCCCAAAAGATTAAACGAGGATTAGGTTCGGTGTTTTTTTCCATTTTATAGAACAAGTATAGTATATATACCTTTGAACAATGTTGCAATGGGATCAAAAATATCAAGAATTAAACCATGGATTGAACCATGTGAGGTGTGCGGGAAACACACGTCGAACAAAATAAGGTATAGTGACGGAAGCGAATACAAATGTAGAGACTGTCTTCGTCAAATACACACACGGTGTCCGTTGGAGCGAGTGAACGACCATGTATGGGTCCATCCGTCCTATGCTGTACCACTTAAATCTGTCATCTCTTGAAAAATTTGGTAATCACTTTCTTGCCGTAATCTTCCACCTATGTAAATAACTATAGCTATTTCAAACAAGTAGAAGATGGGAAGCACGTAAGTGTGCAATGCATCGGCCAATACTACATTTGCATATACAATGAGTGTGATACCACTACAAATAAAGCTATTATTGTACCATACCCATTTGGGATTTTTTATATATTTTCCTTTATGTATACTGTACCAAAACAAAAGAAACCCTACCAAGTTGATTATAAAAAATCTTAGTAAATCGGTATCTTCAGGAAGTAGTTTACTGACCGAATTGACGAATGCTATAATAAGGATTGATATCATTACCATTACACTAAAGTAACGAAATCCATTCGGTGAGACCAGTGTCAGTGCCATTTATTCGTATTTATATTGTTTAAATACCAGTAAATGTGGTTGATATATCATTTTATTTTTATATATTTTACACAGCCGTCGGCATGGATGCATTTTATAGGTGCCGTATTATTGGTACCACTTACTCGTTTTGGTAAACCTTATAAAAGTAAAGATGTCGGGCACGGAATAGGGTTGTTATTGATGTACCTTGGGTTTTACATTGCGGAAGAGTTATACCACTTCTCCTTTCTACCGTGGTGGGTAACCGCCATATGTGGCTTTCGTAAGAAACGTTTCTACATATTGACAGGGGGTGTACTATGGGGGGTTATTATGCATGCACTGACGTGGAGAGGACGTTTAGGTAGTGTACTGATGAATTTGGGCAGAATGATGAAAACAGATACTATTAGTATAGTAACACGAATAATAATTCATTTTCTGTTGGGGTTATACACTTTAACAATAAGTATTGATTTTAAAGAAGTAGATATTTTGGCCGGGATTTCGGTGGCGATGTGTGCGTTTTGGTGTGATAGTATGTCATGGTTTAGTGTAGCGATGCTGTTTACTAACCTATTGTCTCCCGGGTTGTCTATTCTTCATTTTACAAATTTCAATTGGTACGAATATTTTAAAAACAATCATTTTCGAAAAGTTAAGTATAGCGCCTCATACGTTTACCCAGTATTAATTTTGGTTGCTTTGATGTTTCGCGAAGAAATAACCAACTGGAAAAGTTACATTTTGAAAGCTTAGCCATTTCCATGCGTGAAAGCAAACGCCGGAAAGCAGACACAATTTCAAATTCTTTCGTGCGGGTAGGTGCCTCCTTTAGAATTTCCTTCGGAGTAAATATGCGAAGTCTATCTTTAACGTATAAGGCTGTTCTTAAACTTTTTACTCTTCCGTGTTGCCATAGTAACTGTAAGCATTTTGATGTATTATACGCCCTGAAAGATTTACATGTATTGGATAAATTCATGAAGTCGTGTCCTGACAGCATTTTTTTTTGTAAGAAGTATTTTATTATAAAGTGTTTTATCATTTATTTTGGATAATCTTTTTCATCTCTTTTGTCTGTTCGTTTGCTAAATCTTTAACTATATTATCCAAGTGTCCATGTACACCAACAACAAACATGGGAACCAACTGGCCGAAAGTCAAAGAAGATAAACTATTGTAAAGTTCTTCGTGCGTCTTTTTTATTTCGTCGTCGCGTACAGGTGCACATAGTTGATACAGCCAGCTATATACGTAGTCTACCATGGCGATAAAATCTTCACCTTTAAAGCAGTTGTTGTCGAGCATTTGACGAAATACAATGGGGTCCATCTTTTCTGCAATTTGATCGTGCACGTCATTGCGACGTGGTATTATGGAGCAGATTCGAATGACTATCTCCCGGTGTAGTTTACAAACCCAATCAAACTTTTCATCGTTTAGGTCTTCTTCCAGTGCGTTTTTAAAGGCTTTAATGTATGTATTATGTATCTGTTCTTCCATTTATTCACATTTAAATCATATATATACGGCCCATTTGATCGATGGTCCCTACAGAAATAATATTATAAGAATTACACATGCTACGACATACAACCCTCCGAGCAGAACATTTTTCTTCCATCGGAGTCTTTCTTTCTTTTTACGCAACTGTACAACGTATTGTGACGGGGGAAGGGAAAGAGGTGGCATTGGAGTAGAAAACATTTTTGCTGGTTTTGGTCTCATTGATATAAAAAACACTTTTACTTATATAACTATGAATCACTTCACACACAAAAAAAACAATAAGTCAGTTGAAATTGTGGTAACCTACGACCAATACGAACGAGCAGAAACACGCGCAAACGAGTTGGGCGTTTTGAATAATTCAATCACATCTGGCCAAAGCAATGGATGGGGGATGCTTGGTGAAGAAGTTATACGCGATCTTTTAAACTGCAAAGACTCGGACGACATTTACAACTACGATCTGAAAACACCAAATGGTCTACGCTTGGAAATTAAGACGAAGAAAACATCAAGGGTTACTCCTCCTGAACCGTATTATGAATGCTCGGTGTGCAACCACAACCCACGTCAACAGTGTGACGCCTACGTGTTCCTACGCGTAAGCACAAGGGTGAACAAAGCATGGATATGCGGCTATATGAATAAAGAGGAGTTTATGACTAAAGCTAGGTTCTTTAAAAAAGGCGATATCGATACTTCTAATGGTTATAAAGTACACGCGTCATGCTATAACATGAATATTTCGGAATTGAATCCGTTGGAAGAGTTAATCCCAAGCGATGTAAGGAATATCAAATAATGTATCCTTTTTTTCTTTCTTAGACGGTTTATGTACCACCAATATATGCTCGCCAAGGTCTCCTGCCATTCCATACATTCCCGAAGAGGGAATCTTGTATGCACGAAATGAGACCTGAACCGATAGCATGCTCCCTTTCGGAATAAACTTGGGATCAATTGTTTCGTAAGAATTGTCCTCTTTTAAACGCCAAAAGGTTGGGCGATTTGGTTCCCCGCGCCATCCTTCCAAACGACGAGTTAGGTTTAGAAAGAGAACATCATCACCGTCTCGTTTTAGCACCGAATGTTTGGCATCGTTAATAAACGACAATGTATCATCGTAGTTTTCCGTCAAATTCTTCCACGTGTCTTCGTCTCGATGGGCCAAAGCCATGGACTTGTCACAGATTTGTAATACCAAATTCATGGCTTTTACGGCGTCGGCTTCAAATTTCTCTCGATGAGTTTTCAATTCAGTTGGGGGAGAGACTTCCAACGATACAGTGAACTTTGCTTTCGCCGGGTCTTTTACGTATTTGCCCAAATTACCATTTGGACCCAAATTTGACCACTTGACCTTCATGGGAGGCAACCAGAAAGTAAGATTCTTTTTCTTGGTGTCACCCTCACGAATCACACGTGGGACGCATTCGCCATTCCTTTTTTTATAGATTGCAAAGTCTACATCGACCTGATCAAAGCGTTCAACGTCGGTAGGAAACTCTTCTTCCCGTTCTTCGGTTTGCTCTACCTTCAAATTAGCTCCGGTATAGTCTTTTTTAGTTTTTTTGCACTCATTTAAAATCTGTGCACGCTTAGAAGCGAAGGAAATCTTTGAAAAATCACGTTTCATTTTGTTTTGATTGTTTTTTGCTTTTATACTCTTAAATACATTTAAATATTTTTAAGAAACGTGTATAATAATATATATATATATAAATATATGTGCGTGTGTCCGTGCGTGCTCGGGGTCTCTGGTCTCTCAAGGGTCCATCGGGGTCCATCGGGGTCCATCGGGGTCCATCGGGGTCCATCAGACCAGTTGGTCCCGTCTTCTTTGACGGAAATAATGCTTACAACATAACCCTCGTTTGTGTGATCGGTCGGAACATTCTACTACAATACATACCTTAAACTCTTCTTTAAAATGTTCTATACAAGTCCGATTCAAGTACACTGGTTTATTACAACCTTCTCTATCACAAACATGTTCTTTAGGAAACTCATTATTACGTAGAGCTTTTCTATAATGTGATCTACAAAGTGATCTACAGTGTATTAATTTATTGCACTGTAAACATGTAGTACGCCATACACGATAATGTTTTTGACATAGAGTAGTTGCAAATACAGGCGAAGTACATTTTTTAAATGTACAGTGAAATTTTTGTTGTTGGTCTCTTTTATAACATGGCCTACATAGTCGTCTTCTGTAGGAACGATTTCCGCAAACTTTGCAATACATTAATTAAAATATAGATGTACTTATATGATAAATTAATAAAGTAGTATTTAAGTAGAATGTGTGTCTTAAAAATGGAAGATACAATTGATATTGAAACTTTTAACCGTCACGTAAGAACCTTTAACCACAACGTCCAAATTGACAATAACAACACCGAAGTTTTCAAGACTACAACGGAGTTTTTGATGCAATATTCCGAAGAAACTGCATGGTTGATGGTTGCGTTTATTTTGATCATGACGCTGATGCAATTGTTGTTAAACTGTGAACTGAAGAAAATGAGCGATCGCATCGATGAGTTGGAAAATCGTTTGCCAGAGAAACAACCATTATTGACCACATTCTAGTATATAAGTTTAAAATGTATGTAGAAATGAGATATAGGTATTACGGCGGCGGAGCATTCTTTATATTATTCTGGGCTATACTGTTAGGCTTATGGATAAATCCATTTTTATGGTTTTTACTACTGTTATTTTTACCTCTAGGCGGATATGGATATTACGATACGGATATAGTGTATTACGGAAAATACGAGCCAGTAAGTACAGCTCCAATCGATCGTGACATGCGTCTAAACTTTTAAGTCTACTTTAATACACATACTTTGCAATTCATCTATCAACAATTTTGCCGCGTACGGTATAGTAACCTTCTTTCCCTTCACTGTGATTTCATGTGCGTCCGACGAAATACACATTCTTTCGTTAATGACAAATGGTACACCATGTGCATTGAACGAGTCTTTCTCCATCTCTCCTACTCTCAACCCACCACCATTGGAGCGACCGTCGTTTGGTTGATGTGTCAATTGATTTCTTCGACCTCTGCCTCGTGCGTGAATCTTGTCATTTACCATGTGTTTCAGGCGCTGATAGTACGTAGGACCCATAAATATTTTGGCTTTGATGGGTTTTCCGGTAAAGCCTGAGTATAGCTGTTTCTCTCCTGTAGGTTTAAACCCAGCTTGCTTCAACTCGTTCATAATATCTTCTACCTTTCTACCATTGAATGGCGAAGCGTCTCCGATCAGACCTTTTAGTGACCCTACCTGACCAGTCAAGCATTCCACCAAATGTCCAATAGTCATACGAGACGGGATCGCATGGGGGTTGATAATTATATCCGGTACAATACCATCGATATCATAGGGCATGTCTTCTTGTTGGTACAGCATTCCAACAGTGCCCTTTTGTCCGTGCCGACTTGAGAACTTGTCCCCTATGACTGGAATACGTGTTTGACGTACTCTAACTTTCACTGCTTTGTCTCCGTTTCGTTCTTGGAACATGGTTACTTTGTCTACCATACCGGGAAACGACGCCATTTTCGAATTGTCCTCTTTCCTGTTCTTTCCGTATGTAACTTTTCCGATAATACAATCGCCTGTTTTAACTGTAACGCCGGGTCGTAGCATACCGTCTTCTTCGAGACTATTGTATTTGCCGACTCTTCTTTTTTTTATTGGGCGCTGGAATACGGATTTGTCCTTTCCACTTAACGACTCTTTGATGGTTTTGTATGTATCTGCTCTAGCGAAGCCTCGGTCCAATGCAGATTGATTTACAATAATTGAATCTTCTTGGTTAAAGGATTCATAGCACATGATGGCCACAATAGCGTTGGTACCAGTGGGGAGTTCGTGAACGCCATACTCGTTTGCTAAGTCGGTTGTTACAAGTGGCTTTTGGCCATACCACATAATATTGGTGGTGGTGTCCATTCTCAACTGAAAGTTAGACGCGTTCACCCCTTGGGCTTGTTTTGCCATGGCGCATTGGTACGTATTTCTTGTACCGGGATTGCGATCAGAAAACGGGATAGTTGCTGCACACAGACCATTCATCATAGCGTTGCTTATCTCACAGTGCGAGTGGCGTTTGGTGATATCCTTTGTAAAGAAAGCTACTAGAGCAATGTCTTCCTCTTCACAGTCCAGATATTCAATGACGCCCTCGCACATCAATTGATGGAACGACATGGTGTCCGCATCTTTCGTCTTTTTATACACGCATTCGCCGTCTTCTATAATAAGCAATGGACGGCATATTCTTCCAGAGGTTGTTGAAATATGAATTTGCTTGCGCCATGGTTTGTGTGTGACGGAAATATCTTTGTCAAATTGACCCGATCGTCTCGCATAACGCACAGTTTTGACCAAGTTTGATGCATCATTGGTACAACCCTCGAGAATGCCATTCATGAAGACCATTGTATGTTTCAAGTCAAAGGTCGGCAAGAAGTATTGTTTTATTACTCTTCGAATGGCTTGAGGGTTACGTTTCAGAGATATGTACGATTGCACGGTAAGCTGAGTCTCTAAACCACAAGGTCCACCCTCGGGTGTCTCTGCTGGACAGTAACGCCCCCAGTGCGATCCATGCAAATAACGCGGTTTGGGTAGTTTTTGGGTCTTGTCTACAGCAGACGAAACACGACGCAGTTGGGAAATGGTGCTGATGTATGTCAAACGCTGTAGGGCTTGAGCAACCCCGCACCGCTGTAGACGGTTTACAAAGGTAGTATTCCAATTACCGGTCGCAAGTGAATATTGGAGGCCGTCTGTAATAGTGTTGGACTTTGCCAGCCACGATCGAATTTTTTCGTCGGTAATACCACGTTTTAGTTTTGGAAGGGTTTTTTGACACAATAGCTTGATATCATTGCACAATTTGATGACCAAGTGAAGAAATAAGGTAGACAAGAGAGTAGATGATGTTTCTACGCGCTGGTTGGCAACCGAGTCTCTATCTGTTGGGTTTATTTGACCAGTAGCGACAGCCAATAATTCTTTTATCATCGCTATGATAAAGACAGCTTTGTTTTCTTTCATGTGCGGTATCAGTACATTTTGAATTGCATTATCCAAACGTTGGTTTTCCGTAAGACCAACATTATACACTTCTCGAATTTTAATCAAAGACCGTGCGTCTTCGACACTTTGTGGTAAATTTCGATAGGATGCTTCCAAACAGGCGTTTTCCTCGGTTGTGAATACAGACCGTATTTCCTCCACATTAATGCCCATTGCTATTAACAATACGAAGGCAGGTATCTCTTCTTCCAAGCGTGGAAAAGTACAGCTGATCGGTGTATTGTCCTTAAATTTTAAAGTAGTAACATGAACACGCTTGTTACGTTCTGATTTCACAGCACATGCGGAAACCCCATTTTTAAAGTAAGTAATCATACGATTGTGCATGGAGGCTTTTTGTCCAACTAAGGATTTTTCATTACCATTCACAATGAAGTACCCACCGGGGTCTTTATCGCACTCGCCGTTCGGTACACGCTTCTTTTTATCGTATAGGTGACATAAGGATGAAAATACCATTACAGGAATTCGACCCATGTACACGTCACGAAGGACAGTATTCACTCCATTTTGACGTTCAACATGAATATCAACGTACAATGGACTAGAATAAGTCAGATTTCTAGTGCGACACTCATTTGGCATAATGGGACGAACTGTACCATCTTTTTCGAGCATGATAGGTGCTTTTAGTGACCCTCCTGTAAGACGTAGAGTGATAGCGTTGTCTTGACTTTGGGCCTTAATTGGCTTCATCAACGAGATAATTTCCAATACTCTGCATTGTGTAAAATCATCGAAGGAATCTGTAAACTGTTTGGTAAGTGAAATTTCATTCACAAACCGTTTGACGATACTTTCTTGCCACTTTTCCATTTTTGTTTATAAATCACTTTTCTTTTTCTTTCTTTTCAATTGTAAAATATAAAATTGTACATATTACGACAGTAGAGGTTAGTGCGACTAAAAGTTTATCCATATGGTTTAAAATTATAAAGTTATATAGTCCATACAATCAAATCAATACACTCTGTCGATTTATGAGGCTCGACCACCAGTTGGTCGTTGGCCCAAGAATGGTCAGAATGTGGTGTAGCGTGTACATAGACAGACGATGGCTTTTCAACAATACAAATTAACTTTTCAATATAGTCGCAATCAAATGGTCGATAGGACGCTTGCTGTGTACCATTTCTACAATAGGTCCCCATGGACATCAATTTGGGGGGGAAAGTTTGTGTTTGAATGTATGTACCGTAATCACTCCATAACTGTATCATCATAAGTAAAAACAATATACCAGCTAAACTTAGTATTAAACCTTTACATAGAGATTTCCTACAAGCTGGTTTTCTCGGCGGTGTTGACCCAATCAGATTGGATGTTTCATTGTCTTCATCGGAAAGTTCTTCTTGTTGGGCATTAATTTCGTTGTCTGCAACTACACGGGCCATTTCTTTAAACATAAAGTGTATATATACCTCGTTTATTCGTCATCCGAGTATTTCGGGGCGATGTATACTTGTAGGTAACCCTCCTGTGTGGGACCGAGTTTCACACCAATACGAAAAGGCATACCATTCTGGTAACCCATGTTTACAAAAGGATTCACCTCACCAATACTCATACCTCTGCTCAACAGGGTATTTGCCAATTCCATCTCGCACGGATTATTGAATGATGCATATGTAACGTGGTTGCAATGAACGGGCGTTTCCATGGCCACTGCTCCACCGTCGCCTTTGCTGCTTATGTGCACGCACTCCTTCATTGGCCGAATGGTTACACCGCATTTGGTGAAACTTAGTATGGACTTTTTCCATCGTTTCAAAACAGAATATGGTACATTCATGTGTACGTTTTCATGGAGCAATGGAATTTCCATGTTGTCGTCTTCGATGGTCATTTGTTTGATCAAATATTTTATACTTTCGTCGGAGGTTGTGCGTGTAAACAACACATTATCTCCTACCACTTCCATGCTAAGGTCGCATTTTTCTTTTGTTAATGCAGTAAGTAACACAGGCACACATATACCAATAATGCAGTTTTCTGCGCACACATACTCTTCAAAGTAGCTCTGTGGCATATTTATGTCAATGAAAACAGTGTGACAGGACGACATGGTAAATACACTTATCCCATGATCGCCACAAACCAGATTCACATTATCTGTAAACTGGGCGATGAACTTGAATATTTCGTAGATTTGTTTTGAGTCGGTGAATTTACACTTCATTTTTACAATTTTATTGCTGCCATATCTTGTTCCAGTGCTTCTAATTGCAAAACCAGAAATTCCATTTGGTTCCACGCGGATACCAATGTTGCGTTCTCTGTGAAACTAACACCGTTCGTTGTATCAATTTGTTTTTTACATGTACTCATACTTTCATATATTGGCATAGATGGTGGGAAAAATCCCCTATGGACATAACATGTCGGTTTAGACCATCCGTTGTTGGTTTTTATCCGATCACCTCGCATCTTCACAAGGTGTAATTTGTCTGTCTTCACCCAGCAGCAGGCGTTGGCCCGGATGGTCCTTTCGTATTGGTCGAATATTTCTTGTACTACCTGCTGTGTTCTCCCTTTAGCAGTGCGAATAAGGGCTTTTTTATTTAAATAATGAGCCTGCATTTGCATCACCTGTTGGTTTACATAATAATTTTGACTTTTCCAAAATTTGCCCAAATCTATTAATGTCCATGCTATTACGCCAGCGGTAAGTTGGGATAAGGCACCTGCTATAACTTCCATTTATTGTATGTACAAGGCTATAAATATAACTTTGTTTTTGATTAAATGTCAGTTATACGTCAAGATACAGAACTGGCTGATTTTGTAAATGAATTGGAATCCAAAGTGTTAGTGCTGATGGCAGAAAATAAGACAATAAAGAAGAAGTTAAAGAAGATTGAATTAATAGCAAAGAAACATGGCGTCAACGTAGAGACACAAGAAGTGGAAACGGATGCCTGTATTATAGTATAAATATAAGGGTTACTAACACTATATGAAAACATCTCCTATCTTTTTTGAGCGTCATGTTGACTTTAGCAATAAACAACTTATTAAAGCTTCTGAACTACGTCGTAAGATAGCACAGGGTGTACAACACAATGAGAATATGTATTCGAAAGCCGAAGAGTATTATAAATTATTAAGCAAAATTGCGGTACCTACCACTTCGTTGAAAAATCCTCTACTGTTTGTATGGGGTGGCAAAAGTTCTTCCTGTTGGAATTTTGAAAAACTACACATATTGACTCTGATGGCCAAATGGGCTCATGACAACGGTGTTTCTAAAGAACCCAAAGAAGCAAAAAGATGGTTTTCTGCGGCGGTGCAGCATGAAATGCAGTCCATGCTTGTTTTAAATAATTATATGTGGACAGACTCCGATATTAGCATATTGCCCATCTTACAACACAGGTACCATTTGGCAAAAGCACTACTATATGCCAGTGATTACTACTACAACATGTACACCTTCAAAGAGGTTCTTTCGCCGATTCGAATGTCGTACCAATTAATGGAGATTGCATCGCGCACATGGAAGAAATTAGAATACAGTCAGTTGAATAGGCGTCATGCTTTAGCTCTAAAACATAAAGCAGAGTCGTTGACAGATGACGAATGTGGGCAAAAAGTGGCTTTATTGGAACAAGCATTAGGATTGGATAATAGTGAAGAGATTAAAAACACATTTGACAAGTACAAGGACGACAATGATTCAGTCTATTACAAAACTGTCACGACAGAACTTACGATTTCTTGTCTTTCTCTTGAAGATTCCTTTCAAAGTCTTTTAAATATAGCATCATAGTATTGAGAAATAATTTTGCGTTGGGAACATTGTAATTCTGAGCCAAATAAATTCCTACGCCCATTCCGAATAAAACCCGGATCATATTGGTAACGGAATGCACAATAATTATATGTCCATTTATTTAATTTTTCTGTGTATCTATATGTAATGTTTTACTAGTATATGGAGTGTCCTATATGTCTTGAAACGAAAGAAAGTATATTTAAAAACCCATGTGGACACACTTGGTGCAAACAGTGCCATAACATATTAATAAAAACTCACACTACATGTGTTATATGTCGTTCCAATATTATCCTACCAATGAAGACACGAAGGCAATCGTTTTACATTGAATGGCTGTTATCGGGTGGAGAACCTGCCATGCGATGGAGACCAAAACGGTATAGAAAAGGACAATTTATGCAGTATAAATATTAAGATTGTTTTTTTAAATGGTATGGGCAGATATATGTATTTTCATTCTGTCCATCGTATCTCTTCTTTTTTACTATAATTATAAAAGTTTCCATCAGCAGCTTTCCTTTTATTTATATTGGCTCTTAATATTTATTTACGTAGTGAACCGCTGTAGACAGGGTATATTACGGCGCGAAAGAATACGCAGAAATATTAATGCAAACAAAATACGTGGATCACTGAATGTTTAGATATAAATACCTTTGATAATTAAAAAAATGGGATGTCGTGTAAGCTTGCAAGTGCATCCTATGCCTATGCCCGAAGATCCAATAGAAGAGGAAGAGGATCAAGAGGAAGAGAGTGTCGAAACCAAAATAAAAAAAGCTGTCCTGTCCAAATTTCAGAAAAAAGAAAACATGTCCACCGTTGTTCCAATACAACCAAAACAGTCGTACGAGACCGTCTACATCGATGAAGCAGACTTCGTTTAAAATTCATGTATATATATGTAAATAAAATTAAAAAATGGGGAATACAATAACCGTAAACGTTGGGAATAGAGGTTCAGTAGCTCCTGCATCAGGCGGAGGGAATAGTATCGCAATAGGACAACAAGAAGAGGAGGAGGAAGTAGGATGTCTTGAAAAATTGGGGTGTTTATTATGTGGTGGATAGTATATAAGTATATAATTAGTTAGGTATAAATGTTTTCATATACATTAGATTTTAGTAGCGATAGACCCAGCGTCTCGGATCAATGGGAACCTACAGTTGTAAATAGGGGACCTACCTCTTCCATACTTGAAGCTTTTGGGGCACAAGAGAATAATTTTTGGCTTCCAGAAACGTTTTGGCCGGAGGAAATTCCGGAGGTTAGGTCTAAATATCCAACCTACGCTGCTGAATGTGACTTACCAGATTGTACAATATGTCAAGTACCAATAAAGAAAGGAGATAAAATTACTAGACTACCATGCAAAAATGAGGTGTCGCATGCGTTTCATAAAGATTGCATATTGCCGTGGTTGCGAAATAACAATACGTGTCCAAATTGTAGAAGTGAGGTATAAATAAAATGTACATACATGTAAATGGATTTATATAGTAAAGAAGTACGCGACTCTCTACGTGAACGGAAAGAACGGGAAAAATCTTTTCCAGACGGATTGTTTTATCTTATGTTTTTCTGGGTTTTAAACTTAATCTTTTTAGGAGCAGAAATAGCGTATTCCGAAGGAGTTATCCAAATATTGAGCATTCTCTCCTTTATCGGTGTCTTTGGCACAGGTGTTTTACAAAAGGTGCAAGAATTGCATGTTCTGGCCGGGGCATTGGGTGCCATCTGCAATGGTCTTGCACTTGGATATGCCTCTCAATGCAACTTGGAAGAATACGAATTAACCTACCTAATTATTGCAGCAGTGTGTAATATTATCAGTGGAACTGTCGCACACGAATACTTTGTAAAAACAACCACCGGCTTCACAGCGGATGCCCCACAAAGCATGTTTTTTATTAGTTTTGCTGTAATCATAATTCATATGATCGCTCTTCTAAGTCGGGATGGATATCCCGAACGCGCTGAATGGCAAGGTCCAAATTGTATAATTGATGATACAGGGTATTATTTCTTTTCCTCCTTCGTTCATTGTTGGGTTTTCGGATTACTTTGGGGATTCTTCGATGTAAATGACGAATCGGGGTTCTACAGAGTAGTAAATTTCCCATTCATTCACGCGGCGTGTATCGTGTCTTCCTTTGGTTTGACCATTTCATGGTACTGGCCAGACATTGTACTTTTTGTGGCGGTCCAAGTATACATTATTAGTGCACATGGCAGAGTTTTATTCTCTAGATGTTGTTAAACTGACCTATAAAATAGATTATATACTTTTTAATGGATTATGTAGTTTTACCAAAATGTCCTGTATGTTGGAACCGGTATTCCAAAATCAATAAACCTTTGGTGTTGCAACCCTGTGGACACGGTATTTGTGAGACTTGTATGGTCAAATACAGAAGCGATGAAGAAGAGGTGACATGTCCCAAGTGTCGTGAAGTTGTAATAGAAGAAAAGCCGAACTTTGATCTGGTTGATTGCATACCGGACGAAGAACCCGATACGTGGTGTCAACAATTGATTGAATTCCACAAAAAAAGTGGTATTACAGTTCATGTAGATAAAAAGGTACATATTATGTCGAAAGTGTTGGTCAAACGTATTGAACACGCACACGAAATTGAAAAATCGAGCACCGAGTGGACAGATGGAGAGAGAAGAATCATAGGAGATATGATGACTGACTTTTGTGATTGTATAATCTCCTTGCAGATGAGATTCACCGAAGCAATGCAGTGGATTCAAGTGATGAGCTTACCAAAAGAGTTTGAAACTTTTTTTACGCACAAAGTGGTCAAAATGTATGAAAACAAAGACTTTTTGAAAACGATGGATGCGGAGTGGTTGATGGAATTAATACCTATAAATATATAAGTCAACCATAAAAAATGGAAGTACTAGTCTGGTCATTAATCAATCTATCTTGTTGTTGTATTGTAACTGCTGGTTTGGCGTATGAGCTTATTTCTTTCCCTTTAGTAGAGGATCTACAGCGTGACGTACTAATGGATCGCACAACAAAAGCTTTTGGTCCATTTGCTTTCTTGGAAATTGTAAGTAGTATCGTACTATGTACGTTTGTAGACTGGGCCGTACCACCTGCTGTATTGCATTTACTGTGTTTATTTGTCTCCGTAATTGCGTTCTACCATCAATTTAAGATGTTGGACGATGGCGAAACAATAGAAATATTGGAGACTATACGAAAAGCGAACATTCTTCGAACCGCCATCTGGGTCTGTCGTTATTTTAGCCTTTTAATCATAATTGTGTTAAATATTAAACTATAAATAGATGTTTATTTAATCTAAATGTCTAAGAGTGTCTTTAATCGTAGGTTAAAAAAGAACAAAGCAGTTGACGAAATTATACACGGAATAAACGATACAGATAACCCTGATATGGATGTATCGTTCAAGGGCTATATGCACGGTGGTGAAGGCTTTAAATTACAGGTAAATAATCTTGAAACCATAACTGACTATACACTATCCATATGGAGAAACATTGTAGAAGGTCAAGGGTTACGACCACGCATAGCTACAAACATGATGAACGGAACAGTAGATATATCCTGTACTCCTCCGGAGAAAAGGCGAAATCGGTGCAAATACATCAATTCGATGGTGTATTTAAGCACGACTGCTTTTTTTATATATTACCTATGGAAACGTCACCTACCACCCCACACGTCCATTTGAAACGTCACAAAGGTCTCCACGACAACGATAGTCGATTTGTTGAAGAAGTCATAAAAGTCATAAGCAGTCTGGATGGATCATCGACTATGAAATTGAGAGTATACTCAAAATTTCCTACGAAGTTCTCAATGATATTATGCAATCCCCCTAAGATGACGTTGAATGACATATCGCAAATACCGATGATGAATAACAATGTTATTTCCATTCAGATTGATTTGAATACGTCCGAGATCAAAATCGACGCTTACAAGCACAAAGAAGGGACGAAAAAGAGAAAACGAGACATAGACTTGGATGAAAACGATATTCCCATCAATTATGATTTAACAATGGTGGATACAATTGACAAGCAGCACGTACGAGGAATATTTCGTAATGTACTAGGGATGACTTTTATGGAGTTCAACAGCGAGATAACACTACACGCGACACACTACATACTCCGAATTACAGATATCGAACTGTTTGATTCCGCGTATGTGAAAGAACTAATGGAGAAATACCGTGCATTCATAGCAAAAATTGTTTATGACTTCCCTCGAAAGTCAATGGATATTAAAATTCGACGAAACGACGTTCCTATATTTAATATTCAAACAAAGAAACGAAAAAAGCTAAAACTAACCCATTAAGGTCATCCATTCTTTGTTCGTCATTAGAATTCTCTCGTCGTCCCATCTGTCGTTTAAATATTTAACAGATGGTATGTGGTTGTTTATATTTTTAGGTAAAATAATTGTTAGCTTGTTTTTTATTGCTAACTCCAAACCCTTTCGTATCCTACTTTCCAAACCTCGCGAACTCTGTTTCCACTCCGACTTTATTGCCTTTGGCTTTATATCTTCGTTTTCTATTTTGAGTATGATTACGGGCTTCCAAGACCCAGCCGCTCGCTTTGTTATTCGCGGTCCACCAGATTCCAATCCATTATGTTGATTCAAACGTTTTAAAAAATTTTCTGTACAGCCTATGTAGGTATGTGTTTTTATTTCAGGTTTATCGTGAGAAATCATATAAACATACAGTGGCATTTACAATAAAAACTATACTATTTATATGTTAAAATGATTTAATATATGGAAGACGTTGCACCGCTCACAGAAGAACAACGAAATAAAGTTCGCTCACTTTTAAAACAACTAGGCGAAGCATCGGTGAAACGCTCGAAGAGAAAACAACAATTTTACAGTAAAGGCAGGAAAAGAAGGAAAGTGTCCAAAAATTTGTCGATCAAACACAACAAGAAAAAATCAAAAAATCCATTCGATGATCTAGTAAGTGGTAGGAGTATTGATGGGTTAAAGCTTCCACCAATTTGTTACGAGATGACGATAGTGCAGCGGACTCGATTAATTCTTTATCCTCTGTTTTACGATGGTATTCTACTATCAAAACAGGAGGTAACAAACATGATACTACAAGATTTAGGAGCTGACCTTTCGGACGAACAGTCAAGCGAGACCTTACGGTTTGTTATTGAGGGCAATCCACCCGTGAAATATTTGTACATTCACTTAGAGAAAGAAGATCATAAATTTAAAGTCGTAGGGTGGATGTTTTTAGTATGAACAATCATAGAGAGGCTTATTCAGTCTTACATTTACAGAGTTGTGAAAGTCACAAACCCATTTTTCTGTCATTTCAACTCTTCGATTGCTAATATATTCAGTGATATGAAATCTACACTCTTCACATGGGTACAAGACACTCAATATCTTTATCAAGTTCATGAAGGCCGGTTCATATTCGGGATCGGCTTGTCGTACTATCTCATGTAATAAATGCCAAGTGGAATGGCCTAACTCGGTCTTCTCATCGCATTGTGTACATTGTTGTCCGTACGCGGTAGTTAATAACAGGAATATCAAAATAAGTTTCATTTCATAGCTATGTCTCTTTATTTATACTACTTAAAAAAATTAAATAATGTTGTCTTTTTGCTTTTCTTTACGATTTTTTTCGGTTGAAAAACAGGTTCAGATTCCCGTGGTCGCTTTTTAACCCAATTCTTAAACATACCCGTGATACTTGGCTTCTTAATGCTCTTGCACAAAAACAAAGAGCGTGGATTATCGCATAGTTTATCAAGAATTCGTGTCATTGGCGGTATCAGTTGCTTATTCTTGTAATACTCTATGTCCAGTACGTACTTTCCAGACGTAATTTCCTCAGGCAACACCGCATTTTCAGACACCTTACTGGACTGACCCTTTGCAATGACGTACGGGACTCGATCTCCGGCCACAAATCCGTGTTGTTCGCCACGTTCTTTGTTGATGCGCATCGCCAAGTTTACATGTGCTCCCTTTACCTTATATTCGGAAGGAGAACGCGATAGCTTTTTACTCATTGTCAACAACTCCAATGGCACTTTTCCCAAAACTAAGTCTTGTACAGCTTTACTGACAACATTACAGGCCTTCTCCACATTCATGGTATTCATCAGAATAGTGAGCATTTCTTTCTGGGTCTTCACCAACAGTGGACAAAAGTCGCGTCGGACACACTCTACGCCCTTCATATCAATCTTTACGTGACCTTCTTCGTATTTTTTACCACAATAGCGTTTCTTTTTCAACAGCATAAATGGCAAGTATATTTTCTCAAACTCCAATTCAACAGGACGTAAAAAATGCGAATCGACATATTCGCCCATTTCTCTTCCTATTTCCTCCGCACGCTTTACAGTGGCCTCCGGAGTGTCGGCATCGCACAGTGAACGAGGAAGGTGACAGAATACCGAGTCGGTATCACCGTATACGCAACGAACCCCATGCTGCTTTCCCCACACTGGATGATTCTCAATCAGATCTTGAGTTTTTAAAGTTAGTCCTCTACCATATTTGGTTACACTTTCGGCGATTCGTTTTTCCGGCAAAAAGCCGACTGAAGCACCCGTAAATCCGTAGATAGAGTTCATACAGACCTTGAGACCAAGTTGACGACCGTTTGCTATCTTGTACTGAACGGTATCTGGATGGTGTTTCTTCATTTGTTTTTTGACACGCTTTCTTTCTTCCCATAGAGAAGCTAATATCTCCGGCATAATGCCCACGCGTGTCTCTTTCGTTGCGAAAATAACATTTGTATCGTAGTTAATTTTGGTTTTCATTCTGCCGTCTACAAATGAATAATCAGGCACCGTGCGAACTTCTTTCCCCTCCGACCATCCCATTTTTAACATCTTTTGCCTTGATACGATAGTCTCGTAAGACATGTTCATACAGATCATCACGGACGGGTACAAAGACGCAAAGTCCAGCGTTGCTATCGCATCCTTGTAGAACTTTGGCTTTGGTTCCAATACAACAGCACCTTGAAATCCTTCGCTTATTTCCTCGCTGTTTTGTGCGATATTCAGTTCGTTTGTTAGAACGTTGAACCGTTTAAACTTCGCCTTCGTTTCCCTCCTTGGAATAAAGTAGGGCGGATTTCGACGTTTGCAGTAACGTAACATAAGCGCAATGGTTCGTATACCTTGACCGCGATTTAAAACATCGTTTATCGGTATACCCGTCACGCAAGCCAATTGGAAGGATACGAATAACTTGTTAAGTTTGTGCATAATCTGTCTGGTCAACCATGCATCTTTAACACAATATACCGCTAGTTCGTCGCGCCCTTCTTTCGTATGGTATTTGGGATGTATCTCACTGTAATCCATTGGGTACTTCTTTGTTCCCAAAAAGGTTGACGCAACTTCATCCAACTTGTAGGAATTCAAATTGTGATTTTTCTTCATCACTTGGTACCCATCGTGGTCGATGCGACCGGGGCAGTATAAAGTCTTTGTCACGTTTTTTCCGGCCTGATTGCTTTGAAATACTTTTTCTTTGATGTACGATTTCCGATTCAAGAACCTTCCCCATATGGGCTTGTTCCCACATAAAGTATCATATCGGTCAAACAAGTATGGATGATCGAATAAAGCGGTGTTGTACCCTTCGATTATGTCGATATCACGATCAACTATGAATTCATTGAAAGACTTTAGCATGTCCAGTTCACTGTCGAAATGGTATACCACAATATCGTCCGAATTGTATTCGTCTGGTGGATTTTCAATTGGTGTAAGCTTTTCAATTGGATCACCGTTTGGCGAGTGAATCCAGACGTACTTGTCCATCTTGTCGTTCACCTGTAGAACAGCACCAATAGTGCATACAGGGTCGCGCTGGGCACTTGGAAATTCGAATTTTCCGTTCCCCCGTGGATGTGGCACGGATTCAATATCATAAGAAAGCACCCTCCATGGAGCAACCTGATCGCATTCAATCTGATTAATGTCGATAATGTCAATCTCAATATCACAGGTAGTTACTTTGTTTTCGACGGGTGTCCCTTTAACTTCCATCCACGAACACGAGTATATGTCACGATCGATAAGGTATTGAAGCCCATAGTCTACTTGGTCGTTGTAAATCACATAGGGTCGGTCCAACATGTAATTTTTTGCTTTTTTCAACTGTACGTCTTCCGCGTATCTGGACTTCATATTTAACAAACGCATTATCCCATCGACACATTTACCGACCTTTTGAGAAACAATATATTCACATTTGCGCGTGAGTATCGCTTTCAGATCATTGTACGCCCATTTGTCCTTCGCTGTGATCTTTAAAAACTGTGGACAGTCGCCCTCTTTGTAATCGGTAATATCTTGGCCAGACACTACCTTAAAAAATGCATGTCGTTCAGTTCTACACGCACGCGATACATTTTTCTGTGCTTTTGTTGGGTCCCGTAGAATGAAGC
>Ga0257122_1000784_pt1 | contig 25289 bp, 17 predicted proteins | sample SI106_120metaG_FD_190146 | JGI IMG/M metagenome (GOLD analysis project Ga0257122, IMG submission 190146) | Marine microbial communities from Saanich Inlet, British Columbia, Canada - SI106_120 | ecosystem: Environmental > Aquatic > Marine > Inlet | place: Canada: British Columbia | collected... | reverse complement strand
TCTGAGTTTAGCTATACCTTGGAAACCTTGATCCAGGCCGGGCAAGCGAATCTGGCGGTCGGCGCCGTGCCGATTCGTACCAATCCCAAAACGCGAGAGTCTCGCCTTTTTCGGGGCATTCCACAGTATGTGAAGCGCTCGGCCTCGACCATCGTGCGTATCTACACCATGTATAAGCCGTTGAAGGCGTTTCTTTATTTGGCGTCATTTTTCTTTATGGCGGGTATGGTGCTGGGCGGCCGTTTTCTCTATTACCATTTCATTTTGGACCAGGCGGGAAAAGTACAATCATTGATTCTAACCGCCGTCTTTTTGATCACGGCCATCGTGGTTTTCGTGGCGGGGCTTTTGGCGGACCTCGTCGGTTCGAATCGAAAATTGCTTGAAGATGCGCTGGTTCGATTACGCCGATTGGAATACAACGGCCAAAGAGCCCAACAGAATAACGAAGAACCGGTCGCCTTGCCCAAGAGCGAATCTGCGAAATCTCCGGCCGACGCCCCTATTCGATGACCGAGAAGCGCCCCGACACAATCAAAAGAGCGTCCCTGTTGGCGTTGGTCTTGCTTTTGCTGCTCATCGCTTGGGAGGTCATAGCAACCACCTACCACCATCTCGACGTGGCCGAGGAAGAAGATTGGCAAGGTGCGTTGGCAAAGCTGAAGGAAGAGCGGCAAGTAGAAGACCAGCCGATTCTTTTCGCACCGCGCTGGGCAGATCCTCTGGGGCGGTTCTATTTCGGTGAATGGGTCGACCTGAAAATGGCCACCCTTTCCGATGTCGATCGCTATAGTGTCGTGTGGCAGGTTTCTTTGCGTGATGCGCGCCATCCCTGGCTCAAGGGGCAGACGCCCAAACAGGTTTGGAATTTTGGCCCCGTAGAACTGGCCCGATTTGAGCAGAAGCCGGTAAAGGTACTTTTTGATTTTTACGAGCAGCTGTCTGTGGCGACTGCGCGTAAATCATCCGGTCAGGTCTGCAAGCGCGTTGGGAAAAAACTCCTATGCGATAGTCGAAGGGGCCAGGGCTGGAACCACGTGGGCCCCTCTTTGGCGGAGGTGGACTTTCTTCCCTATCGCTGCATCTATGCCCATCCCGTAGAAAAGGAAAAACTGGAAATCAGCTATTCCGGCGTGCCTATGGGGCAGACCTTGGTCGGCTATACAGGCATCGATGACTATGGTTCGCGCCGCAAGGCGAAATCGGCGGTACTGCTTGAGGTATACGTAAACGGCAAAAGCCTGGGACGGGTCGACCATCAAAATGAATGGGATTGGCGCCGCTTCACCTTCGATACCAAGGCCTACGCTGGGAAAAAGGCGGATATTCGATTTGCTATTTCGACGAAGAAATCCTGGGCCCGCCCATTTTGTTTCCGCGCTGAGGTCCGTAAATGAAAGGTCTCAGAGAAACGAGCTGGCGAGATTGGTTGATCGCGCTCTTATTATTTTGCGGTAGTTTTGCTGCATTGGCCGTCGCCCAGCGGGACCAAGGTGTGATGCGTGATGAGGGGACCTATTTCGACGCGGCCGAGCGCTACTGGGGGTGGTTCGAAGAACTCGGCGACAACATTGCTATGGGGTCTTTCGGAAAATCTTTCGAAGCGAAAAACCTCAAGCATCATTGGTCTTTCAATAATGAACACCCCGTTCTGATCAAAGTACTCTTTGCATTTTCCTGGCGGGCCTTTCATCGTTGCGACTGCAATACGCGGGCGCGGGGCTTTCATCCTCGACGCTACAAGGCGGCGCATAACAGTCTGGGGCTGATGTCAGAAATTTCAGCTTTCCGCCTGCCCGGCTGGTTGTTGACGGCGCTTGCTGTGTCGTTGATTTTTCTCTTCGGCGTGCGGGTGGAAAATCGCCTTGCCGGATTTGCCGCGGCCCTACTTTATATCACCATGCCGCGAACCTTCTTCCACGGGCAGCTCGCTTGTTTTGATAGTGGCATTACGACACTTTGGATCTTGGTCGTCTACGGCTACCTCTACGCGCTTGAGCGCGCGCGTTGGGGAATCATCACGGCCATCTTTTTTGGTTTGGCACTGGCCGCCAAACACAACGCATGGTTCATTCCTTTCCTTTTGTTGATTCACTACGCCGTGGTTGTTTGGCCCGATCTATCGTTTCGTCCTTTTCGGCTACCGCGCATTCCCTTGGTATTCATCGCCATGGCCATTCTCGGTCCACTGGTGTTTTGGGCACACTGGCCTTGGCTCTGGTTCGAGCCGATCAAACACGTTGGCAACTATTTTGGTTTTCACCTCCACCATTCTTTTTACAACATGGAATATTTGGGCCAGAACTGGGGGCTGCCTCCCTTACCCATTGGTTTTCCATTTGGCATGACACTTTTCACCGCGCCGACCGTACTCCTGGTGCTCATGTTCGGCGGGTTTTGGGTCTATGCGCGAAAGCCCGTAACGGCGTTCTGGCGACGGTTGAAACAGTTACGCCCCGAGCCCTATGACGACCCGTTTCGCTATCCCGCGAAGCGAAGCTGGCTCAGACCCGGCAAAGGGCTCAATCCCCGTTTGGGAACCCTCTTCGCCCTGAACGCGATCTTCCCGTTGGTATTGATTGCGTTTCCCTCGACGCCAATTTTCGGTGGCACAAAGCACTTCATGCCCGCCTACCCATTCTTCGCGCTTCTAGCCGGGGTGGCGCTGAGCAGGCTCTGCGCTTCAGTTGCTGCGCTACCTTCTGTCGGTCCATGGCGGAGCAAGGCGCTCGGGTTGGCATTGGCAGTAGCCGTGGCTCTGCCTGGTGCGCTCAACACACTTTTCACCCATCCCTTTGGCTTGTCACAATATAATGCGTTGGCCGGCGGGCCGGCGGGTGGGGCTGATCTCGGCTTGAATAGGCAGTTTTGGGGCTACGCGCCGCGACAACTCCTGCCGTGGGTCAACGAGACGTTTCCCGAGCGCGCGAATGTGTATTTCCACGATACGAATCATTCCAGTTACGGTGCCTATATTCGTGCGGGTCTGTTGCGCGACGATATTCGGTATGCCGGCATGGAACTCGGTGCGATTCGTGCGTCGTCTCACGCCATGGTGATTCACGAGCTTCATTTCGCCAAATACGACTATTGGATCTGGGATGCGTATGGTAGCCCTACACCTTCGCGGGTATTGACCCTGGACGGCGTACCGCTGGTTACGGTGTACGAACGTAATAAGAACGCTGCAGTTAGAGGAAAGAGGCCTTGACGAGTCCTGAGATCAAGAAATCACTGTTGGCGAAAGCCAAGTTGCCCCTGATCATCTATTGTGTATGCCTTGCCGCCTACCTCGGCACTGCCGGCGGCCGGTTGAAGGGGCCTAGCAGCGATAATCACTTCGTTCATTTGGCCGACAATATTCTGCACGGCAGGCTTTCGTTGAAGGGAAACCCGCCCCATCAAAATGACTGGGCTCGCGTGGTTGAAATCACGCTAAAGGATGGCCGCAAAGTCCGCGGAAGTTTCCGAAAAACCACGGGCGGTCCGCATCGTTTTCGCACCACCCGTGGCGAAAAGATGGTGATTCCTCCTGAGAATATTCGCCAGCGAAAGGACGTCTACTACGTTTCGTTTCCCTGGTTTCCCGCTATCGCCATGCTGCCTTTCGTCGCCATTTGGGGGATGAAGTTCAACGACGTGATCTTCACGGTGGCTTGGGGGGCTTTCAATCCGGTGCTCGTATTCTTCGTGCTGCGTCGCCTTTCGGCTTTGAAGTACAGTCAGCGAAGTGTACGTGACGATCTTTGGTTGGTGCTGCTTTTCGCGCTGGGTTCTGTCCACTATTCCAGCGCGGTCATGGGACAGGTTTGGTATACGGCCCATATCGTCGGGGTCGGGTTAACATGTCTCTACGTTTTGGCGGCTTTGGAGGGCCGCCACCCCTTCCTGGCCGGGCTCTGTCTTGGTTTGGGGTTTGTGACCCGCACGCCCATACCGTTTTCGTTTCCGTTGGTTGTGGGAGAGATCTTTCGCCGCCATTTACGTGCTGCTGACGTCACGTTGGGCCCCGCCCTGGTGGCAGATTGGTGGTGGCCGCAACTGCGTCAAGCCTGGCAACGGATCGAATGGAAGCCCGTTATTCGCGACGGATTTATCTTGGCCGTGCCGGTCTTTGCTATCGCGGGTCTGGCTTTCACGTTCAACTATATGCGTTTCGATTCACCGACTGAATTCGGCCATAACTACCTCAATGTGCTCTGGGCCGAACGCATTCAGAAATGGGGCCTATTCAACTACCATTTCCTCTCCCGCAACCTGGCGGTCCTATTGACGCTGCTGCCACGGATTTCGGCGAAATCTCCCTATATGCGGATCCACTGGCATGGGTTGGGCCTCTTTTTCACCACGCCGCTTTTTCTTTATGTACTGTGGCCCAAAAAGAAGACGCCCCTCCACCCGTGGCTTCACCTCAGCATCCTTTTCCCTATGATTTTACACCTTTTCTACCAGAATTCGGGCTGGGTGCAGTTTGGCTATCGCTTCAGCCTCGACTATACGATCTTCTTGGTCATGCTTCTGGCACTAGGGGGCAGGAAGATGGGGAAATGGGCGAAAACGCTGATTATTTTTGGTGTAGCGGTAAACACCTTTGGCGCGATAACCTTTAATAGATATCGCAGTTTCTATTGGAATGAAGGCCAGTATTTCTTCCCGGATAATTAGACCATATGGGAAGGACCTGTCCTGCGCTTTAGACGAGGCCGAGAAACATGGAAGAAGAACTCAAAGCCACCCAGGGTATGCTTTATACCGACGGCACCAGCGGTGAACTCAAAGTACGGCGTTTCATCGTGCGGGTGGTCGATGGTCCGGACAAGGGCAAAGAACGCACATTGGACGCGGGCACGGTGCTGGCGGGCTCGCATGAAAACAACGACCTGGTGCTCAGCGATTCCACAATCTCTCGTTATCATCTTGAGCTGCAGCTACGCGCTGAAGGCGTACGCGTAACGGATCAAGACAGTACGAATGGTACCTACCTCAACGATACGCGGCTCGGTAGCGTTGTGGTGAACAAGCGAACGTTGGTTCGCTTGGGTGGCCAAACCGAATTGGAAATCATTCCCGCCGACGAGTTGGTTCAGCTCGATGACTTCGAACAGAACCGCTTTGGCGAGGCGTATGGCGCCACTCGTGCAATGGCTGAAGTCTTTGCGGTACTCAATCGCGCGAGCCAAGGAGATAGCTCCGTTCTTTTTGTCGGCGAATCTGGAACCGGTAAAGAACTCTTGGCCAAGAGTCTACATCAAGCGAGTCCGCGAAAGGATAACCCCTTCGTGGTGGTAAGCCTTGCCTCGCTAGACAAAGACAATCTCGTCGCTGAGCTTTTTGGCGACGAAAAAGATCCCGACCGAGTTGGGCTCTTGGAACAGGCCGCCGGTGGCACGGTTTTCTTCGATGAGATTTCTGACCTCTCCTTGAATTTGCAGCCCCAAGTGCTGCGGATTTTGGAGCAAGGCGAATACCGTCGGGCGGGGTCGAGCCAGGCCCGTCCCATCGACGTTCGTGTCCTTGCTGGCACCAAAACGCGATTGGCAGATCTCGTTCGCAAGGGGACGTTTCGGGAGGACCTTTATTTCCGCCTGGGCGTCGTGAGGCTCGCGCTTCCCCCGCTACGAGACCGCATGGACGACATCCCCGGTCTGGTACGGGTCTTCCTCGAGAAGCTGGGTCAAGACGATTTCTACATCTCGGAAACCATGACCAAACAGCTTCTGAGCCATAATTGGCCCGGCAATATCCGTGAACTTCGCGTGGTGGTGGAAAGAGGTATGGCCATCGCGACCGCACGTTTGAGTGGCGACTTGGAATTTCCAGGGCAACCCATTGAGGAGCGTGAGGCTGGTGCCGGAGTTTCGGATGAAATGATGGATATGCCTTTCAAAGAGGCTAAGGGGATGTTGGTAGAGAGTTTCGAGCGCGAATACCTAGATCGTTTGCTCAAGCGTCACAACGGCAATGTATCCCGTGCGGCCGCCGAAGCTGGTATCGATCGAAACTATATTCACCGCCTGGTGAAGAAATACGAAATCACCGTAGAGCGTAATTAGAACTTATCCGGCGTTCATCTCGCGGTATGGCTCGTATGGGTTTCTTTGTAGTCGCGATCCCTCGCGCGCTCTCTCGTTTCTCGAACTGTTAGCACCGGGCAAGGCGCATGCCGAACGACTTGTTCGGCGATACTTCCCAGCCAAATATGAGACCAACCTTTTCGGCCATGGGTTCCTAAGGCTAGAAGGTCGTACGATCCCGATTTGGCATAGCTGATAATATTCTCGTGCACACGTCCCATGCGAACGGTTCTGAGCAGGCGTTGTCCTGTTTCATCGAACTCGTGGACAAATTCGGCGAGCTCTTCAGCTCCCCTGGCGCGCAGGCGGACGAACGACGCTCCCGTATTTGGAAACGACCAAGACTCTCCTCTGTGAACTACGCTTTCGGGAAGCTCCACCACGTGGAGCACTTCGACCTGCGCGCCCAGCTCATCGGCCAGCTTGATGGTTCGCTTCAAGGCGAGGCGAGAGCAATCAGAGAAATCTACCGCGACAAGGAATCGTGCCTTCTCGTGGCAAAGCCTCTCTATACCTCCGCGTTTTTTACGCAGGTCATCCTCCACGCCGGTCGCCTGCGGATGACGCGTCGTAAGTACAGGACAACGGACGCGTTGAACTACTTTTTCCGCTACGCTTCCGAGCCAAACATGAGCCATGCCCGTGCGCCCGTGGGTTCCCATGAGCAACAGGTCGTAGTCTTCACTCAACTCGACGATGGTCGGAACCGGTTTTCCTCTTTCGATTCGCGTATGCACCCAGCTTAACTCTTCGGCACTCAGCCCGGCCAAGAGGCCCTCAACGTCTCGCCCAATTTCAGCCAATGCCCACTGAGCGTGCGTTCTAGGGCCGTCCCGTGTAACGACTTGACTCGCTCCTTTGCGATGACCTGGTACATCCCAGACATGCACCACGTCGACAGTTGCAGCCAGCCTGTCGGCCATACCGACGGCGACTTTTACAGCCAACCGGGAGCATTCCGAAAAATCCACCGGCACCAATATTCTGACCACGGATGACATCGTGCCCCTCCTTTCCGTTTACCCAGTTGAGCAGCAATACATGGGCCATGTTCTGAGATACGGAGCGCAGTACTTGGGCGATCGGCCGCGTTTGAATACCCCGAAGAAACAACTATTTGAGGGCAAGCCCGGTGGTGGCTGGAGGAGCCGTGAGTTTGCCGAATTTGGAATGACGAAGGGAGTGAAATATTGCCCATTTTGACGAAAGTCTTCGCGCGCGGGCTACCGCAATCCGCAATTCTGCGTGAGGCTGTAAGGATAATTCCGGCAATGAGAAGTGCTTGGTTGTCGACCTGGTTGTGTGCACTGGTAGCGACCTGAACGACGCGTGAGGTACGCTTTAGAATGGACCAGACTCCAATCTAGGTACCTAGAGCAGTCCTGCACCACAAAGCTTCGCCGTACCTTCACCTAGCTGAAGATGGCTCCTTCATGGGCTAAAACGGGAAAAGCAAATTGTGGGCCCAGCTACGGCGCCTGAATCGGGCTCAGCGATTCGCCGAACGTTGCCGGCCTGGGATTTCACAGACGTCGATCAGGTCCCATTTTCGCCACCCCTCTTTGAGCAGCCACTTCGTGGCCTTTCTAAGACGCGCCTCACGCGTCGTCCCGGTTATTTCCAGTAATGGCCTTTGGATGGACTGCGCTCTGAAACCGGCGGCCGCATAGATTGGCTTAGCGACTGGGCCTCGCCTTCCCAACCCAGTGCGCTAGATCGTCGTTGGTTTGAACCTCGAATAGAACCTAAACTTCTGCGTTCGCGATGGGAAATTCGCAATAGAAGGTGCAGCCTTCGCCTTCCACTGAATGATACCCGATCTCGCCATTCATTCGTTCGACCAATTCCTGGCTGATGGCCAACCCTAGGCCGGTGCCACCCTTCTGCCGCGTTGATGACGAGTCTGCCTGGGAGAATTTTTGAAAGATGCGGTCTTTGAATTCGGCCTGAATACCCGGACCGTTATCGATGACCTCGATACGTGCCATTTCGTTTTGGCTGAGTACGCGGATTTCGATGGTGCTTTCCATAGGGGAAAATTTTGCTGCATTGGAAAGGAGATTGGCGAGTATTTGCTGAAACCGCAGCGGGTCTACTCTTAACTGAAGGCCTGAAAGATCACCGCTCAGTTTGACGTGACTTTGGTATTGATCGACGTAGGTTTGGTTGTCGCGTAGGACTTGTTCGACCAATGGCATCAACTCAACTGTCTGCAAATCGATCTCGAGCTTCCCGGCGGCCATCTTTTCCAGATCGAGGAGGTCGTTGACCAGACCGGAAAGTCGATGGCTGTTTCTGTAGGCGATGCCGAGCATCTTGGCAGCTTCGGTGGGAACCCCCCCAAAGACTCCTCCAACGACGAGACCCAGTGCTCCGGTAATCGAGGTGAGAGGGGTGCGCAATTCATGACTGACGGTGGATACAAATTCTTCCTTCAATTTGGCTGCGCGCTTACGTTCGGAAATATCCTCGATCATGGACCAGATCAGCTTCTTTCCCGAGGGATCGTAGACGACCATGCCGTTGAGCAGCACGGGGTATCGGCCGCCATCTTTGCGGTAGTATTCTTTTTCATAGGGGCCATAGCGGCCCGTCGCTTCCATACTCTCCAACTGGACGGCTTCTTGGCTTTCGTATTCCTTGGGCGTGATCTCCCAATAGCTGAGCTTTACAAACTCTTCCAAGCTATAACCCGTGGGCGCGAGGAGCGCATCGTTGATCTCGACGAAGGCGCCTGTCTCATAGTCGTTGAGGGCGATGCCAACGTGCGACAACTCGAAGAGCCCGCGTAAACGCGCTTCGCTGCGCTTCAATGATAGATTGACGGCCGCTAATCGTTGTTCGCTCTGGCGGCTATTTTCGGCGGCGTCTTTTTCACGTGTGATATCTGTCTGGATAGCCATGAACCCCTGCAATTCTCCCGCGTCGTTGCGCAGTGGGTTACAGGTGACGTGAATCCAATAGGGACTGCCCGACTTGTTGTAGTTGATCAGATCTTCATCAAATGACTCACAACCCTTTAGGGCTTTGCGCATACGGGCAACCGTTGCGGGGTCGGTGGCCTCACCCTGCAAAATCTCCCCAGGGGAACGTCCGACGATGTCTTCGAGGAGATATCCGGAAATACGTGTGAAGCCGTCGTTTACCCACTGTACTCTGCCCTTGGTATCGGTGATCACCACGCCGTTGGTCGTCTGACTGGCGACCCTAGAAAGGCGGGCCAGTTCTTCTTGGTGTCTCAGGCCAGGATTGCAGATTTCAGCCTGCGCGACATCGGCTAGATCGCGTAAAGCGATCAGCTCTTCTTCGTTCAATTGACGAGGCTCTTGCCCAAAGAGGCAAAGACAACCTACACGGTAGCCGTCCTTGCACTTGAGTGGTGCGCCCGCATAAAATCGCATCTGGGCGGCTTGAGTGATGAGCGGATTTTTCTCAAAGCGTGGGTCTTTCTGGATGTCCTCCACCTGAAAGATGCCATCATCCAAGATGGCCTGGCTGGCAAGTGAAACGTCTCTAGCGATTTCACGCAGCGCCGAACCCTGCGCTGATTTTATCCACTCACGATTGTCGTCTACGAGCGAAACGAAAGCGACCGGGGTCGCAAAAAGGGTGCAGGCTAGTCGGGTCAGGCGGTCGAAACGTTCTTCAGGTTCCGAATCCAAGATTGAGCAATCGCGCAAACTGCGGAGCCGTCCTGCTTCGTCATTGACTGCGGGTGGGTCGCTCATATGGGGCCATCTAAAAGATAATACCCATGATAATCGACGGTGCTTTGGGGGACAAGTTGCCGGCCGGCATTGTGGGCCATCTTGAAGAGAGGCCCCCGCAGGCAATCAACCAACAAGCTGTTATCAATAGCTAATTTCTAGATCGTGTCGAGGATGCGGTTGAGGGTTTCGCTGGGGCGCATCGCTTTGTCGGCGAGTTCGGCATTGGGAACATAGTATCCGCCAAGGTCCACGGCTGAACCCTGAGCGGCGTTGAGTTGATCTACAATCGTCTTTTCGTTTTCAGCGAGGGCGGCGGCAACGGCTGCGAATTGCTTGCTCAGGGTTGCGTCTTTTTCTTGGGCTGCGAGCGCCTGTGCCCAGTAGAGGCCGAGATAGAAATGGCTTCCGCGGTTATCCAATTCGTTGACCTTGCGCGAAGGAGATTTATTGTTGAGCAGATATTGCGTTGTTGCTTCGTCGAGCGCATCGGCGATGAGGCGTACTTGGGGCAAATCGTTTCGCTCGGCCAAATGCTCCAGCGAGACGGCGAGGGCCAGAAATTCGCCGAGTGAATCCCAGCGAAGATGTCCTTCGGCCTCGAACTGTTGAACGTGCTTCGGTGCGGAGCCGCCGGCACCGGTTTCGAAAAGACCGCCGCCCTGCATCAGCGGAACGATCGACAGCATTTTGGCGCTTGTGCCGACCTCAAGGATGGGAAAGAGGTCCGTGAGGTAGTCGCGTAGTACGTTGCCGGTGACGGAAATCGTATCTTCTCCCGCCTTCAGACGCTCCAGGGTAAAACGGGTTGCCTTCACCGGAGAGAGAATCTTGATTTCCAAGCCGCTGGTATCGTGATCTTTGAGGTAGGTCTCTACCTTCTTGATCAGCTCAGCATCGTGTGCCCGATCTGCATCGAGCCAGAAGACCGCCGGTGATTGCGTGGCACGGGCTCGACTGACAGCGAGTTTGACCCAATCGCGGATGGGTTCGTCCTTTGCTTGGCACGAGCGCCAGATATCCCCTTCTTCAACGTCGTGCTGGATGAGGGTCTTGCCATTCGCATCGACAATACGTACGAGGCCAGTAGAAGGCATCTGGAAGGTCTTGTCGTGAGAACCGTATTCCTCTGCCTTTTTGGCCATGAGCCCGACGTTAGGAACGGTGCCCATGGTTTTGGGATCGAAAGCACCGTGTTCGCGGCAGAAGTCGACGACCGCCTGATAGACGCCGGCGTAGCTGCTATCGGGAATAACCGCTTTGGCGTCCTGCAGTTTTCCGTCGCTGTTCCACATTTGACCGGAACTGCGGATCATCGCCGGCATCGATGCGTCGATGATGACGTCGCTGGGAACATGAAGATTGGTGATTCCTTTGTCGGAATTCACCATGGCCAAGGCCGGACCATTTTCGTAGGCGGCTTTGATTTCTCCATCAATTTCGGCGCGGAGATCTGCCGGAAGGCTGTCTATTTTGGCGAGCAAATCGCCAAATCCGTTATTAACGTCAACGCCAAGTTCGTCGAAGGTGGTTTCGTATTTGGCAAAGAGGTCGTTGAAAAAGACGCGTACCGCGTGACCGAAGATGATCGGATCGGATACCTTCATCATGGTGGCTTTCATATGCAATGAAAGCAGCACGCCAGATTTCTTGGCATCGTCTACTTGCCGCTTCAAGAACGAAAGCAACGCTCTTTTGTTCATTGCTGTGGCGTCGAGTACTTCACCGGCCAACAATTGGAGACCATCCTTGAGAACGGTAACCGAGCCGCTGTCGGCTTGATGTTCGATGCGAACGGTTGTGGCTTCCGAGATCGTCACGGATTTTTCGTTGTTGCGAAAGTCGCCGGCTTCCATGGTTGCGACGTGGGTTTTTGAATCGCTAGACCATGCACCCATGGAATGTGGGTTGTTACGAGCGTATTGCTTGACGGCCTTGGGTGCGCGCCGGTCCGAATTCCCTTCGCGCAATACTGGGTTGACCGCGCTGCCTTTGACTCGGTCGTAGCGCGCCTTGATCTGCTTTTCATTTTCGTCGGCAGGATCTTCGGGGTAGTTCGGCACGCCAAAGCCCTTCGCCTGAAGTTCCGCAATAGCGGCCTGCAACTGGGGCAATGAGGCACTGATATTGGGCAACTTGATGATATTCGCCTCTGGTTGGGTGGCCAACTGCCCGAGTTCCGCCAACGCATCGGAGACTTTTTGCTCGGCGGTCAGCTGATCGGGGAAGACGGCCAAAATGCGGCCAGCCAAGGAGATATCTCGAAGCTCAATCGCGATGCCGGTCGATTTGGTGAACGCGCGGACGACCGGAAGGAAGGAATAGGTCGCTAGTGCGGGCGCTTCGTCGGTTTTGGTGTAGATGATCGTCGGTTTCTGGCTCATGTCTCGCCTCTGTGCCGGATAGGCAATGGGGGTATGCCATTTCCCGTATCGACCGTAGTGCCGTTAGCGGTAAAGGCCCCTGAAAACGCGACAGTTTTGGCCTATTCAGGGCACTTTCGTCAATGGATTTCGGTGGGATCGAGGTCTTATCGGCAATAATCCGGTGCGAGATCCACAGTATTTTTGCTGCAGCCCTGGACTTGCGGCCAACTCGACGGGATACTCAAAAGAAGCCGTCCGTTCACAAGGTGTTGTAATGAAGTATATTGTTCGCTTAACACTTGGTCTCCTAATCTCTTCTTCGCTAGTCGTCTTGGGGTGTACGGAGCCCAATCCGGGTTACTACACGGGAGATGGTGCTTCCTGGTTGGGCGATTGGGGCGGCTACGGTACGGATTTTCGGTACGGTAGCGACTGGCTTCCGTTGCCAGATGGGGGTGGCCCCATAGTAGACACTCTCAACCCGCTTCCCGATGGCCAGGTGATCCCCCCCGACAGTGAGCCCGTCTATTGTTCGAGCGATTCCCAATGTGACGACGGTCTTTGGTGTACTGAGGATAGCTGCGACGGTGTTCGCTGCGTCAGCACCCATAGCACGGGCTGCTTGATCGATGGTCAGTGTTACGCGAACTTCAAACCCAATCCGGCGAATCCTTGTCAGCAATGTAGCGAAGCATATCCGACCAGTTGGCAGGGCATCGGCGACAACATCCCCTGTCCAGACGATGGCATCGAATGTACGAAAGATATTTGCTACGCGGGGGTCTGCGCCCATTTGCTTCAAGAGGGAAATTGCCTGGTGGGCAGCGCTTGTTATGGCGAGGGCAACGTTGGGCAATGCGAGGAATGCATTCCGTCGCTTTCGGCCTCTACGTTGACGCCCACGAACGGCAAAGCCTGCGCGCCGTCGTCTCCAGACAAAATTGCCGGCATGTGCGTCGATAGTATCTGCAAGGGGTGGGTTGAGGCCCATATTGATCCCGACCCGGGAAACAGCACATCGTCCACGCTCAAGACTGTGGCATTCGTCGCCGCCGATAATACTTTTTGGGCCGGCGGCGCGTACCGCGACAGCAGTCAGGGGCAATGGGGGGATTATAGTGGTTTCCTCGTGCGCCTCGATCCCGCGACGATGTCGACGCCAAACGTGAAGACCGTTGATGCCGAAGTTGTCGACATGCACCACAATTTGGCGGTGGATGGTGACAACGGCTACTATCATTTCAGCAACGGCAAGTGGCAGGATGTTGACGTTCTGAAGAAGACCTCTCGCGACCGGGTATGGGGCGTTTCCCTCAATACCAATGAAGAGGTCTATTTCTTGGCGGGCGAAGACAAAGATAATACCGCGCCGCTCTATCGCTGTAACTTCACGGTTTCCTCGCAAAAGATGAACTGCGCTGGCTTCCAAACGAGTTATGGGGGACAGGATCTGGGCCCGATTTGGGGCTTCCTCGACCCATCAGGCAACGGACATATTTCGCTTTGGACGGCGGCGACAGGCCAGTACGACGATATCTACGCTTACCAAAGTGCGAGCAACCTTTGGTCTCCAAAAGCACCGCTGGGATGTACGGATGCCAATGGCACGGTCTGCAATTTGTCGATCAACGGTCAAGATTTCAAAGGCGTCTATGGTACAGGCCCAAGTGACCTATGGCTCGTTGGCGAAAACGGCGTGATCTTGCACTATAATGGGGGGAGCTGGACCACGATCAGTTCCGGCCTCGTGGAACAAGCCTACTACGATCTCATCGATGTTTTTGCCGACGCCAAACTCGTGACCATCGTCGCACGGGTTCAATGGCAAGGTGGACAAACAGTTGCGCTATTCAACTACGATCGTGCCCTGCAACGGTGGCACGGTCCCATCGAACTCAAAGTCGCACTCTCTTGGCAGGAAAGCACCGATGTCAACGCGATGGCCGGCAGCAGTTACGACAACTTGTGGATGGTGGGCACCGATCTCGAATGGCTACCCTCGCCGGCCCAAAGAGCCTGGGCCCTGAGGCTGGAATAGCCCCCAAGGGTGGGCGCGCTCTATTCGAAGCCCGAGCGAAAGACGTCCATGATTTCTCTATCGCTGGCGTAGATTTCTTCAACGAGAGGCGATGATTCCAATACCCGGGCGATCGTCTTGAGAATGGCCTTGGGGTGTTTCGCTTCCATGGCTGCGTTGGTCAGCGTAATGGCTAACGACTCTCGGTTTTCGTCGTCCACATCGATAAATTCGGCGGTGCAACAGGCATTGAGGAGCCCATAAAGGGTTTCGAAGAGCATTTGCTCAAAATTGTCATTGCCGCCGGCTAGGCCCGGTGCATCGTCGGAGACGAGGCCATAGGCGCGCGCGAAAACTGCAATCCAACGGTCGGCTGCTTCCGCGAGTTTGGTTTCGCTTTGGGCGAGGCGCAGGATGAAGTCCGGTACTTCCGCCGTGGGTGTGGCTTCGAGCGTCTTGAGATATTCGAAATATTGGGCGGTATTCTGGTCGAGTTCGTCTGCAGCAACCTCGGCGGGAAGTTCCACTTTTCCGCTCGCTACAATTTGGCTAAAGAGGGCGAGACCGAGTCGCCGTTGCCAGCCAGCTTCGCGATCTTTTCCGTTGTTGGCGATCGCCTTTTTGAAATAGCGTGGCCGTTTTGACCATTTGTTATCTCGTGCGGCGTCCCACAGTTTGGATAGATGTCCCTGCAACATTTCCTCGTGAACGTGGGCAGCGGACTTCTTCTTCTTTTCCCAGTCGTCGTTGATGGGCAGTGGAAAGTCGGGGCGGTTGCCGTCAGCTGTGTCGCTGAGCCAAGCCGCGAGTTCCTCGACGGAGCCAAACGCCCCTACATCGGTGCCCGGCAAAACCTGTTCGTCGCGGAGATAGACGCGGTACTTGCCTTCCTCGTCGGGGTGCGGGTCGGCATAAAATGTCATGTCCTGGTACCATGGGGTAGTAAGCGGAATGAGCTGTGAGATCAGAGTGGCAAGGGCCAGTTCTGAGCGTCCGCGATCCTTTGCCACCGCGACGGTACCTTGGATCGCCAATTGGTCGTCCAAATGCCAAAGGGCAGGGCCGTCGTTGGGGCCGACCAACTCTAGACATTCGATCAAAGCTTGGAGCGGATCGTCGGGCCAGGTTGGTGCGGGGGTATCAGGGCAATGGGTCGTGATGAGTTGATCGAGGTAGACGTTGATGCTCATGGTCAATTACAGCCTCGGGCAGTGCCGGGGCTTCCCTTATCTCCACTAGAGCCACTCCATGCAAATGTTTCCAAACACCAGTTGGAGGGGTCGTTTTTGTTGGCGCTAAAATCTATTACGGAGGCGGCGGAACCCGCGTCGACAAAACTAGAACCATAGGAAAACTGGTCCACGATTTTTCCCGACGGGTCGACGAGGAGGACTTCGTCACCGGAATTTGCCATGCTGAATTGGCTACCATACGCGTACGCGACGTTGACGTTTCCATTGTCGACCTGGTCGACGACCTTACCGATAACCACATAACCCTTTGCTGGTACGAGCACCGGTCCGCTGGAAACGATGGTATGCGCATCCGAGCTATTGTCGCGAAGGGTCCAGCCATTGATATCGATGGCGGTATTTCCAGGATTGTAGAGTTCGAGATATTCGCCCTTGGCGTCGAAGATCGCTTGAGGGTTGATCAACACTTCGCTGATATGCAACGCACCCGACTGGATTAGCCCATCGGGATACGTCGGACCTTGGTCGGGCGAAAGGGTATCAGGGACGTTCCCGTCATCGGTTGGCTCAGTAGGCCCGTCATGGTTCGGATCCCCCAAATCACTGGAATCGTTCGTGACCCATAGATCCTCTGAAATTCCTGCGTCGATCTCGGCAGAAATATCGTCGCGCAAGCAGACGCTGCGGCCAGCCGTTTCACTGCAGTGGTAGCCGCTGGGACATTGTGGCTTTGCTCCGAGATTGCAGAGAAAAGGACTATCGCCGAGATCCAGGGCTACGCACCCACTGGCCAAGCTAAAGGTTGTGGTGAAAAGCGTTGCGGCAAAAAGGGGTACAGCTCTCATCCCGCACATATTCCACAACAAGGGGCTGGTATTCAATGGTTTTCTTTCGCCGGAATCTATTTGGATCCGCGCAGAATCGCAGGCTGGCCGGTACTTTCGACCACGTTGCGCCAAAACGCGCTGTCTAGGGAAATTAGCTTGCGCTTTGAGGTGGCCAGGCTGAGCGGGATATGGGTGAAACGGTTATACCAAAGGCCGACGACCAGGCCGGTTTTGCCAGCCATGGCGGCGTGCACGGCGTCTTCGGCGAGGCGGCCGCAGAAAATCGCATCGGCAGAATTTGCCGGCGCGGCGCGGATCATATAGCTGGGGTCGATATATTTGAGGGAAGCGCTGATATCACGCAGCTCGTGTTTCAACCGGTCGCGCAGATACGTGCCGATGTCGCCAAGCTTTCTATTTCCCGAAAGGTCGCGTGTTTCGCTCTGCTCAAGATAGCGCTGGCCTGCGCCTTCGGCCACGACCAATACCGCGTGGTTACGCTTCTTTATCAGGCGTCTCAGGTATTCGATGATCCCCCTTTCCCCTTCCAGGTCGAACGAGAGTTCGGGGACCACGACGAGGTCCACCTGGCGAGAGGCCAGGGTGGCGGACGCCGCGATGAATCCGGAATGACGGCCCATGAGTCGGACGATGCCGAGTCCGTTGGGGGCGCCAGTTGCTTCGACGTGGGCTGCACGAATGGCCTGCGTGGCGAGAGATACGGCGGTTTCGAAGCCAAAGGTTTGTTCCACGTAGGGGAGATCGTTATCGATGGTTTTGGGCACGCCAATGATCGCGATGGGGAGTTTTCTGCGTTCGATTTCATGGAAGAGCGCCAATGCGCCGCGCATCGTTCCGTCGCCACCGATGCAAAAGAGTATGTCGATGCCCCGCTCGACCAGCGTGTCGGCCATGGTTGTGGCCTCGCGGGGACCGCGAGACGAACCCAAAATCGTACCACCCTGCAAATGAATACCGTCGACGAATTCAGGGGTCAATTCGATAGGCGGTTCATAGCCCTGGGGATCGAGTCCCGCGTAGCCGTACCGAAAGCCCAGAATGTCTCGCACGCCGTATTGCCAAAGCCCGGAAACGATTCCGCGGATGACATCGTTCATGCCGGGGCAGAGTCCGCCGCATGTGACCACGGCAGCTTTTACTTTTGGCCCCTCGAAAAATACCCGTTTGCGGGCGCCCGCCAATTCAAATGCATCGCCCGCTGGAGCGCCGATAGGGTCGTAGGGCATCCGTGCCGATTCATCTGTATAGTCGGCTATCTCATCGCCTTTTTCGGTGGAAAGACCTAACGGGGATTCAAAACGTCTTTCGCCGAGCGTCGGTATGTTGAGTTGGAGTCTGTCGCTCACGCTTTTGCCTTTGCTTTGGCCTTGGGCTTCGCATTCCAAACACGGAGGGCCAAAACAAAGCCCAGGCCGGCGACCGGGATCATCGAGATGGGCCAACTGCTCCAATTGTCGGGATTCAACGCATCACCGAACAGTTTTCCGGCGGCGTCGAGTTTCTCGCCAGGCAGGATGAACGAATAGAGGAGAGACATCACAGCGGTACCCAGATAGACAAATCCGTCGATGATGCCCACTGCCACACCGACGTTCTTTCGCCCGCCGAAATCCATGCTCGCCGTGCCCGAGAGCATTCCGTGCACACCGATAACGGCCATGGACATCAAAATCACCAGCGGACCTACGGCGGCCGTCTTATAAGTGAAGGTCAGTATGACGGCACAGACGAGCATGAAGGCGTAGAGCAGTCCTGCCACGGGGCCGCGACGAGATTGAAAAACCCGGTCGGAAATGATTCCTGCCATGACGCCGCCAAGAATACCTGCGGCGCAAAGCAACATGCCCCAGTTGTCGTATACGAAGCTATCTTTCAGGCCCAACAGGGCATCGGTTTGTTTCGCGTAGGTGCGGTACCATTGCATGATCGCTTGGCGCAAAAAGCCGCTGCAAAACTCCACCATGGCAATGGTTACAATCACCTTATTCTGGAGCATGAGCTTGAAAACTTCTTTCGCACCGAGCTGCGGGCCGTCATCACCCGACGATGCGTCGGCGGTATCGAAGTCGCGGTGTCCCGCTTCACCGGGGGTATTGCGCACCATGGCCACATCCAAGAACCAGAATACCGCGAGGGCAAAGGCCGGAACGAGGAACACCCATTGCAGACCAAAGGTCTTGAGGATGGTGAAGCCCAGGTCGAATGCGAAATAAATGCCGAGCGAAATCAAAATGCCAAAGATGGCGCCAAAGACACCGCGTTCGCGTACGTGAAACCACGGTGCATTAGTTTTGACAATGGCAACTGCGCCGAAGCTCTGAAAGTACATATTGACGCTGTAGAGTACGGAAAAAAGCACGAGGAAGTTCTCGGCGATCCACTCATGTGCCGTGCCGTCGGCAACCAGAGACCACGACGCGAGGCCCATAACGAAGTTGATCACGCACGCGCCGGCGGCCCCGATCAGAATTGCTTTGCGTCCGCCAATGCGGTCGGTCAGTGGGCCGTTGATCAAGAAGGATGATCCGTATGTAATGGTGCCGGCCCCGAAAATGATCCCGAAGTCTTTGTTGCCCATCAGGGCACGACCGGCAGCACCTTTCATCTCTTCGAATTTGAATTTGCTGACCTTGAGATTGTAACGGCCCATATAGAGAAAGGCGTACGTCAAGCCAAGGGGCAACCAATTGAGGATACGCCTTCGGCGAAATCTCGGGCTATGTCCCAACTCGATCTTTGGTAGCCGATAGATCACAAAGGCGACGACGGCTAAAAGGAGCAAGATCGGTGTGAGCGGATTGCTGGCTATGAAACCGAGGATACCCGACCCGCCGGCCTCATCCGTACCGGCTAGCAGGGGTATCCATAAAGGGGCGTAGTCGTTCATAAGTCTCCTCGTCGGCGGACTATGCAATAGCTTAGCCCTGGGGGTCAACGCGTTGCGAGAGCAACCCGTGCCCGGGATTCCTCGTCCCATCCACACGGGCGGCTCCTCAAAAATAGTTCATTGACAAGCTGTCGAGGAATACTTACCTTGACAGTCTGTCAGGAAATGGTGCGCAATGGCTCGTCCCCTGGATATAAAAAAACGCAATGAAATCACGGAGCGCGCGGTAAAGGTGCTCGTTGACCGTGGGGTGCATGGCACGACCATGAGCGATCTGGCCCGTGCATTGGATATCAAGCGGCCAACGCTCTACTGGTATTTCCCCGACCTGGGCGCACTTTTCGATGCAATCTTTGATTTTCATAACCAACGGTTCAACGAGGCGGTACTCCCCGAGCTGGCGGGTATCGAAGATCCCGTCGCGGCGTTGGATCTCTTTTTGGAACGGGTGCTGCAAAACTGCGACGCGTATCGTGACGAGATCGTCCTGATGTTTCAGCTCTGGGCCGTGGGACGGTCCGATGCGCCTGAAGACGTACTCGCTCGGGGGCGTGAGTTTCTCAACCCCTTTAGGGAGCTCTTGCTTCAGCTCATCCGTTCGGCTCAGGAGCAAAAACAGATCAGGGCGATGGACCCAGAAGGTCTCGCAGATTTGGTGCTCTCTCTGGTTCATGGCGCACTTTTCCAAAAGGTTGTTCGACACGCAGATCTCTCCGCCATGCGGGATGTGGTGCGACAATTGGTTTGGTCTCAACTTGGTGGAGATAAGAATGATGAATCGTCTCAATAGTTCAGACAATCAGCCCCTTTTGGTCTTTCAGCTAAAGGGAACACAACGCCAGATGGGGCGGCAGCACGGTGAGTTGCTTCTTGAACAAGGCGGGTATGAGGGCACGCTCGACTACTACCAAACCCTACCGCAAAGTCTGCTGCTATCGGCCTTGCCGTTGGAACGCACGAAACCGGTCGCTTCGGCTGCCTTGGGAAGTGTCTTCGAAATGATGCTTCGCCGCCTAGAGCGAGACCGGCCGCTACCCTATCGCCAACGCACCCGCGCATTTTTCGAGGCGCTGGGCCGCGATCCCGACGAGAGCCGATTTCTGCAGGTCATGGACGTATTCCAGAATGCCGTGAACTTCCTTGGCCCGCTGACGACGGGAAAAGTGTCGCACCGCAACTTGGCGGCATTGGCCCAGCCCGCATGTTCGACCCTCAGCGTTTGGGGACATGCTTCTGCAGATGGTCAAATCCGCCACGCTAGAAACTTCGATTTTCCCGGAAGCGGTATTTGGGATGAAGCGCCAGCGCTCGTCTTTTGTAGCCCTGACAAAGGACTGCGCTACGGTTTCGTCACCACCCGTGGAGCGGATATGCCTAGCGTCACCTGCTTTAATGAGGCCGGCTTGGCTTTTACTTTTCATACGCGATTTCACCGCCAGGCGAGTTTTGGCGGAAGAAATGTGATCGACCTCGGTCATCAGATGATGTCCGAGGCGACGACCCTCGATGAAGCCGTTTCCGTCGCGAAGTCCGCGCCCACCTCCTCTACCTGGGGAATTGCCATCTCGTCTGCGAAGGAGCGTCGTGCTATCGCCATCGAAACCACCGCCAAACAAGTGGCCGTGGTGGAGCCAAAGGCCAACGAAGAATTTCTTACCGTAGCCAATCGATATCACGATCCGCAAATCAAAAAGGGAGAACTGAACTTGACGCCAACGTGGCCGGTTCATTCTGCGGCGCGGGAAAAGCGTATGCGACGGTTGGCAGAGACAGGCTTTGCCAGCGCAGATGCTTTGGAGCATTTGCTTCACGATCATCATGACGATGAAGATCCGCAAATTCCGCGTGTCGCCGGCAGCATCATTAGTACGGCGATAACCGTCAAGAGCGTCGTGGTCGAGCCCGAATCCGCTCGCATCCGATTGTCGACCGCCACCGCACCCACAGGCTGGGGGCCCTTTGCTGACATCGATTGGGCTTGGGAAGACTCTCCCGGCGTGCAGGCTGTCCCCCATTGCGCACAAGGCGATGCGGCACCACCGAAGACTCTCGACGAGAAATTCGTTCGCGGCGAAAAGCCGCATCCTGAGGCCTACGCTCACTATCTGGCAGCGGTAAGATGCCAATATGCGAACGGTCCAGCCCGAGAGGTGTTGGCGCACCTTGAAGCTGCCACGAAATTGGCTACCGAAGATCCGAGTATGTTGGCCCTCGTAGGATTGCAGTGTCTCTATTGCTCTGAGGCCGAATCCGGCGCGGCCTACCTCACCCGAGCTCTCACCCACGAGCACGGTAGTTTTCGTCGTGGCCAACTGATGCTCTGGACATCGCGCGCACAGGCCGCGCTCGGCAACAAGGCGGAAGCCAAGCGTCTACGAGAGGACCTTCTCGCCCTTTCGGATTCCCGCTTGGCGGACTATCAACAACTCGCGCTCAAAGAGCAGGCGAAACCCCTCTCCTCGCGACAACTCAAACATAAAGTTGTGAATTTGGTGATGGTAGACTGTTAGCCACCGCGTTGATGGCACGCCATGGCCGAATGGCTCAACTATTGATAGGTGCCCTTAGCTAGATGACTGGAGCCAGCGACTAGGAAGTAATCGTTGGTCGCAACGCAACGTTCTAGCGACTTATTCGCTTCTGTGGCCTTCTCTGACCAGGTTTTGCCGCCGTCGGCGGTGACAAATACGACGCCATTGGCTTGACGGTCGCTGCATGCAACGCCGTGCATGCCATCGGGGGCAAAGCAGATGTCGTTGATGCGGCCACCTGGGAGCGTGATTGCGATATCTTTCCACGTTCCTCCCTTATCACTACTCGTGGCAATAAAGCCGCGGTCGCCATCGTTTAACCGTCCCCCAGCGAAGAGCGTGAGTCCGTTATCTGGGCTGGCCAATGTGCGCACCTCGCCGTCGTCATCGGAATAGACCTCGTGTTTGGTAAAATGCCACCATTCGGCGGAGGCCAATTCCGACGAATTGAAGACCAAGGGACGTTTGTTGATCGCACCTCCACCCGCGTAGAATTTCCCAGCGATGGAGACCATCCGAAAGACGAAATGTGAGCCACTCTTGCCGTCAAGGTTATCATCTTCCCAGTAGCGGTTCTCCTTGGCCCATGTGCTGCCGTTATCCGTTGAATAGGTCAGATCTCCACCGGATGCGCTGACCGCGAGGATACGCCCAGAATTATCGGCTGCAAGGGCTGCGCAGTCGGAGAAAAATACAGCATCCTTGTCCGGCTCGTTGCTTCCATAGCGTAGGAGGCGATTCCATAGGCCGTCTTTGAAGCGAAAGAGCAAGCCGCCCGCGTTCGCACCATTGGTGTCATAGTCATGGCCACAAACGAGGAGCGCTCCGTCCTTATCCAATTGCAGGTCGAGGACGTAGAAATTCAAGGAACTATCTACGCGAGTCCAGCTTTCGCCTCCATCGTTCGTTTCATGAAGCCCGTCTCCGACGGCACAACCGATATAGCCGTGACTGTCGGAGGTAAATAGCATGGCTCCTGTACGTTGGGCTCCCTTGCAGGGACTCGTCAGCGCTGCCAACATTTTGATGCCACCTGCATCGGGATTGGGATCGGTTTGGGCATCCAGGCCGATGTTGACATAGGGGCCATCACTTTCCTGCGAATGGCTCTCGTCATCGCGGCAGCCAAGCCCTAGGGCGAGAAAGAAGACCGTTAACAGTGTGAAGGTTGATCTGATCTGCTGTTGCATCGTTCTTCCTAGGATTCAGAGAGTTTCCAACGAAGGGTTGAACCGGCCCCGAAAGGGATGAGGCTTTCATTTCCAAAAGGCAGTTCTTCAGGGATCTGCCAAGGTTGTTTCAAAAGAGTGACGGTTTGCGCGTTGGGTTCCAAACCGTAAAACGCTGCACCGTTGAGAGATGCGAAGGCTTCCAATTTATCCAGCTGCCCCGCATCTTCGAATACCTCGGCATAGAGTGGTAGCGCTGCCATAGCGGTATAGCTTCCCGCGCAGCCGCAGGCACTTTCCTTGCGCTCTCGGCTATGTGGGGCGCTATCGGTGCCGAGGAAGAAGGAAGCCTCACCGCTTGTCGCGGCCTCGATCAGTTTCTCGCGGTCTTCTCGACGTTTGAGTACCGGCAGACAATAGTAGTGGGGCTTGATTCCGCCGATGAGTAGATCGTTGCGTGTAGCCCGTAGGTGATGTGCCGTTATCGTGGCTGCAACCGTAGAAGGCGTGTCGCGGACGAAATCGACCGCCTCGGCCGTGGTGATATGCTCGAAGACAACCTTCAGCGTCGGATATTTCTCAACGAGCGGTGCGAGCAGGGTGCTGATGAATACTTTTTCTCGATCAAAGATATCAACGTGGTTGTCGGTGACTTCACCGTGCACCAAAAGCGGCATTGAAAGCTCCGCCATCGTCGAAAACACCTCGTCCAGAGCCCAAATGTCGGTGACGCCGGCAGCTGAGTTTGTCGTCGCGCCAGCGGGATAGAGCTTCACTCCATGGATGAAACCACTTTTCTTGGCGAGCCTCACTTCGTCGGCTCCAAGCTGGTCCGTCAGATAAAGCGTCATGAGTGGAATGAATGATGACTTCGTGGCGTCCGTTGGCCTTTCGAGCAGGATGCTGTCGCGGTAAAGGCGTGCATCATTCACCGAGCAGACGGGAGGGACCAAATTCGGCATGACGATGGCTCGGCCGAATTGCTTCGAGGCATCGGCTACCGTTCGTTTGAGAACCGCCCCTTGACGTAAGTGAATATGGCAATCATCAGGCTTTCTGATGCTGAGTGTGTTCATGGAAGCTACTGCTCCACCCTAATGCTCTAGGGCTGCACCGCGATGGTATTGATAGTGGTTTTCGGCAGAGGAAGATCGGTCAACAGCGTAGCGGGTGTGCTTGTCGATCCACGCACATCGAGCGAATAGAAGCCTGCCGCTGTACTAATATATAGGTCGGTATAGCGACCAAAGGAAATAGCCGTCGGCTTTTGTGCCAGCGTCCAAGCGCCCGTATGTCGTAATTCGACCACACTCGACGACGGGAGGTTTGCGGATATAGCGCCAACCCAAACCCGATTTTCCGTACTTTCCGCCAGCGCAAAGAAGGGAATACCATCTTTGTCTCGACCCCGTGCGATTGCCACTGGCGTGACGCTCGCACCGTCACTTTTCCAGCTCCAAGAGTTGAGATGCACGGGCAAAGTGTCAAACATCAACCCGTAGACTTTTTCATTATCGCCGATGACGGCACCGGTGCCCTCCCAGTTGATCGAGATGACGCTAGCGGAGGCCGTCTTGTCGATCTCGATGTTCTGCGCGCCGAGAGAGATATTCTCTCCAATGACAACCTCGGTGACGCAGTCGGCTGAAATCACCTTGTTGTCGCCGTCCAAGCCGCATTCCTGGTGCAGGATAACAGCACGGCTGCCGTCCTTGCTGACGCTTACCCCGATAGCTTTGCCAATGGGAAATTGTTTGAAGGCTGTTTCGCCAGCAGTGATCGTTATGATCGTTACTCCTGTGCTGGTGCAGGCAATGGCTCCGGAAGGTAGCGCCGCAAGGCAGCTGCCGTTGGCGAGCTGGCTGCCCAGAGGCTGTTGGTCGAATGGGTCCGCGCTGAGGGGAAAGATCTGTAGGGCAGTGCTTGTGAGCAGCGCGAGATGACCACCATCGGGTGCTAGGGATATTGCCGTTACCGCCGTGGCATTTGTATAGATCTTGGAAGAGATCGTTGACGGCGATAGGCCGTGCATTTCCACGACGCCACCGAGCAGCGTGAAGAGCATGCGGTTGATGCTTAGTGGTACTTCAAATTGGGGTGGATCGCCGCCCGTCGTGACCCGAAGGGTTGCATCACCAGCGGCTGAATCCGCTGGAATCACCAAGGTCAGGTTTTCTTGATCGACGAGGCTCGCCTTGAGTTTGGTCTTGTCGAAATCGGTGCTGTCGGCGTCGCGCAGTTGAATTTCCTCGGTAATACCGAGTTCGCCCTGAATGAGAGAGACTTTAACGGTTTCGCCAATGACCCGGTCGGCATTGCCTCGGATTTCGAGTTCTGCCGTGCAGGACGTCAACATGCCGAGTAGAAGGCAGAACGGTGCGACGGCGCAGAGGCCAGCGATGGGGCTGTGGGAGCTGAACCAGCGTCTATTCATTGGAGCTCTATCACCACGTTGTCGGGCTGGGTTGTTACCACAATAGCGGCCGTTGCAGCGCCT
>Ga0257122_1000783_pt1 | contig 25305 bp, 20 predicted proteins | sample SI106_120metaG_FD_190146 | JGI IMG/M metagenome (GOLD analysis project Ga0257122, IMG submission 190146) | Marine microbial communities from Saanich Inlet, British Columbia, Canada - SI106_120 | ecosystem: Environmental > Aquatic > Marine > Inlet | place: Canada: British Columbia | collected... | reverse complement strand
GCCTGGTAGATCTGCCGAGTCAACTCGTCGCATTCGGCGGATCCAAGCTCGCCCTTATCCCGCGATTCCAACAGTGCCCTCACCCGGGATTCAGCCTCTTGCCGTTGACCCAGGCGTTTCGCCTCTCCCTTTTTCCGCAGGATATGAACCACGCCGAATCCTGCACCAAATAGAAGACCAAATAGGATGATTAATCTGACGATCAGCATCCACACCTCCAATGCCGGTACTGTTTCACCGCCGGAAAACGGCGCGCGCTGAATTGCACGCAGTTTAGCCCAGTTGCAGATCGATGACCAACTATTGACGGCCCAGGCCGAACCGAATTTGATGCCGAAAGAGGGACGCAACACCCTGATTTGGGGACAGATTTGCGCGCGCGACATAAGTTGACCCGCCGGCCGCCCTTAGGCTAGCGTTGACACGTGACGAGCCAACAAAGGTTACCTAGTCGTTCCATTCCGAGCTTGGGGGCAGCGCTCCACACCGCGCTATTCGGTGCAATCGCGCTTGTTGCCATAACGAATTGTGGCGGCGATCAGGTCTGCCGGGACGGCTTTTCCAAAGTGCAACAGTGTGTAACCCAACTAGATTGCGGCAGTCAGGCTGCCAAAGATAGCTGGTGCGGTAAAATGAAGGTCTATTTCGACAGGGGCTACGACAGCTGGCTGAGCAGCGCCCAGCAAAAACGCCCCGAGGTAGAAAACGCGTACGCATGTGGCGGCGTGGTGGCCGATGAGTGGGCAAAGATTGTCGAGTGCGATCTCGACAGCAAGACGTGCGGCTGTGTCGGTTCGCGTTAAGAGCGGCCCTTCATGCCGTGGAGCGAGAACTTCTGTGGAGAGCATGGTGAATTGGAAGTTCCGAAAAACTCAGCTCTTCATCCTCGCACTCTATTGTTGCGGTTGCGTGGCTGACAATCCGCTCTATTGCTATGACGACGAAGAATGCCTTAATCCCATCACGAACCAACACCTCGGGGAAAACGCCCAATACTGTCATCCTGTAGGCCACTACTGCTACAAAGGTTGCGATAGCGACCAATGGTGCCGCGATGGAAACGACCCCCTAGCTGAGAAAGACGCAGTCTACTGCAACTTGGCCACGCATCATTGTCAGGCCAACCCCACGTCGAGTATCGACGGCGGAACCGACGGGAGCACAGGAGAATCCATCCCCCCCATTGACACAGGCATCCCCGATGCGAGCATCGACGCCTCATTTGACATGGGCGATGCCGCCGTGGACAGCGTGCCCCCCCCTGATATGACGCTCGATAGTCCTCCACCAAAACTATTGGGCGAGTCCTGTAGCGATGGGCTAGAATGCGATAGCGGTAAATGTACAGAAGGGCGCTGCTGCGACGTTTCGGCCTGCTCCGAATGCCAAAGCTGTAAAGCGGACAATAGCGGCACCTGTCAGCCCCTACCCGCCGGTGCCGCTCCCGCGGGCCAATGCCCCGGAGATAGCCAATGCGGCGCCGGTCAATGCGATGGGGCGGGAAGTTGCGCCTATTTAGCCCTTGATAGCCAGTGCAACCAAATATGCTCGGGAAATACGTTGACCTCGCACCGATGTGACGCAGCACATTTATGTGTTGCTGGCCCCATCGCCGACTGTGCTCCGTATCTCTGCAACGGCAATGCCGACGCCTGCGATACGGTTTGTACGGCCCATAGTGATTGTGTCGCGGGCAGCCTCTGCGATCGTACCCTGGCGCACCAAACCGGATTCGGAATTTGCATTCCCACAACCAACATCGTAACCGTAACGGGAACCATTCAAGCTGCCGTCGACGCCGCGATCAGCACATCAAAGACGCACGTCAAGGTTCCGGCGAACACCTATAATGAGAGTCTGGCATTCACGAACGGGTCTATCACCGTCGTCGGCGACGGCACGGTGTTGCTACTCAGGATAGGCGGTTCCTCGGTCGTTTCGCTCACGGGCAACGACCTAGCCGCTCCCAACGTAACGCTGCAAGGCATTGACCTGACCGGCCCACTCCCCTCGATGAATGGTCTACAATGCGTAACTTTTTCATTGAGACCTACCTTCACCATCATTGAATCCATCATCGACGGCAACAAAGCAAAAGGAATCGATTCCACTAATTGCGACGCAACGATTCGGCGCAGCGTGATCAGCGGAAACGACGAAGGCGGACTCTCGTTGGCTTCGGGTAGTTTCGAACTGACCAATAACCTGATCCGAGATAACGGAGCGATCGGCTCGGCTATCGGTGGTGTGAGTTTGAATCAGGGAACCGCCACAGTTATATTCCTCCACAACACAGTCGTCGGAAATAGCGCGAAGACAGGTGTCGTCGGAGGCGTAAATTGTAGTGATTCATCCACCGAATTGCTTAGCTCCATTATTTGGGGCAACGTCAACCCTGAGAATCAGTCGAATATCTGCACCGTCAACTATTCCACCGTCGAAAACTGGGCGAACACCGGCTTTGGCAATAGCGGGGTCAATCCGGCTCTTGATGCCAACTACAAACCCACCGCCCCATCGGCCATCGATTCCGCAGATACGGCCTCTATTCAGAACAAATATCTTCTCGACATCGAAAATGCCGTGCGCCTGCAGGGTGGAAATGTCGATATGGGCGCCTTCGAAGTTCAATAACGGCGGCGCCCAGGCAAAGCCTGGTCACAGCACAGAACGAAAATATATTACTTCTCAGCCTCTGTGACTACGACACCCCCGCTACGCGGCGGCGCCCAGGCAAAGCCTGGTCACAGCACTGAACGAAAAAAAATTACATCTCAGCCTCTGTGACTACGACACCCCCGCTACGCGGCGGCGCCCAGGCAAAGCCTGGTCACAGCACTGAACGAAAATAGATTACATCTCAGCCTCTGTGACTACGACACCCCCGCTACGCGGCGGCGCCCAGGCAAAGCCTGGTCACAGCACTGAACGAAAATAAATTACATCTCAGCCTCTGTGACTACGACACCCCCGCTACGCGGCGGCGCCCAGGCAAAGCCTGGTCACAGCACTGAACGAAAATAAATTACATCTCAGCCTCTGTGACTACGACACCCCCGCTACGCGGCGGCGCCCAGGCAAAGCCTGGTCACAGAGCATAATCGAAACGAAATTCTGGATGGGTGATCGAGCGATAGTCTTCGGCGGGTGTGTACACGATGACGAGAGCGGGGTCTGCGGCTAGGGCCTTGCGCCATAGTTTTCCGGCCGCACCTTCGCTGCGCAAAAGAGAATCTATTTTTCCCTCGTAGGGGCGCGCGGTGGGATCGAACTGACGAAGCTCAGCCATATGCTCGCGTAGTATCTTCGTAACGAAAGTTGAACAGCCCATACCCGACTCTGCCTTGTCGTGCGTAATTCGGCGGGCCGTCTGTTCGGCAGCCTTCACTGCGCCGGGTTCGCCGGGGAATACCGCCTCGTAAAAGCGTCGATGCATACTCTCCATCAAAACAACGCGGCTGCGCTGTTGATTCTGGGGAAATGGCCGAGCGCCCCTGGGCACGGCATCGGTTATCCATTCGCCGATTCGCAATTTGCTATGACCGTAGCGACGTGACGGATAAAGCCCCGGCCCCAGCGTATGGGTTAACAAGGGTTTGAGGGCCTGGTGACCCGCCGAAGCGAACGTGACCTGCACGATCTGCTGCGGCGCGATGTCGACCCGATAGCCCAGCTTATCGCTCACGGTATTCGACAACCGAAGGGCGACGGCAGGATGAGCCGTCTTAAGCAGACCAGCGAACTTGAGTTCCCCGGTACGCTGTCGAAGTTGGGCGGGGGTAATAACGCTGGAATGTCCGGGGTTTGAGGCCGCAAAAGCCAAGCCCTGTGACATCGAAAGGCAGAGTACAAACCCCGTAAATATGGTGAAATACCGACGCATCGGTTTCCTGAAGAGCAACCGCCATGCCAGAGCACGCTACGGGTGGCTAGGGTTGCTACCCGTAGAGGATCCATGGACGTTGCGATGCAGGCCACGTCGCCGTAACCCATCGATTCCACATGGCCGGAGCCGTCTCAGCTAAGGGTACGCAATTTGCTTTGTAACGTAGGAAGGCAGAGGTTGGCTGCGCTTGCCACACCGCCGGTTTGGGGCAAAAACGTAGTGTTTTCCTAGTAGTTGTGCTACTAGGGTCGAGAATATAGGGGATCCAACAGACCATGTTCAAGCCAACACAATCCACGCCGTCACTGATCACGTGGGTCGCTGCATTCGCGATCGCCATGAGCAGCGGATGTGGGGCTCGCGCGATTTCGGATGAACTCGATTTTCCAACGACCTCGGGTTCGCCGAATTCCAGTGCGAATCAGCCGGCAGACGTCGAGCTGCCGATTCCCGCGCCCACTTCATGCGAGGCACTTGGGTGGGTCAATTTCGAGGTTAGAGATATCAGTGGAAGCAAACTCTATTTTGAGTTTTGTGGGCCCGAAGAACTTCGCAAACATAAGGTCCAGGGCATCGACTCTTTCGTAGGAGCGTTCATTTCCGACACCATGCGTATCGATTTTGATCTAGGTATTTGGTCAGATCCCCTGACGGAACTCGATGACCAGGCCCAATTCAACCTAGATTCGACAATCATCGACGGTCGTACGGCGCGTTTGGTCAGCTGTCTTTACAACGGTCAAACTCAATCAGGCCATGCATATATCGCCGCCGCGCATTTTCCACGCATTCACGACACCTACCCGGAAACGAAACTCACCCTCTGGGTCGAGGGCGCGAGTACTACAGAACAAGACACCGCTCTCGCCCTATTCAAGACCGTTCGTTTCCACGACAGCCCCTACTAGCACGCGACAGCGCCAAACAACCGAGCAGCATCAAGAGAAAACCACCGCCCAAATCGCCTAGCGATTTGAACGGCGAACCATTCGTCGCGCAGCCACACCCCGCATCCTGTGGTGGTGACGGTGGCGGCATTATTCCATCGCCCGCTCCGGCGTCATTGTTCGGCACCGCGGCATCACCGTCGGGGAGGCCGCCATCAGCGCTCACGGCCGAACGAAAAAGCTCGGCCAGCTTGCGCCGTTCACCTAGCCATTTTTCGCCATCTTCCTGCCAAGCCACTGCCTGACTGCTGCTCACTTCGTTTAGCGCCTTGGGTACAAGCGCGGCTAAATACGCATCAACCAAATCCGATCGGCCCTTGGATTTGGCCAGAACCAGATACTCCACATCCTGGATTCCCCGACGCCAGTTCTTCAGTCGGATGCTGGGCAGTGGCATATCGAAGCCCTGGTCGCTGCCGGCAAATACGAAATCCCGACCGGGGTAAAAGAGCAAACCGTCGCCATTCATTTCGTCACCCCAACTATTCGTGAAATTGATGGGGTCCGTAAATACGTCCACATTGCCGCGTCCACCCTGAAAATCTTGATAGTACGTGGACTCCCAATAGAACCAGCGGGGGATTTCGTATTTGTATTGAATCAACGGATTCACGCGAGGTGAGACGGCCACATCATCGGTAGCGAAAGAGCCCGTATGGGGTCGTACGCCATTGTAGATCCAAACTCGCTTTCCTGCCGCGGTGAAACTCTTGGCCGTTTCAATATTGTAGGCGGCGGGATAGGACGCAAAAATATCGACGCTCAAACTTTGCGTGGGCGCCTGCGTCGTAAACGAAGGCACCGGCTCAATGGCCGAAGCGATTTCGTTTATTTCCTGATATTGAGAAGGCGACGGTTCATCCCGCACATAAAGGAAGTACTCGCAGTTCGGCGCGTTGGTGGCGAAAAAATCTGACCAGACCTTCGATTCAGCGGCTGACAGGCTGCCACCATAGGTCAGAATGGAATACATATCCTGCCCGACGCCTTCGCCGGGCCCTTCGTAGCCAGCTGATTTGGTGAAGGCGTCTCCGCTAAGTCGTTTGCCAAGCGCGTCGGTCGGCGCGCGTTTGTCGCCGAGAAATAGGGTAATCCGATGGCGTCGTGCCAGTTGATAGTGCCTCAGCCGAATAGCGTCGGCACTGCTTTGGCTTGCGCCCCACGGATCCTGAAAGTAGCGCGCCATCATCTGATCGCGATCGTTGTCGCTGCCCGAAAACCAGAGCATGGTTTTCGACGATGGTGTATCGGGGAGCGTCGCATCTAAGACCTCTAACTCCACTTGCATTGAGCAGCCCGGTGCATCGCAAACCACGCCGCCCACCCGAAACTCGATTTCGCTTTGGTACTTACCCGGAGGCGTAGCCTTGGGGATGTAGATATCGACCCAGAAACCTTGGTTCCTAGCAGGGGCGAGGTCGACGGCTTTCCCCGTTGAGACGGGGACCAAAGCATCTGGGACTTCGCCAAGCATATCCGCCGGCATGGCCGCCTGCGATTCCCAAGATAAGTTATGGGAACGCGTTGTGATGCTGAAATAGTGTTGGCGAAAGACCTCGATGTTACGGCCAATAAAATAGCGGGAAGGATCTGAAGAAATACCGTCGTTGTCGATGGGCCCTATTTTGTCGAAAGCCACGGACACGTTCTTCGTCGCGCTGCTTCCTCCGACACCGATCAACTGAAATGCAACGGTTTCATTTCGCGCACCAAGAACGCTGATGTGTCCCGCTTGTGCATCGAAAATGCCGTTCCCTGAACTCAGCGGGTGTTCAGTGGCTGTGGCTTTGACCTTCGTTCCATCGTCAAGGGCCCAGACCTTCACTATTTCGGCGTAAGACCGCAAGGAAGTAAATCCGAGAGCGACAAATAGAACCACCGACCAAAGCAACACGTTCCGTCTCATCTAGATCCTCTTACACTGAGTGAGAAGAGATCCTACAACAGATGAGAGGAGCGGATAACTCTGTTCTTAGGCGTTCACAGGGATTTCTCGGGGTTTCACTTCTTCCTTCTTGGCCAGCGTGACAGTCAAGACGCCATCCTTATAGCTAGCGGCAATCTTCTCGCTATTCACATTGGGCCCGAGCTTGAATTGACGAGAAAACGTACCGAAGCGACGTTCGCGCAAATGCCCGCCGGCTTTTTTCTCATCCTCCATATCTTCTCGTTTTCCGGAGAGGTGCAAGACGCCATCGTGAACTTTTAGCGCAATATTCTTCTCACTAACTCCAGGCAGGTCCGCCTTGAGTAGGAAGCTCTCTTCTGTTTCGGTAACATCCACCGTCGGACGAAAACTCTGAACTTCCGTTTCCACCGAGCAAGCATTAAAGAAGTCGTCGAATTCGCGGCCAAAACGATGAAACGATCGCGTGGGATTCCATAGCGTCAACATATTCATACCCTCCGTAGGTTGGTTTTGCGTTCCGTTTACGTGTCCAAGATGGGGCAGCTGAAGTAGGGATCAAGCGGTTGACAAGAAGTTTGTCAGCCCTATATTGCCGCGCCCCGCACCCGCAAGATGAGTACTTTCCCGCCTTTAAGAAGCCAAGGGATGATGGGCGATCAAAAGAAGGCCTCGCGGACATATGCAAAGTGTAACCCGATGTTGTAACCAGCTACTGAGAATCCGAAGATGTTGAGGCGGATGAACGCATGAATGGAATTTCTGAAATAGGCAACTCAATCGAAACAGACCTTGTCCAGTCGAGCGCTGAGGAGTTCGGTATTTGCTTTCGCACCATCGTCGAAAACACGCCTGTTCCAACGATCATCGTATCATTGGACGACGGGCAATGGCTCTACGCAAACCAAGCTGCGCGTGGGAACCAGTCTAGGGAGTTTTTCAAACGACAGAATCACTCCCTGATGTCCTTATGTGCCAATGACGATGACTTCCACACGCTTTGGAAATCGGTACAGAGCGGCCAACCATTACGGGAGCATCATATTCGACTACAAAAAAGCGACGACGAACTCTATTGGGCCATCCTTTCCGCGATGCCCATCAAGTTCGGCGGGAAGAAGGCATCGCTAGTCAACTATGTCGACGTGAGCAGCCAAAAGGAGCGAGAGGAAACCCTGCATCGTATGGCGAATCACGATCCGCTAACGGGATTGGCAAATCGTTCAGTCTTCCTGAAAACGGGTAATAGAGAGATTTCCATTGCCCGGCGCCAAGTCGACTACCAATTCGCGGTTCTCTTCATCGACCTGAACCAGTTCAAAACCTTCAACGACACGTACGGCCACGGTGCGGGCGACAAACTTCTAGTGGAATTTTCTGATCGTCTACAGAAGTCGGTGCGCCCCAGCGATCTCGTTGCGAGAATGGGCGGAGATGAATTCACCGTGCTATTGACTCATTTGCAAGGAGATATCGAACTTCCCTGTATCGTCCGGCGAATATCTGACGCCCTGCATGCGCCCTATTTCATCGAAGGCCGGCATCTATCGCCCAGCGCGAGCATCGGTGTGGCAACTTACGATCCCGACTTTGAAAACGTCGAAGCCATGCTGCGCAGAGCGGATGCAGCCATGTACCGAGAAAAAGCAAAGACCGGCGACTACCGCGCCGTCGCGAACCTGCAACACGCTTAATTCACCTTCCTTCGCAACAAAACAAAGTCACATCGAATCAGAAAACGCGGCTTTAAAGTCCACCGGGAGCGCCGCGGGTTGGCGGTCGTCGCCAAAATATACCATGGCCACGAAACCCTTGACCAACAGCTCAGATTCGGAGCCGTCTTCTAGGCGATAAACCTCGTGGGTAATGCGAAAACCGCAGCGGCGTATCTCCGTCAAATGGGAACGGATTTCCAGGGCGTCGTCAAAGCGAGCCGAGGCCTTAAAATCACAGTAGGCCTCGGCAATGGGCAGTCGCCAATTATAGGGGAGTTCCAATTCGCGAAACATCTCCACGCGACCGAGCTCAAAATAGATGAAATAGTTATTATAATAGACGATTCCTGCAGCGTCGGTCTCAGCGAAGCGCACCCGGGTTGTCGTTAGAAAGGTCCTGCCCATCGTTGACTCCAGATTGTAGTCGAAGGCGGAAATCGCCCGTGAGGATCTTCTACCATTTGCTGACGTTTGCCAGCTGCAATTTGCTAACCTGCCGTTATCCATGCGCTTCCCGTCAGTTGCATTCCCCCCATAGTTTCCTTCCCCTTGCATAGAGAGATCACTTTCGATTTCCGAGAAAAAGTCACGGGCGATGCACTATCGCTTGCCCTATAATTGGCATTCACCAAAAGAGGTTCATGTTGATGCGATATCTCGGAAGTTTCACCGATGCTGGCCCGCTGTTGTCGCGAAAGCGCAACGCGAGGAGGTTTCGATATTCGTTCGTCCTCGTTGCCTCACTCATCTCCACGGTCGCGTTTGCCAAAACCTATCAGGTCGGCCCGTCACGTTCCCAAAAGAGCTTGAGCGAGTCGTTCATGTCTTCGCTGAAAGCGGGTGACGTGGTGGAAATCGACGGCGATCATACGTACGGCGGTTTTGAGATCACGGCCTCGGGTACGTCAGCCAATCCGATTACCATTCGAGGCGTTCGCGTAAATGGAAAACGCCCGGTCATCCAATCCAGCGGCGGATTCACCGTGCACGTCAGTCTAGCCGAACATAATGTCATTGAAGGTCTGGAAATAACCGGCGGCCATATTTGCTTCCGTCACTACGGCGCTCACACCATCTTGCGAGATACCGAAATCCACCACTGTACCAATGGTATTTTGGGAACCGACTACTCGTCGGGACCGTTGACGGTAGAGTATACGGAGCTTCATAATAACGGTTCCGGCGATCAGCATCACCAGATCTATATGACCACGAACTCCACCGAATATCCCGGCTCTGTCTTCCGGCTGCAATACAGTTACATCCATAGCGGCATCGGCGGCAACAACGTCAAGACACGGTCGGAGCGCAACGAGATTTACTACAACTGGATTGAAGACGCCTTCTATCACGAGCTAGAACTGATCGGCCCCGACGCTGACGACTATGACCCAAGAGGTGAGGTGCTCCCACGAGAAGATTCCGATATCGTCGGCAACGTATTGCGTAGTATGCCCAACACATCCTGGTGCACCATACGTGTGGGCGGCGACGGCACAGGTGGCACCGCTGGCCGTTACCGCTTTGTGAACAATACAATATTGATCCCCTCCTCGATGACGGGTGCGGTATTTCGTCACTTCTCAGTTCTCGAGAGCATTGAAATGCATAATAACGTGCTCTATGCGGAAGGTGGAGGAGGCTTGAAGGTGGCCCTGCAACAGGGGCTCGACGCCAACTGGGATGAACACGAAGAAGATGTCTACGTCTGGTCCACGGGCAAGAAGGTCATCGCGGGAACCAATAATTGGATTCCGACGGGCTCGACCGGAATTCCCACCCAATGGACGGGCACCCTAACCGGCACCGATCCTGGCTTCGAAAACCTTAGCACCTTCGATCTTCGGCCAACTGCAAGTAGCCCTCTCGTCGACAAAGGAGCGAGCAGCACAGCGTCTGCGGTCGGCTATGACTTTCCAAATCCCCAGGTGATTCCGCTCTTTTCACCGCCGGCTCGAACACTCCTCAGCGTAGGAACGATTCAGGCACGGCCGGCGGTTGGCACCATGGATATCGGCGCCTACGAATACGGAAGCGGACCGCCCAACACAAACCCAGGCACGGGTGGAACAGGCGGTACGGCAGGCACGGGCGGAACGGGCGGTACGGCAGGCACAGGTGGAACTGGTGGAACTGGTGGAACTGGTGCCACGGGCGGTACGGGCGGTACGGGCGGTTCCGGCGGAGGCGAAACGCTCCCCACAGATGCGGGTGTCGATGGCAACACCACCCAGAACAATCTAACCAATACAACCCTCAGCGGTGGTTGTGCCTTGACGCCAGACCCTGTAACGGGCGCGAGCCTATTCCTCCTCATTGCTGCCATGTTTTGGGCGTTCCGTCGGCGCGGACGCCGCTAGCGGACGGTCCGGCCAAGGGCCGTAACCACCTATTAAAACACAACTTATTCTGCTCCTTCCAAGGGGTACCTATTTGCGCCCAGCGGGTCTAGAATAGTTGGCGATGGTCGCGATGAAACTACTCGATTTTCCCAGTTCTTTTTCCCTGGGTACGGGACTGCGTCAGCTCTACAAACAGGGCTTGGGCGTACGGTCGCTTCTCTTCTTAGCCATCGACGAACACGGTGGCGTGCACCTTGCCATCGCTGATCAGATCCCCGATGGCAAGCAGCTCAAGAAGCTCAAGATCGGAATGAAGCTCTCGATCGCTTGGCCATTCGAGGGCCGCTATTTCTATTTCGATTCAATTCATCAACTCGCGCCGGGAACGAGCCTCGTCAACGGAGACCGACGCATTCGCACCGTCTCGCGAATGTTCGATGTTTCCGATTTGGTATCCCGCTTCATTCACGCTGGCGGCGAGGATAGCGTCTTTTTCGGTTGCACCCCCCACCAACCCGGTAGCTGGTGGATACGGGATGACAAAACCATCGCCTTGCACGATCGCGGCCTTGTGGAGATCGTACCCACCGAGCTCGGGTTGGTCGCTCGACGTATTATGGACGATGGGCTCTACTTCCTACCCCAGGAAAAGGCCTTAGCCGGCGAACTCGACCAATGGTATCGCGTCTTCGAATCGCCCGTTGGCAACATCCTGATGCTAGAGCGTCGCGTCAAGCGAGGGCGCCTGGCCATCAGCGGCCAACGCGGCCTCGTAGAGGTCGATGTCACCAACCTTCCCCGCGTCGAACAAACCGGTCAGGTGAATCACGACGGGGGCTATTGCATATTGGGTCGCACTTCCGACGGACTTTTTGCCGTCAGCCACGGCAAACCAAGAGACTGGGGTTACGAGGAAGTCGAGCCTGCGGTTCTGTTGGGAAGCAAAGGTGGTACTTTTAAAGAACTGGAACCGCTGATAAAGAAGTCCAGCTTCAAGACGGTTTAGCTCTTGCCACACAGCGACACCCTTCCCGTCCCGCCTGACCTTAGTCGAAACGGCTATGAAGTTATCCATTGTATCGGACAAGGGGCTGTCGCAACCGTCTGGAAAGCGAAGCTCATCGAATCGGGTGAATTCGTTGCCATCAAACTGCTTCGCTCAGAGGAAGCCGATCTGGAAACGATACAGCGTTTTTCCCAAGAGGTTTCCCTGCTCAAGGAGTTAGGCCATCCAGGCATCGTCAACGTCTACCATACGGGAGTAACGCACCACGCAAACCCCTTTGTCGTCATGGAATGGATAGACGGCACGAGTCTTCGATTCCTCCTCGACCGCGAGAACACACTTCCGCTGAACCAAGTTGATCAGATCAACAGTCAACTCGCAGCCGCGCTCGCACTCGCCCATAGCAAAGAAATCGTACATCGCGACCTGAAACCAGAAAACCTGCTGTTGACACCGGGAGCCAACCCGCACGTCAAAGTGGTCGACTTTGGTATGGCAAAGTTGCTGCGCCCTGAAGCGCCAGAACTTACCTTGCGCAATGCGATTTTCGGTACCCCGCAATATATGTCGCCCGAACGCGCCATGGGTCGAGAAATCACGTCAGCCGCAGATGTCTACGCCATGGGCATCATGGTGTACGAAATGGTCTCGGGCCGCCGGCCGTTCGACGCTCGTCAGCCGACAGAGGTTCTGATCAAACACGTGAAGGGTGACGTTCCCGCCTTGGAGGGCATCCCCGACAACATTGAGAATGTCGTCTGTTCCGCGTTGGCAAAAGAACCTCAGGATCGTCCTAGTGCCCTCGAATTCGGCGACCGTCTGACGGCGGCTATCGCGGCGAATGCCTAACTGGTCATTCCTAGGGCTTTCTTGCCGTAGTTCTTAATCGTCTTCGTGTAGGGTTCCCACATCGCGCCAGAATCGACCTCTTCCAACAAATCCTCGTAGATCTCGGACATGTCTTCTTTGAACGAGGTATCGACCTTTACCGACTTATCAGCCCACCGATGGCAATAAAGACACGTGTCGCAATCTACGTCTTGGCAACCCTTTGTCTTAAAACGCTCCATGAAGCCATCCAGTGCGCGGTTGTCGATCTGCACAGGGTTCGCGCCCTTAAGCGGATAGAGCATGCTGCTCCGGCGACCGAACTTCATTATCTTGGGGAACTTCAAGAGATTGATCGAGCGTGGCTTTGCAAAGTACCGAACAAGGCGGCGATAAGAATATGCGTCGGCTGCCTTGTCGCCAAAAGACTCCTCCGAATAGGCATAGTTTTGAACCAAGTCGAGGAGGTTGCCGTCGTATTTGCGCTCCGAATAGGCCTTGATGCGCTTGAGCAAGATCGGCGTAGGCGTATTGCGCTCGACAATTTTGAAGTTGTTGAACCCCATGGCTTCGTAGAGATGAAGATCTTCCGGCCGAATCCAGTTCGCCCGAATATAATTCACCGGGTCATCGAGGCGGATTTGGTTGCAGCGAAGCGAACAATAGTCTAGCGGAAACCCCTTGCTCCCCTTCTGGGAAGCAGAGGAAAGCGTAACCGCATGGTTGCCAGCAATGGCGCAGTCGTAGCGACACCAATTGTTGACGATCAACTGCAAATCTACGTCTTGAGCGGCATCTTGCATCGCCTGAAGAATATCGAATTCACGATGCACACTGACCTCGTTCACCGCGATACAGTCCGCGCCATTTTCCTGCCAAAACCGAACCTTTCGGGCGTTGTTGGTAAAACGGTGAGAACTGATACGTACTTTGAGCCGCGGATGGCGGTTCTTGATCAGCTTCAAGAGATAGATATTGGCAACGGTAACGGCATCAACACCAATGCCGTCGATCCAATCCAACAGAGCGTCCATTTCGCGCTGCCCCTTGCGCGTATATTCGATGTTGTCCATCGCTGAAGCATTCAACAGGTAATTGAATTCGACGCCCTGACGATGCGTTCTTGCCACGTAGTCTTCTAGTCGTTTTCGATCCACACTGGGCAGGTAGAACGATGGGCGCCCCCCGCCAAACGCGTCTTCCGTTAGCTTTCCAAAAACTTCGTAGACGGGATAAGGCGCGAGGCCGTCGATGAGTGCATCATCAAAATTGCACGCTACCGAGAATTTCATTATCTGCTTTCCTTTCCTGAAGCCACCGCTCGTAGGGGCGTAGGCAAACCGATTTCTCTGACAAATTGGAGGAATTCATCGAAGTCGAACTGTTGTTGACAGTCGCTCCTCGCCAATGAAGGACAAGGATGCATTTCCACCATCAAACCGTTGGCGCCGGCCGCAAGCGCCGCCCGCCCCAAGGGAGCAAGGATATCTTTCCGCCCGGCAGCGTGCGTTACATCCACGACCACCGGCAGATAGCTCATCTGGCGCAATAGAGGGACGGCAGAAATATCGAGGGTATTTCTCGTCTGCCTTTCATAGGTACGAATTCCACGCTCACAAAGGATGATCTCTTCGTTACCGCTGTCGATGATATATTCAGCTGAATGCAGGAGTTCGTCCAACGTCGCGCAAAGGCCACGTTTGAGCAAGACGGGCTTGCCTATTTTCCCCACAGCTTTCAACAGATCGAAGTTCTGCATATTCCGCGCGCCAATTTGCAATACATCTACGTAGCGCGCGACCAACTCGACCCTTCGTGTATCCATCACCTCGCTAACCACCGAAAGCCCATACCGGTCGGCGGTTTCCCGCAGGATCTTTAGCCCGCGCTCGCCCAGGCCCTGAAAACTATAGGGCGACGACCGTGGCTTGAAAGCGCCCCCTCGCAGCAGGGTCACCCCCCATGAGGAGAGCATACGACCCACTTGGTCCATCTGCTCTTCACTTTCAACAGAGCACGGACCAGCGATTAGAACGTTCTCCTTCCCAATGACGGCCTTGGGAGTCTGGATGATCAGATCTTCTTCACGCCGGCTGCGACTAACCCGCAACGCGGATTCACGATGTTCATCCATCACCCCCAGCGACGCACGAAAAACCTCGCTGAAGAGACGCTTGATCGTTTCGTCGGAGAACGGGCCTTGGTTACTGCGGATCAGACCGGCTAGCATCTCCTGCTGTCTCATTGGGTCAAAACTATCTGCGCCGAGACCGCTCTTATAATCCTGAGCTTCGGTAACCAATTCCGCCCGCCGATTGAATAGCGCCAGGAGTTCATGGTTGACGCCTTCCAACTCTACTCGCAACGACTCCAGTCTTTCGGCATTCATGCGTGTTGCTCCGTCGGGGCGTAGTCGGTAAGCATCTGCGAAAGCAAACCATTTGCTGATATCGCCTGTTGGGCTTCACTAACCACCCGCGCCACGATTTCCCGGCTTACCTTAGGGGTGCGCTCCGGTATGAGGGTATCTGTCCCCTCCTCGACCTCCTTCAAGGTCGCCAAGGCTAGCGCCAACGGAACGGTGCAAAAGAGCCGAATCGCTTTTCCTTCAGGCACCGGCCAAAGCGCAGTGTATTTCTCAGCGCGCTTCAGATGAAACCGTGCGCGTCTGCAAACCGCTTGGACAACCGACATGGCGGCCTTGCGCCGCTTGGGGTCGAGTATGTCGTCCAACGAAATCCCATATTCGTCAGCCAGGCTTTGGGGCAGGAAGCAGTCGCCCCTTTTGTAGTCCGTGGCCACATCCTTGACGATGTTGACCATCTGTAGACCGAGGCCGAAGCTAACTGAGTATTGGTGAATCTCCTCACGCAGCTTGGCGTCGAGGTTCGGCATCGTGCCTTCGAAGAGGGATGTCAACAATTCGCCGACGGTACCCGCGACGAAATAGCAGTAGCGCTCCAGATCGTCCACATCCAACAGACGTAGCTTCTCTTCTCGCTGGCCACGTTCCATATACTCTTTCATCCCAGAGGACATGCAGAGCAAATGGGGACGAATGGCCTCTCGCTGTTGCGCTGGCAACCGACGAAATGCCGAAAATACGAGGTCGCTGTTGGCCACGAGTTCACCATCTGATGAATCGCCGCCCAGTTTCAATTCTGTCGCGCAGTTGTTGAAGGGAAGGACCTCCAGTTCGTCGTCTGCCACCAACGCATCGAAGAGTGAGAAGAGCTGCCGTTTCCCGTCGAGCGAAACTACCGCATCATCCTCAACCGCATCTACTGTGCGGCAAAGCAGGTACGCAATTCGCACGGCCGGTCTCAATTCTTGGGGTAGCATCTCGATGGAGATCGCAAACGTACGTGATACTTTGGGCAACATCTCGACGCAGAAGGCGAGTTCCTTCTTTTCCGCAGCGTCCCCCCCTTCGAAGAGCCCTTGAATAGGGGCCAAGAAGAGATCGCACATTCCCAGCACCAGGGATTCCAAAGCGGGAATGCGCGCTTTCGCAGCCGCCGCCAAGGCAGCGCGGCGCCGACGAGAAATCTCAGCCAGAGAAAACTCCAGGGCACCACCGTCACGAAGATGCGCGATGACTTGCTTTATTTCTTCCGAACGGGTCTCTTCCCTTGGACGGTCGAGTATCTCGCGCAGCCAGCCGCGGGTTTTCTCGTCGCCATGCTGTAGCGCATAGACGGCCAACGCCGACCGTTTACCCTCGGCAATATCGCTACCTGGCTCGTCTCTTCCTTTATCTCCAAAGAGGTCGAGAAGGTCGTCTTGAATCTGGAAGAGAACACCCATTTCCGTGGCTGCTTCCTCAAGGGCAGCGATGACTCGTGGCGAGGCCCCGCAAACCGTGGCCGCTCCGGCCATGGGAATAGCAAATAGCCCAGAGGTTTTTCCCTCGACCATGCGGAAATAGTCGTCCAGGTTGGGGTTCGCCATTTCGGTCAATGCAAACTCTCGCTCCTGCCCATCGAGAACCTGAAGTGTTCCCAATAGCAATCGTTTTGAGACGCCTTGGCGACAGCGCAGGGAGACGTTCAAATTTTCCAGGAGTAGCAATGCGTAGTAGAACATCGCATCGCCGAGGTTGATGGCCTGTGCTGAGCCATAGCGACACCAAACGGTTTCCCTACCCCTCCGAGTACGGTCACCGTCCTGCAGATCGTCATGCACCAACGTCGCGTTGTGCAGCATTTCGCAAGCCGCGCCGAATGGGATCAGTTGCGCGGGATCGTTATCCAAGCATTCTGCAACCATCAAAGGCAGCATCGCCCTTAAGCGTTTGCCTCCGCTGGACATATGGTAGGTGGACATTTCCCCGAGACTGCTGGCTTCCGGGTTGGACGCCCTTACCGTTTCCTCGATCAACTGGAGTATTTCGGGAAGGTATTTATTGCCCAAGGATTTGAATTTGCTGGCCGTATCCATAATCTTCCTATTCCCCGCTGACTACGCTGCGCGCAGGCGCAAGAGCACCTCTTTTGCCGCGTTGATATTGATGGTTCCCTCTTGAGCGATGATCTCTGCGAGTCGAGAGATTTCATTCGTTGTCGCCCCAGCCTGCAGAGCAATTTTTCGAGCATGCAAGGCCATATGCCCGCGTTGAATCCCCTCCGCAGCGAGCGCGCGCAATGCGCCGAGATTCTGAGCTAGACCCACAGCCGCAACAAGCGACGCCAAATCCGCGGCACCGTTGACTCGAGAAATTCGACGGGCCACACCAACCGTTGGATGAACATCAACGATGCCGCCTACGGTACCGACCGCCATGGGGACCTCTAATTCACCGACCAGTTCCCCTTCTCCGACGCGCCAGCGCGCCAGAGCGGTATAGCGACCATTCCGCGACGCGAAAGCGTGGGCGCCTGCTTCAACCGCCCGCCAATCTTGACCGAAGGCAACGAGGACAGCATCGATGCCGTTCATCACGCCCTTATTATGGGTAGCCGCCCGATAGGGGTCGCGCTCGGCAAAGACCGATGCTTCTTCGATACCGCGAGCCAAGTCATATCCGCTGAAACCGTCGTGTCGGTTCAACGCGGAAAACGGAACTGCACCTCGTACGATGACGCGTCGTTTGTCGCTGAGGTTGCTCAGAATTCGCAGCCTCACTCGTCCCTTGCTCAGCTCGGCCAAGTCGGGTGCTATCCGTTCACACATGGCATTGATCGCGTTGGCCCCCATAGCGTCGCAGACGTCGACGACAAGGTGAACGATTAGCATCGTTCCCAGGGGATCGTTTTCATCCATTGGAGGCAGCACTCTGATCTCAAGGTCAATGGCACCACCGCCTGCCGCCCTCAGCCTCGCATGCCGCTGATTGGCCAAAGCGAGCAGCGCTTCCTTTCGCTCGAAGATACGGGTCTTGGCCTCTTCGATCTCAGGAACGTCCATCAACTGAATCTGCCCCACCATATGAGCTGGCGATACGTGAGCGACGACGCCCCCTCCTTGGCGAAGCAACTTTGCCGCGTAGCTCGCTGCCGCGATGACGGATGGCTCCTCTGTCGCCATGGGAATCAATCGGTCTCTACCGTTGATCATCATATTCGCGCAGAGCCCTAGCGGCATATTGATCAAACCGATGGCGTTTTCCACCATACGATCTGCATGCTCTTCCTTTAGGCTCCGTTCGCCACTGAGTACTTCTCTATCTTCGACGCTGAGATTCACCACGCGGGCCAACTCGTCTCGTCGTTTTTCTAATGCAAGCCGGTAGAATCCCGGCAGCTCACTATTGATCATGTAAAATCTTCCTTCTCCGGTTCTTCGAAATCATCGCTGGGGCTTTTACTGGGCGAATGAAGGCCATGGACCATCAGCCCGAAAGACCGTTGCCTCACGAAGCTCCTCAATGTCTTTTGCGCCGACGCAGAAACTGATGACGCGCAGTTCATATACGAGAGTCTCGAGCGCGTGAATCAGGCTTTCTTCCCCTTCTTCCGCGGCAACCAATAGGGGTTGTGCCAATGCCACAGCATCCGCGCCGAGGGCCAAAGCCACTGCGATATCCATCCCATTACGAATTCCACCAGACGCGATTACTAAGCGGTCGCCCATCGCCTCGCGACATAGGGGCAACGATTGGGCGGTAGGAACACCAAGACCGGCCAGCCGTTCGCCAACTACGGCCTGACTGCTTCGCTCTGGTGCACGATAGCTCTCTACCTTGGCCCACGAAGTGCCCCCAACGCCCGCAACCTCAACGCCCGCCAACGGCAAGCGCCGCAGCTTTTGAAGCGCCTTTGCGGATAAGCCAGCCCCAACCTCTTTCACCAAACAGGGCAGTTCTAGCGTTTCGATTGTTTGGCCCATCTTGGCCCACAGCCCAGCAAAGCAGGTATCGCCCTCTGGCTGAATCGCCTCTTGCAGGGGGTTCAGGTGGAAATTGATGGCATCGGCCTTTACGGCGTGCATGGCTTCAGCGATCATCCCGCTGTCCACACCAAGGTTCAGTTGAACCGCGCCGATGTTTCCGATCAGTAGAGGTACGCCGTCGACTTGCTCACGGACGGCAAAGCTAGACGTAAGACCCGGGTCCGCAACCATTGCGCGCTGAGACCCAAGCGCCAAACCAACGCCCACCTTCGCGGCAGCGTTGGCGAGGCGGCGATTGATTTCCTTCGCCCGTTCAGAGCCGCCTGTCATAGCACCTATGATCAGTGGCGCCGCGAGCGCCTTCCCGAGTATTGTCTTTTCGGTGCTTACGTCCTGAAGGTCTATTTCGGGTAGCGCATCGTACTCAAGAGTGTAGCCGCCGAGTCCGGTGGCAACACCTCTGGGAACGAGCGGTTTTTGCAAACAGAGATCCAGATGCTCATCTTTGCGTGAAATTATTTCCTTACTCATGGTTCGGGGTACAGCAAAGTACGTGCCACACCGACATGTAGCGGCGGTGTGGGCTAGTGATCGAAGATTGCAACACTTGCTGCTAAAGGTGACTCATTCGTCGCGTACCACAAGCGTTCACAGTCGCACTAGTGTGCGGAATCGCACGGAGTTTTTTGCCTTTGCGAAGCGTTTCTACTTTGAGTTTGGACGGCCCTCTGCCTATGGTACGCGCTGCTACGACGAACGATTATCATGCAAAGCGCAAACAACACTCTCGAAGATTTTCTCGGCGAAGTTCTACGCGGCGTCGCAAAGATCCTCGGCTGCAACTCGACAAGCCTGATTCTGATCAATGAAACAACCCAGGAGTTACAGGTTCGCGTCGGCACAATGGCCGTGAGCTATCCGGTACTATCCCAAATCGAAGACCTTCTCGGCAGCAGCTTCAGCGAAATCTCAGTACCTATTCAAATGGCTTCCGATAGCCTGATCTACCGGTGTTGGCTCGAACGCTCGATCCTAGAAACAGCATCGCTCGGAGAACTCGTCGGTAGGGGAATTCCCCAACAAGCCGTGGAACAAATCGGCCCGTTGGTAGGCGACCGACGCTTCATCTGCGTCCCAGCGCTGAATGCGGGCCGTAACTATGGTGTACTGCTCTTTGACAAAACCGGCCTTCATCCTTTCAGCCGCCAACAGAGACAGGTACTCCTCCGCCATGCGCGAAGCATCGGTGAGATCATTAAGAGCAGCATGGTGGGCCAAAGCCGCAGTATTGTCACCGCTGCCGCTCCGGAAGGTCCCGACTATATCCTATTCAGCGCTGACGGTAATGCGATCGGCCACGGCCCCATCGAATCGTCATTGGTCAAGCATGTCCTGATAGATGAAGATCAACTGTGCGCGCTTAAGAAGGCGATCCTTAGTTTTGAGGTCGAAGGCACACGGGGTAGCCTGGGAAAGAAAGGGCTGCGCTACACTTTGTCGAGCCATATTCTAGCGGGTAGAAAAGGCGTGCTCTGCCAGCTAGATTGGGTGGAAAAGAAACGCAGCAGCTCTCTTGAAGATCAACTCCTTCGTCTAACCCTGGGTGATCCCGCACCAACCCTCTTTGTCGACAGCGGATTTCGCATCACATCGTGCAACGAGGCCACAGAACGACTTTTTGGTTTGTCTGCGGATGAAGTCATCGGAGAGGCCATTGGCTCACTCTTTCGCGACCCGAACGAAATCGTGGATATTCTAGGACTCCAAAGCCTCGATCCCCTCAGCCCTTATTGCGAAGAAACAACGACGGCTATCCGTCGCGATGGCACCCTCTTCCCATCCTTGGTTCGCGCACTTCTACTCGTCGATGATGAGAACCAAGTTGTGGGCTTCCTCGTACTTGTTAGAGAGAATCGAACAGAAGCCCTTCCCAACTCCGAACAAATTCTCTTTCATGAAAGGCTTGCGAGTATGGGGGAAATGGCCGCCCAACTCGTGCACGAGATCCGCAACCCTCTCGTGGCCATTGGTGCGACACTGGAGGGGCTTCTACAAGAAGAACTCCAAGGCGACCAAGGTGAACTCCTTCGATCGGTTGTAAAAGAAATCAACCGCATGGATATGGTTCTGAAAGACTACATGGCTGGTCGCCACGAGCTTTCCTTCGCTGAAGTGAAGGTCGCAGATGTTGTGGCAGATGCCAAGAATGTTGTCCAAGGTGCTCGTGGACTGGCAAACCAAGAGATCATCATAGAAGTCGATCCTGAACTGAGTATCGTTGCCGACTACGATGCGATGAAACACGTATTCTTCAACCTATTTTTGAACGCACTCGATGCCTCACCGAAGTCGGGTACCATCACGTGCCGAACGACGGTGGGTACGCAAGATATTTCCGTGGCCATCTGTGATCAGGGGCCCGGACTCAATGCACCACCGGCACAATGTCTTCGTCCATTCTTTACGACGAAGAGCAACGGAACCGGCTTGGGTCTAGCCGTGTGCAACAAAATTGCCAAAGCCCATGGTGGACTAGTGGAACTACGCAACGGTGCCAACGGGGGCTGTGAAGCGGCCGTGGTTTTACCGCAAAGGCGATTGCCAGATATGAGTCTCAACCGATGACAAACGACTATTTCAGAGCCCTCGTCGTTGAAGACGAAGACCTTTACGCCCGCGCCATCAGCCGAGAACTCGGCCGACAAGGAATCGGCTGTGATGTCGCTTTCTGCGGCGAAGACGCCCTGCTGAGAACCGAAAAAGAAAACTACCAATTGATCCTGCTTGACCATCGTCTGCCAGATGAAGACGGGATTAAGATGATCCCTCTGCTCTTAGCAAAGCAACCTCAGGCCGCATTGGTTATGATGACGGCCTACCACGCTATTCCCAACGCGGTACGAGCTATTCGACAAGGCGCCGAAGACTATATTGTCAAAGAAACGAGCATTCAGCCGATCGTCTCCCGTGTGTTGGAAATCCGCGAGCGTTTCCGGATCCGCGAAAGCAGTGACGGCTGGCAAGATCATAAGCGTAGCGGGCTTATCGGAAACTCACCGGCGATTCGATCAGTGGTCGAGGAACTCAACCAAATCGCGAAGTCTCCTGAAACGACCGTTTTGCTAACCGGCGAAACCGGCGTGGGAAAAGAGGTGGCAGCGCGCTATCTGCATCAGATATCGGCACGCCATAAACGACCGCTGGTCAACGTCGACTGCCTAGCCATGCCACCGACGCTAGCCGAATCCCTGCTATTCGGACACGAAAAGGGCGTTTTCACGGGAGCGGATGCCACCCGCATTGGTGCGTTTGAAGAAGCTGGCGCCGGGACGATATTCCTCGACGAAATCGGCGATATTGGCGAACTTCAGGGCAAACTATTGCGCGTGCTGGAAAGCCGACGTTTCAAGCGCATCGGATCGCTCAAGGAAATCCCGCTTCGCGCGAGGGTGGTCGGCGCAACGAATAGGGACCTATCGGAAATGGTCGGCCGAAACGAGTTCCGACGCGATCTCTATGAACGCCTTTCGGTATTTCCCATTCATCTTCCTCCTCTGCGAGAACGCGCCGACGATATCTACCTACTCGCAGACCATTTTCGAGAGTTTTTTGCGCAACGTCTGCACAAGGGCGTTGAGACCATCGGCGACGTCGTGCGACACCAGTTGGCATCCTATAGTTATCCAGGCAACGTACGTGAGTTGAAGAATATTATTGAGCGTGCGGTGATCATTTGTGAAAGTGGGCGGTTGGAGCTAAAGCACCTGCCACAGCGTGTTCTCGATGCCAGCCGGCCAACGAAAAACCCCTTGGCCATTCCGATTAGTTTCGTCCCGGGCATAGATAGCTTGGAGGCGTTGGAGAAGAGAATGATTCGCCAAGCGATGAAACGCTCAGCAAACGTCAAAGCTGAGGCGGCTCGACTCTTGGGCATTAGTCGCTACCAACTTTTGCGACGAATGGATAAATATCGGATCAAAACCGACGACGATGCAGCCGAATAGTCAATCTGATCCTCATTCCCCTGCGAGCGTCAGCGGCTGGGGATGCGCTAAAGTTATTCTCGTCGGCGAGCATTTCGTCGTACACGGCGCCCCAGCGTTGGCCCTACCACTAGATTCCGTGGGCACACGCGTGACGCTGCGCACGGCAGATGAAGGAAAATCCAGGTTGGAACTTCCTGAGGCCGCCAAATCGGATAAGAGCAAGGAAGTCGTCGACCGAGCGTTCGCGATCTTGGGGCTCTCAGATAGACGGCACGACTGGAATGTTGGAGTCGAATCCACTGTTCCCCTGGGACAAGGGTTGGGCTCGTCGGCTTCCTACGGTTTGGCCTTATTGCGAGCCCTGGCCGAAGCCATTGATCGCCCCTTGAGCTGCGAGCAACTCAGCGAGCATGCATATGAGATCGAGAAGATCTTCCACGGCCGACCGTCAGGGGTGGACAACACGGTAATCGCCTACGAAATACCTGTCATCTTCTCGGCCAACGAAGGAATTGATCTATTAAGACAAGTTACCTTGCCTCGGCTCATCCTCGCGAGCACCGGTACGGCGGGTTCAACTCAAGACGCAGTGGCTAAAGTACGACAGCACCGGCAAGAAAATACGCGTCGTTTCCGTGCACTGTGCGACGAAGCCAAGGCGATCACTGAAAGCTGCGCTTCATTGCTTCAAACGAAATTTGGCAGCGACATGGGCAGGGAAATGGGCAAGCATTTGGATCACAGCCACCGGCTTCTGCAGGAAGTCGGTGTGTCGACAATTGAATTGGATTGTTTGGTCGATACCGCTCGAAATGCCGGCGCCTACGGTGCCAAACTAACTGGAGCGGGTTTCGGCGGATTCATGCTAGCCGCTATCGACCCCACGATGGAAACCAAAATCTGTAAAGCGCTAGAAGACGCGGGCGCCAAACATATCATCGCGATGGGAGGCAGCAATGCGAGCTAGCGCTCAAGCGCATGCAAATATCGCCCTGGTCAAATACTGGGGCAAACGAAACCTCGAATGGAATTTGCCTCTCGCGGGCAGCCTTTCTCTTACCCTTGATGGACTCACCACCACGACGACGGTGTCCTGGAACGAAACAGGGTCAGACCGACTTATACTCGACGGAAAAGAGGCCACCGCCGGCGCTCTAGATAAGGCGCGGGTCGTACTCGATGAGATCCGTCGTCGCGCCAATATCGACGCCTTTGCCCACATCGAATCGGCAAACAACTTTCCAACCGGGGCAGGCCTTGCATCGTCAGCTTCCGGCCTCGCGGCACTCACACTTGCCGCGGCTCGGGCGGCGAACTTCGATTGTTCGCCCGAGGTCTTGAGTATTATCGCACGGCGGGGATCAGGTTCCGCCTGCCGCAGCATTTTTGGCGGTTTCGTCGAATGGCTTCCAGGAAAGCAGGAAGAAGGAAACGACAGCCACGCAGTTCAGATATTTCCCGCAGACTATTGGGATTTGCGCGTGGTGGTAGCGGTGATCCAAGATCGCGCCAAGGCCGTAAATAGCACCACGGGAATGCTGCATACAGCTGAGACCAGCCCATTCTTCCAGCCCTATATCGATACGGTAGAAAACGATATCACTCAGGCCAAGAAAGCCATTGCAGATCGCAAGATCAAAGCTCTCGGCGAAATTGCCGAACGTTCCGCCCTTCGTATGCACGCCTCGATGATGGCGGCTGACCCGGCGCTCATCTATCTGCAACCCAATAGTTGGCGCGTCATCGACCGCGTCAAAGAACTACAGATGGATGGCGCTGAATGCTTCTTCAGTGCAGACGCCGGTCCGAATGTGAAGGTCTTCTGTACGCCTCAGGCCGAAGAGGAACTCACGGCGGAAATAGGCCGTATTGAGGGGGTGAAGAAAATTATCAATGCCACCGTGGGTGGAGACGCCAGGGTCATCTAATGCAAGGTCGGTCTTTTCGCTTTCAAGCGCCAGCAAAGCTCATGTTGGCGGGAGAATATTCGGTATTGGGCCCTTCTGGGCTCTCTCTGTCGCTCGCCATCGCCAACCAGGGCGTGGAGGCTGTTGGGCAATCTGCAGACGTCTGGCAAATCGCGCGCGACGATCTTGATCTTTCTTGGCAAGTCGGACAAGAGGTTCCCTTCGAGCTTAGTTTTGCCCATTCGGCCTGGCAGTTGGCCAGACAATCCTCTTCTGCACCAGGCGGGCCGCTGAGGATCTGTACAAGAAATTATGGAGCAGCCATCGCCCCGACCGGAAAGCCTGGGCTGGGTAGCAGCGCGAGTGCTGTCGTGGCCGTCACCGCCGCCACCCTAGGAGAGCAAGCCCTCGCAGCCTCATCTGGGAAGGAACGCGTTCTTGATCTTGCCCTC
>Ga0257122_1000782_pt1 | contig 25309 bp, 23 predicted proteins | sample SI106_120metaG_FD_190146 | JGI IMG/M metagenome (GOLD analysis project Ga0257122, IMG submission 190146) | Marine microbial communities from Saanich Inlet, British Columbia, Canada - SI106_120 | ecosystem: Environmental > Aquatic > Marine > Inlet | place: Canada: British Columbia | collected... | reverse complement strand
ACAAGGTATTGGAAAAATTTTATTGAAACAATATGAGGAAAAATCGAAACAAATAAATCCAAACATTCAAATATTTACTTTACACACATATGATGATACAAAGTATAACCATATATTTTATTCAAAAAGCGGTTATAAAAAATATAAAAAACATGATGAAAATAAAATTACTTGTCTTACAAATTGGATAGAAAACTGTAAAACATTTAATGATTGGCCATTAGTTAACAATAAAGTATTGTTTTATAAACCAATAAAACAGAATTCAGAATGAACATTGCTTTAATCCCTGCAAGGGGTGGTTCAAAGAGCATCAAGAAAAAGAATATTGCCAAGCTTGGTGAATATCCACTTATTTATTACACGATTGATATAGCACGAAAAAGTGAATTAATTAATAGAACTATTGTTTCTACAGATGATCAGGAGATAAAGGATGTTTCTTTATCTTTTAATGCTGAAGTTCCATTTCTGCGCCCCAAAAAAATAGCTGGTGATCATATAAATGATTTTGAAGTCATATACCATCTAATTCAGTGGTTGAAGGAAAATGAGGGGATTATACCCGATAGCATTATTTATTTAAGGCCGGATTTTCCATTTCGAAATACAAAGATACTTAATGAAGCAATTGAGATATATATGAAAGATAATAAGGCGGATGGATTAAGATCAGTGCAACAATCCACAGAAATTCCATTTAAAACTTGGTTGCTTAAAGATGGTTATTTAAAATCAGTAGTAGATTACAATAATATAAAAGATCCACAAAACGCCGCGAGACAACTCTTTCCACAAACCTACTGGCCTGTAGGGTACATTGATATTTATGATAGTAAACTCGTATTAGGAGAGGAAACTTTAAGGGGTAAAAGAATGATTCCTTATATAATTGAAGAGGAGGCAATTAATATTGGATCGTTTAACGAATTAGATCTTGCCAAGCTTAAAATAGTTGATTTTGTATTTGATTAAAACACAGTATATGGAGAAATATTACGTTATTTAATTCTTACATATTCATATTGGTTTTTCTACCAATAACAATAATTATATTTTTTATACTTGGTAAATACGAAGATAAGCGATTACCAGTTATTTGGCTGGTATTCGCTTCACTTTTTTATTACGGATGGTGGAACCCGGCTTATTTAATTCTAATTATTGGTTCCATGGGTGCAAATTTTCTTTTTGGTAGAATTCTTTTAGATTGTTTAAATAAAAAAAGAAAATATAATAAAATTGTTTTATTTCTTGGAGTAACACTAAACCTTCTCTTATTAGGATATTTTAAATATGCAAATTTCTTTGTTGATAATATAAATTCATTTTCGAGTAGTACTCTATACCTAAAAACTATAGTTTTACCTCTGGGCATATCTTTTTTCACTTTTGAACAAATAGCGTATTTAGTTGACGCCTACCGTGGTGAAACAAAAAGATACAGCGTGTGGCATTATTGTACATTTGTTTCATTCTTCCCACAATTAATTGCAGGGCCAATTGCACATCATAAAGAAATAATACCGCAACTTGATAATAGGAGTATTTATAAGTTCAATCATGAATATTTTTCTGCTGGTATAACTATTTTTTTTATTGGTCTTTTCAAGAAGGTAATGGTTGCAGATAAAATGGCAGTTTTCGCAACTTCGGTATTCGATGCTGCTGAGTCAGGCTATTTGTTGACGTTTTTTGAGGCTTGGACAGGAGTGCTTGCATATACATTCCAGATTTATTTTGATTTTTCTGGCTATTCAGATATGGCTGTCGGTTTGGGAAGAATGTTTGGGATAAAACTGCCGTTCAATTTTAATTCTCCTTATAAAGCGACAAGTATAATTGATTTTTGGAGAAAATGGCATATGACTTTGTCAAAATTTTTGCGCGATTATTTATATATTCCATTAGGTGGCAATAGAAAAGGTACAATTCATCGTTATAAAAATCTTATTGTAACTATGTTACTTGGAGGACTATGGCATGGCGCTGGTTGGACATTTGTTGTCTGGGGAGCTTTACATGGATTTTATTTGATTATAAATAATTTATGGCGTCAATTAAGAAAATATTTAATAAAAAATAAAACAGGGACAACTTATTTAGGCAGAAGCTTTTCTACGCTCATCACGTTTATAGCCGTTATCGTTGCATGGGTGTTTTTCAGAGCAGAAAGTTTCCAAGGGGCCATGATTATTTTAGAAGGCATGGTAGGGAATAATGGCATTATTTTGCCTAACTTATATCAGTTAAAGTTTGATGGGTTAGCAACTTATATCAGTGCAATTGGCGTTGATTTTGGGAATGTTAATCATGTTATGTCCCCATATTATATATTATATCTATGCTCGCTATTTATTATAGTTTTGGCATTTCCGAACAGTCAGGAAATCATTTTTGAGTCTGAAAAAATTAATTTCAAGTTTTTACGATGGAAACCAAATTTATTATGGATATTACTCACTTTAGTAATAAGTATTATATCTCTGATGAATCTCAGCAGAGTAAGCGAATTTTTATATTTTCAATTTTAATCTAGATTTAAAACATTAATAAAATGACTTTTAAAAACTATACTAATAATTATTTCAAAATTTTGTTTATATCAATTTTATTCATTGTCTCATTCAATGTAATAATGAAGTCATATTACACTAATCGTCCTTTTATGGCATTATTAAAAAAACCATCTTCGATTATAATTGGTACATCCACCGCAAATTTTGGCCTGGATCCAAAACACAATAATTTAGTTAGTGACCATTATTATAGTATTCCTGTTGGAGGAGTGAAAAATAAGCTTGTATGGATAAAGCGATTTGATTCACTAAATGACCTAGAAAACGTTGTTTTATGTTTAGACTTTTTTGAATATAACAGTTATAGGGAAGTAAAAAATATTAATTCTGGTTCCATAGATAATCTATTTTTGATTATTTTAAATTTATTTAAAGAGTTATTTTCAATAGATTCTTTTATTTACAGTGTAAAAAAATACTTTCATAAAACAAGCGAAATCGTCCTAGAAAATGGTCATGTTTGGTTAAAAGATTATACAGCTATACATACTTTTAAAGCGATTAAAATTGACGAAATAGAAACTCATTTACCAAAACCGGGGAAAAAATTTAGCATTTACAGTCATAATAATTACAGCAAACTGATTTATCTAAAAGAGATTATAAATTATTGTATTCATAATAATATTAATCTAGTGATGATTATTCCACCAAGGCATATGGCTATGACAGAAATAGAACGAACTTTAGGTTTAAATAAGGATTTTGAGAATTGGAAAATCGAGCTAGTTGATTTAATCAATAATTTTTCTAATCAACAGCAACCTGACCTTTGGGATTTTTCTTTAATGAATGAAATTACTACTGAAAAATTACCAGAAAATAAAATAGCAAATATGAATTGGTTTAGGGATCGTTTACATTTTACAGAAAACCTTGGCGATTATGTATTAGATGTTATTTTCGGGAATAATGATATGGAATCGTTACCTGAAAATTTTGGCGTGAAAATTGATACTTATAATATTGACCATCATCTCTCTGTAAATGATAGCATTACCCAAGAATTCAGAAATAAAAATATAATATATCTGGACAGATTACGATCAAATGTTAAAATAACGCTTAATTCATATATGGGTTATAAATAATAATAAAGGTTTCAATTGAAAGAAAATAAATCCAAGAATCAATCTCTTTTAAAAAAACATATATTTACACTAATTCGTCCATTTAAAAAAAATGTTTTATTGTTTTTTATTACACTTATTATTTCTTCTTTTCTTGAAAGTTTTGGATTTGCAATGTTATTTCCATTGTTTGAATTAATTATGGGAGGAGAGACCAATCATCAATTATCTAAGGCTTTACTCTATCCTTTACAATTAGTTGGAGTTGAAAGAGATCTAATTAATATCTCTATTTTTATAATGGTAATCATTTTATTTAAATCATTATTTTATTTATTTAAAACTTACTATAGCCACAAAATCTGTTTTGATATAAGAAGATCAATGATGGAAGATATAAGTGACTATTATTTGACAGCGCGATACAGCAATATTATTGTAGAAAAACAGGGTGTTCTAATTAATAATCTTGTGCATGAACCTCATAAGGCCACTGCAGGGATGATGAAATTATCAGAATTTTTAATCAGTTTATTTATGGTAATTTTCTATTATGGTATATTGTTATTGACTAATTATAAAATAACATTTCTTATTAGTATTGTTTCTGCCATTTTATATTTTTTCTTTTCTAGGGTCAGTAAAAATATATTGCAGAGATACGGAGAGGAAGAACTTGCTTTCAACCAAGAAATCAGTTCTATTGGTGCAGAAAGCATTTCTGCGCTAAGACAGATAAAAACTTTCGGAATAAAAGGTATTATCGAAAAAAAATTAAGAAAAAACATTAAAGGTCTAACTAATGTTGGTATTAAATATGTTTTATTTCAATCCATACCAAGAATAACAATAGAATTATTAATATTTAGCGGTATTATTTCTACTATAATTGTATTATATAGTATTTCATTTGATTTATTAGTATCTGTTATACCTGTTTTAACTTTATTTGTAATTATATCGCAAAAATTATTTTCAAATCTTACAAGATTAATATCTACAAAAACTTCATTAAACTATTATTTCCCGTCGATCGATTTAATTGTATCAATATTAGATAAAAGACAATTAATCAATCCTGTAAATACAAAAAATTTATCTAAACTAAAATCTTTAGAAACTGATATTTGTTTTGATAATATTTCCTTCTCATATAATGGTAAAGATCTATTATTTGAAAATATAACGTTTTCTATCCCTAAAGGAAAAACAACAGCGATTATTGGAGAATCAGGAGCAGGGAAATCAACAATAACTGACCTTATATTAGGTCTCTATTTCCCTACGTCTGGAGTGATATCATTTAATGGATTATCAATTAATGATGTAAATATTAATGATTGGAGAAAAAAATTCGGGTTTGTCAGCCAAGATAATTTTCTTTTTCATAATACTATTATGGAGAATATCAGGTTTGGCAATTTAGAAGCATCAGATGAAATAGTTATTCAAGCTGCTAAACAAGCCAATGCTCACGTTTTTATTTCAGAATTTCCAGAAGGATACGAAACAGTTGTCGGGGACAGAGGAATGCTTATCTCTGGAGGGCAGAAACAGCGCATTGCTATTGCCAGGGCATTGATACGGGATCCTGAAATATTGATCTTTGATGAAGCAACCAATGCCTTGGATTATAAAACAGAACAATCACTGCAACGTGAAATTTTCAAAATATCAAAAGGTAAAACGGTTTTGATTATTTCCCATCGTTTGGAAACAGTGAAAAATGCTGACAATATCTTGAAAATTGAAAATGGCAAAATTTCCAAGATCAATTCTCAGGATATTCATAAATTTATTCATTAATATAAATAGTTATATATACATGGGATTAAGGATATCCAAGAATTTATATATGAATATGGACGGATAGTAATATGATATATGAAATAACAGAATGGATAAATGACCAAGAAATAGAGTCTATTTCTACTTCACAATATTGGAACGATAGAAAAGAAGAAGAAAAGAAAAAGGAGACATACATTACAGCAACAGTCAGTATAGAAGAATATTTCCAAATAATAGTTTTAAACATAAACAGTATATATTCAAAGATATTAAAAACCAGGCGTTTTTATTAAATTACCTTTAATATTAAGAATATTACATTATTGTATTATTTACCAAATCGCTGCGTGTAAAATACAAAATACATCATGAATCTTAATTCTGATTTTCATAGAAATGTAAATGATACCATCAATGATGTAGTCAATATATTAAACAAAGCAAAAATAACTTATTGGTTAGATTATGGTTCGTTATTAGCTGCAGTTCGCGACAAAAAATTGTTTGATTGGGAACATGATATAGATTTTGGAATGTTTTACAATGATTTAGAGAAAATTTTAGTTCTTTTACGTGATTTTGAAAAAATTGGCTATAAAGTTCGAATAGAAAAAGACTGTCCATTTATCGATGGTTTAATCCAAATATATTTACCACAAAAGTTTAGTAGACAAAATGCTTGTATTGATCATATAGATTTTTACTTATATAAAAAATATCAGGATGGATTTTGGTTGCGTCAACTACAATGGCCTCGTTTAAAATTCATAAAGTTTAATACAAATCTGCTAATTATAATGAAAATCTTATCAGAAAAAATTGTGCCAAAGAAATCTTGGAAGAGAAAATTGATTGCAAACATCCCTTTCTCAATAAGAAACGTAATATCAAGAGCGATCCTAAAACTATTAGTTCATACAATGGTTTGTCGTTATAATTATATTCCTTTAAAGTTCTTTCAAGAATTTAAAGAAATAAAGTTCTATGGGAAATATTTCAAAGTACCTAAGGACACAGGAAGGTATTTATCCATGATGTATGGAGAAAATTGGCAAATTCCGAATTCAAACTGGAGTTGGAAAACTGATAACTTAACGCAGAGGTTCTTGCCAGGATCTATGTTGGGAATGCCTGAAGTTTTAACAAAAGATTAGTTTATATTTTAGTTGTGCATAAAAAATAATATTTCTTTATTATAATGAATAAAATATCAAATGCAATTATTCTTGCGGCTGGATTAGGAGAGCGCCTAAAGCCAATTACAGAAGAGATACCTAAGTGCATGACGGAGGTAAATGGTATATCTATATTGGAAAATGCATTAAAAGTACTTAGTAACAATGACATCAAGAAGACTGTTATTGTTATTGGTTACTTAGGTGAAAAAATTATCGATGCGTTTAAAGAACAATATGGAGATATGAAAATAATTTATCGATGGAATAATGACTATAAGACTACTAATTCTATGTATTCTCTTTGGCTTGCACGTGACTTTCTAGAGGAAGGAACTTATCTAATTGAAGGTGATATTTTTTTCTCAAGTAATTTTTTTGAAGTGGTTCAGCAATTAAGGGTTAATAAATCATATTGGATTGTGGATCAATTTTATTCTTATTGTGATGGAAGCATGTCTATTACAGACAATGAAGGACGAATTGTTGAAGTAAAAATAGTGAAAGGAAAATTAGAAAAATGTCAAGATAATTTTTTTAAATCTTCTGGAATTCTAAAATTAAATTTTGAATTTGGCCTGAAATTTTCTTCTTGGCTTTCTGAAGAAATAAGAATAGATAATACTAATGTTTATTATGATTTAGTCATTGCGAAACACATCAATGATATACCTATTTATGTTCACTATGTTGAAAATAAAGAATGGGTTGAAATAGACGATTTATATGATTTAAGTCGGGCTGAGAAGAAATTCCAATAAAAATGTTTGTTATTATTATAAATGGCAAATGAGCAATGAATTGTACAATAGAATCACGCCTGATACGATTAGGTAATTATGTAATAGTTTGAATTTATAGCGAAGTGGAAACCCTCGCGATTTATAGGACTGGTAGAGCTTGCACAATCAGGATTTTGGATAAAAAGAGAAAAGATTTTGAAAAATATTATAATTTTGGTACACAGGGGTTAATAAATATCCCTATCGGCAGGAAAACATTAACCTGCATTAAAAACATTAAGAACAAATAAGTTTTTTTGTTGAAATAATATGTAATTGTATAAATGTGGAGTTAAAATATGATTGAACCGCTTGATAGATTAAAACCATTAGAAATGGTTTTTCCTAACCATTTAAAAATACTTAGTAATATTATAATGAATTCTGGGGTTATTGAATCTCCATTGATTGCTGATGAAAAAACTGGAATTATTTTAGACGGAAGTCATAGATACATATTTTTTCGTAAATATGGATATAAAGAAGCTGTGGTGAAATTTATAAACTATTATGATGAAAATATTAGGGTTGGTACTCACCTAATGCATAGACATATTATAGATGGATCTACAAATATTTCTAAAAAAGAAGTAATTAAAAGAGGTTTGTCAGGAGATTTGTTTCCACCAAGAACAACTAGACACTTCTTTCCTTTTAGGAAGAACACTTTTGCAAATGTTTCGTTAAATAGTCTAAAAAAAGGTAAAGAAAGAAACGTATCAGAATATATTGCAGATGTAAGTATTAATGAAGAAATATCACACAATAAAAAATATATAGAAGAAATTGATTTTGAAATAGATGAGATAATTAGGTATTTGGATGAGGCTAGATTAACTAAAGTATATCTTAGAAGACAGATTGAAACAATGAATAAATCTAATTAGATGTTTTTACATCAAATAAATAATATAAACTTTATAAGATGACTAATCATAAAGTTGTAGGAGTATTGGGCGGTATGGGACCTTATGCTACATTATTATTTTATGAAAATATACTTAATCTTACCGATGCGGATAAAGATTGGGACCATGTTCATCTTGTTATAGATAACAATACAAAAATACCAAGTAGAACAAGGGCTTTATTGTTTGGAGAAAAATCACCATATGATGGCATGTTAGAGTCATGCGAGAAGCTAGAAAATTATCCTGTTGATATCATTGTTATACCATGTAATAGTGCTCAGAATTGGATCCCTGATTTACAAAAGAAAATAAAAACACCAATTATGAGTATTGTTAACGTTACGGCTGAGGCACTATTCAATAAGTTTAATTGCACGAATGTTGCTGTCCTAGGTGGTTATGTAACATATGAAAAAGAGCTATACAAGGAGACGATTGAAAGGTTTGGTGCTAAGCATATTAAAATTAGCAGCGATTTACAAAAGCGAACTATGAAAATTATTGAAAAAGTAAAACTTTTTGAACAAGATAATAACTTAAAACTTCAAAAAGACTTTAAAGACCTGATTAAAGATATAGCGACTAAAGAGGATATTGATGCGTTAATACTCGGATGTACTGAGTTTTCTTTTTTTAAGGAAATTAAATTAGCTGTTCCTTTTGTGGATTCCAGTACAGAATATGCCAGATTTGTTGCTGATTTCGCAAATAGTAAAAGAGCTGTTCAGTAAAATAGGCAATAATTTTAAACTAATTGAAGAAAAAATCACCCTTATTCCTGATGCGAAAAAACCTGAGACATGTCAGAAGCTCATAATATTACAGAAAATTAATTAATATTTTTACCCTGATTTAAATTATGTTATATATATATGGAGGTACAGAAGATTATAAAATACCAACAACAGAAAAAGATTATGTTTATCATTTAAATACTGGTAATATAATATCTAAAGCAAAATGTCTCGATGATTTAAAAAATATTCAAGATATTGCTCTAGAAATAAGAGATGATTATGTAGAATATATAAATTCATTAAATGAATTATTTGTTAATAATAAGTTAATCTATGAAGGAAATATTTCCCTTTTTTATTTTTCAGATTTATTTAATAAAAGAACTGAAATGTTTGATACTTACATTTCTATTTGTCATATAACCTATATTAATGAAAGATTAATTAAAAAATTCCAAATCAATTATATAAAAACTATCGAGTGTTCTTCGTCTTTTAACAATGCATTGACTTCAGTAATTCAAGGGATTGAATTAGAAAGAATTAATGAAAATAGTAATAAGATCAACTTTTTACGCAATCATATAATCCAGTATAAGTATTTTATTGGATCAGTATTTAAGTTAGTTATGTTAAAAATATTATATAATGAAAAGAGCTTGACAAAAACAGATTCATTATTTTTAACCAGATACCCTCTCCACTTCAATAAAAATTTTGTAGATGAGAAATATGGAGATTTAGTGAAAAAAAACGATGTGTATTTAATATCTGTATTAACAGATGGTATGCATCAGAATATTCATTTTAGAGATATTGCGAAACATGCAAGAGCATTAAGTAAAAGACATAATGTTATCTTGTTGGATTCCTATTTAAAAATTATTGATTTTGTTGGAGGGTTATTTGGATATCTACTTCTAAGCAACCAATCAAAAATTCTTTACAGACAAAATTATGTTTTTAATAATATAAACATTACAGAATTTATTAAACATGAACTGAATCAATCTATTAATCGAATCCCCAGAATATTTTGCTATCAATCAGCAATAAGAAAAATTTTATCAAGGTTTAAAATATCTCGTTTTATTTTTTATCTGCATGAATATAGTTATGGCAGATATTTTAATTATATATTAGCGAAATATTTTCCAAATATTGAACGTGTAGGTTTTCAGCATGGTCCAGCGGCTAGGAGAAAGTTGCTTTATTATTTGGGTAAAAATGTCGTTTCGAATTCATCAAATCAATGGCTGCATAAGACACCTATACCTAACAATGTACTCGCAGAGGATAGTTTATCAAAAGAAGTCTACGAAGAAGCCGGTTACAATAATGTACGGATTATGGAAAAAGTTTATAGGCTGGACTATCTCAAGAAAATAAAAAGAGATAAAATAGTGGAAAACCTCGTATTGATTGTCCCGGGTTTGCATGATGGCTTGTGTTTACTTGATAAGGTGCGATCATACATAATCAATAACCCAGAAAAGAAATTTATATTAAAACCTCATCCTCGATCAGGTCATTTCAAAAATGGTATTCCTAAAAAATATAATTATAATAATATGTCTCTTGGGAATGAACATATTTCAGAATATTTAGCAAAGGTTTCTGAGGTAATAGTTACCTACAGCTCTGTTGGTTTTGAGGCATATCTACTGGGAATTCAAACGAATCTTATATGTTTACCTAATAAGATAAATGAATCACCATTACTAGATCTATACGAAAGAAAACCAGATAATCTTATAAACATTATTTGGTAGAGTTTGATTATTTATAGAAGAAAAATTATATGAAAATTGCTTTATTAATGTATAGCTTTATCCCACATATGGGGGGTGCTCAAATTTTTGCTTATAATTTGATAAATCAATTATCTTTGCTTAATCATGAAGTTCACTTGTATCTCCCGTACAAAAGATATAAGCAATTTATAAAAATAGATGGTCCAAATAATTTTAAAGTCTTACCTATATTACGATATGAATATTTTCTCGCAAGGTACTGGCCTGCTTTGTTACGCATAAGGTTGAAATTGGCTCAGAAAATAGAGAAATACGATATTTGGCAAGCAATTGGTTCTTACCCTGCAGGTTGGATCGGGAAAAATTTGTCAGATCATGTACCTGTTATTCTACGAAGCCATGGCTCAGATATTCAGAAAAATACAGAAATGCAGTATGGAATTGCACTTGACCCTATTATTGAAAAGATAATTTATAAAACATTATCAAAAGTGACTCACCTCGTTGCTTTAACAGAAACTGTAACAAAATGTTATGAAGAATACTCTGTACCTAATAAAAAAATAACAGAGATTCCTAATGGTGTAAGCTTAAAAAGGTTCAATTATAGAGCTAATCCAAAAATTATCAGAAAAAAATATGTATTAACAGATGACCAAATATTCATTCTGTCAGTTGGAAGATATCATATTAAAAAAGGATATGAATATATCCCCTCTGTCTGCAAGTACCTTAAAAGTAACGGCATCAATTTTAAATGGATAATAGTGGGTAAGGGAGTGTCCGTTTTACAGTCAATTGTTGATAAAGAATATCTGAATGATAGTATTAGTCTTGTTGAAGAGATTGATTTTGCAAATGATTCTCAACTAATTTTAGATGTTCCATCTAATTCCTTAATAGAATTGTATAAATCAGCTGATTTGTTTGTAATGCCATCTCTTTTAGAGACCTTTGGCATGGTTTTGATTGAAGCAATGGCTGCAGGTCTACCAATTGTCTCTACTAAAGCCCCGGGTTGTAGAGATGTAATCATTGATGGATATAATGGAGTTTTAGCAGAACCAGCTAATTCAAAAGATATAGCAGATAAAATTAACTCAATAATAAGTTCACCAGATCTTAGGAATAGTCTTATTAATAATGCTAAAAAAAGTGTTAATAAATATGAGTGGAAGACAATTGCTGAAAAATATGAGAAATTATATCATGATTGTTTAGATAAATTGGGCCAGCCTCATGTCTAATAACTCTATAATCTCTTTAAGATCCTCGAAAGAAAAAACTGAATATTATTTAATTTCAGGTACAATCATTTTTTCATTCTTTTATTTTGTACTCAGGTCTACTATAATAGATAATTTTATATGGATCATGATTTTCCCTTTTTTTTGTATAGTTTATAAGCTGATGGATAATAACAGAGTAAGATCGATTAATTATAACCACTTAGATAAATTGATGATGATATATTTATCATATGGAGTAATAATAACTTTTATAGGATTAATTATATCTCCAAACAAGGTTAACATAGTTGAAGTATTTGTACATTATTACTACATATCTATTATTTACTTTATTGTCAGAAAATATACTTCAGTCTCTATGTTTAACATTGTAAAAGTGATTAAGATAATATGGGTTTTAGCGATTATTTTAATTATAGATATTATTATAGAAAACTACATTTATCACAATCATTCCAGCGCTATGATTCCCTGGGTGAAATACGAACTAGAAAATGCTAATTTTTCATCATTAAGTGCTTTTAATGATTCAATCCTTAAAAACATAGGTTCCTTGTTAACTTCACATAAAACTGCTTCAATGATGATGGCCTCCTTTTTTTGTTTCATTTTACCTTTTCCTACTAGACTTCGATTCAAATCAGATTATTCATTTATTAATATTAAATCGTTAATAACCAATCGAACAATAAATGTAGTGATTTTGGCATCTATTCTTTATTGTTTATTTGGCTTAATAGTTCCAAATAAAACTTCTTTATTTTCTATTTTTATTGTAATACTAGTTTTTTTATGGATTAATAAATCATTTAAACAAATTTTAATTACTTTAATATTTCTATTATTTACAATAATGAATTTTTACGATCAGATCTTCCAAATGATTGTCGATAACTTTTTTAATACATACACAACATTTTATACTTATAGAATAACAGGAGTACCAGTAACGATATTTAATTATATTTTTGACTTTTCTCCTTTAATTGAAGGCTATAAAGGCCATAATATTTTTGATTATCTAATAGGAAAATATGTTGTCTCGGGATATTCAGGTAATCCTTTCCCAATAACTACTACCGAACTCAGAATGTTAAGTACACCTTTATTTTTTGGAATATTTTGGACAATAATTATATTAATGTTAGCATATTATATACTCAAGATTTGTTTCAGATTAATAAAAAGTAAAAAACAAAGTTATTTTAATTATTTAGGGTTATCCTTTTTTGGTTTTTTCATGATTTATTTTTTAGATATACACTATCCAGTATTTTTTAGGCACGGCCCAATGGAATTATTTTTTGTTATGTTGGGGACCCTATCATCTTGTTATATGTTTGAAAAACAACCATACCAAGAATTAAATGGAAAAGATTATTATGGGTTTAATATATAGTCGTTTAAAACTTTTATTGGAAGCAAAGAAAGTTGGAGTAGATTTTTCTTCAACGCTGATCATTGGAAGACAAAAATTGAGTTTATCCAAGAAAGAGAATAAAAAATTAGTATTAAGATATAATATTGATACAGAAGTGGATGATTTTAATTACGGTACTAGAGATTATGCGGATAAAATTTTATCAAAATATTTAAATATAACTGAATTAGTTTCACTTGATTATTCAAATTACGAAGGAGCGACTATTAATGTAGATTTAAATAAACCAATTTCTAATAGTTTACATAATAAATTTGATGTTTTAATAGATGGGGGCACTATAGAGCATATTTTTAATTTTCCAGTAGCAATAGAAAATTATATGAATATGGTAAAGAAGAATGGTAGTATCTTTATTTTTACAAATGCTAATAATCATTTCGGGCATGGCTTCTACCAGTATAGTCCTGAATTATTTTTTCGTGTTTTTAATGAACAAAATGGATTTGAATTAAAATCCGTAATTTTAGTTCAACATCCTTTTCCTAGTGCAGAATTGAGTGAAAAACAAATTTGCTATAAAGTAGCAGACCCCCAAAAAATAGGTAGGAGATCTACTCTCGTATCAAAATCACCATTGGGAATTATGGTACATGCAATCAAAAGAAAAAACACTAGTATTTTTGAAGAAATGCCTATTCAAAGTGATTATTCTAAGGTATGGGGAAATTATGAAAATGGTAAAAACAATAATATAAAAAAAACAATTCGTTTTTTAATTAATCTGCTCCCGAGAAAGATAAAGAATAATATCCTTGGCATGAGACAAATACATAAATTTTCTATAAATAATGATAAAGAATTTTTTAAAAGGTGGAATTAATTCTTAGGAGTAATTTATTTACAGCTCCTATTTATAGTCGTGTTTATTTTTTATCTGCCAATTTGTAAAAATAATTATTAATTATATAACAAAATACAATTTCATCCTTACAAAACAATATTTTACATAAAATTTTATAAATCTTTAATGATTTTCATCAATCAACATTTTATTGTTCTCTTAATAAAATGAAAATTGCATTTATAATTCCATCATTTGAAGGTGGTGGTGCAGAGCGGGTAATGATTAATATAGCTAATGGTTTTGCATCGAAAGGGATTGAAGTTTACCTGGCCGTTTTAAACCACCATGGAGTATACCAAAAAGAAGTATCAGACAACATACAGATAATTGATATTAATTCTAATCGAGCAATTTTTTCATTTAATGCAATAAACGCATTCATAAATAAAAAAACTCCCCAAATTGTGTATTCGACAATTGGTCACATAAATATTTTATTATTGATAATAAGATTGTTAAATAGAAGGAACGATTATAAAGTTATAATTCGAGAGTCAAACACATCAAGCCAACTGGCAAAAAACAATTCATACTTCAAAATATTATTAGTGGATATCTTGAGAAGAATTTTTTACCCCACAGCTGATTTAATTATTGCTCCATCTAAAGGAGTCGCAATTGATTTAAAAGATAATTACAAAATTAACATTAAAAAAATAGAGGTTGTTAATAATCCTATTGACTACAATTGGTTATTATCATTATCGGAAAAACCACTTAATGATTCATATCTAAAGCAATCAGCATCTAAATTCATAATTGGTGTGGGAGCGTTGACAAAACAAAAAGATTTTGAAACATTAATAAAAGCATTTGCAATTGTTAAAAAAACACATAATTGCAAACTGATTATTTTAGGTGAAGGGCCAGAAAGACAAACATTAGAAAATTTAATTAATGAATTAAATCTTGAAGAACATGTCCATATGCCTGGTTTTGTAAAGAATCCTTTTAATTACTTAAAAGCTTCTGATGTTTTTGTATTATCATCTTTATATGAAGGGTTACCAAATGTATTAATTCAAGCTATGTTATTGGAATTACCATGTATATCAACAAATTGCAAAAGTGGCCCTAAAGAAATTTTGAAGGATGGTGAATATGGCCAACTTGTGGAAGTAGGTGATCATCTAGAAATTTCAAAGGCAATTTTAAATGTATTAGAAGGGATGTGGAAAAGCAAATCCATAAAAGGTTTAGAAAAAAAATATAGTTTAATACAAATAGTAAACCAATATTTAAATAATCCAGTTTTTAGCAATGCAATTATATAAACAAGAGGCAAGCAATTTATATAAAGGGTCTATTCTTAAGTTAAGTTTGTTCATAGTCAGTTTTTCTATCATTTTATCATGTGGAGGAAAAACTGACTATGAAGATATATACGGAGTTTGGGAAGGTAAAATGCATGAAAAAAAACTAGAGTAATTAATAGGTATATGGATGTCCCAGTATTTAATTTTTTGTCCAAATATATAGGAGATTGGAAACAATGAAAGTTATTATACTTGCAGGTGGCTGGGGATCAAGACTTGGCCAACAAACAGAAGATATACCCAAGCCAATGGTCTTAATCGGAAATAAACCTGTTTTGTGGCATATTATGAAAATTTATTCTCACTATGGATTTAATGAATTTGTCATTGCATTAGGGGTCAAAGGGCATGTGATTAAAGATTATTTTTATAATTTTGAATCAAGGAATAATGATTTTACTGTTGACCTATCTTCTGGAAATATAGAATATCACAATAAGCATAATGAATCGGGTTGGAAAGCAACCTTAGTTGATACTGGTTTGAATACTTTAAAAGGCGGTAGGATTAAGAGACTTGAAAAATATCTCACGGATGACATTAACATGATAACTTATGGCGATAGTGTTGCGGATATTAATATAACCAAGCTAGTTGCATTTCATAAATCTTATGGGAAAACATTAACAATTACTGGCGTACACCCACCAGCGCGTTTTGGTGAGTTAATTGAAAAAGAAGGACGGGTTATCACTTTTCAAGAGAAACCTCAAACTTCGGTTGGACTTATTAATGGTGGATTTATGGTTTTCAATAAAGAGTTATTGGATTATTTAACTGCAGAAGAATCTTGTGATTTTGAATCCGGAGCCGTAGAACAATTGGCAAATCAAGGTGAAGTTATGGTTTATAAACACGAAGGAAATTGGGAATGCATGGATCATGAGAGAGATGTTCAATACCTCAATAAATTATGGGATAATGATCAAGCATTTTGGAAACAATAGAATATGAATCAAGAACTCAAAATTAATTCAAATGATATAATTGATGCATTAGGAAGCCTTAATCAACGATTTTCGGGTAAGAGCATTCTTTTAACTGGTGCTGCAGGATTCTTGGGTTGCCAATTTGTTCATTATTTTAAAGTATTAAATGATTCAGGTATTTTAAATACTCCCTGTAATGTATATGCTTGGGATAATTATTTACGTGGCATCCCGGATTGGTTAAATGAATTAGATGGTAGCTCCGGAATAATTATGGAAAAAAAAGATATAATTAAAGATATTGATTATCCTGAACCTGATTTTATAATCCATGCTGCATCCATCGCTTCACCTATATATTACAGAAAATATCCAATAGAGACTATTGATGTGAATGTAACCGGGCTAAGAAATATATTAGAATACAGTAAAGTAAATAATATTGAAAGTTTACTCTTTTTTTCTACAAGTGAAATTTATGGTGACCCTGATCCATCCCATATTCCAACGACAGAAGATTATAGGGGGTACGTCAGTTGTATAGGACCACGTGCATGCTATGATGAGTCAAAGCGGTTAGGAGAAACTTTGTGCGTTAACTATTGGCAAATTCATAATGTTCCTGTGAAAATTGTTAGACCATTTAATAATTATGGACCAGGGTTAAAAATTACTGATAAACGAGTTGTGCCAGATTTTTTTAGAGATATTATTAATGATCGCGATATTGTTATTTTATCAGATGGTAAAGCATCTAGAACATTTTGCTATATAAGTGATGCCATAGAAGGGTATTTACGACTTTTACTATCTGATTATAATGGTGAACCCTTTAATATTGGTGCAGATGCTCCAGAGGTTAGTATAGGTGAGTTAGCTGAAAAAATCATAGATATTTCAGGGAAAAAACTGGAGGTGCGGTACCAAACTAGCCATGATTCAGATTACCTCGTTGATAATCCAAAACGCCGTTGCCCCTCAATTGATAAAGCAAGAATAATGTTAAATTATTCTCCTAAAGTTAATTTAGAAGAGGGACTAAAAAGAACATTTAGCTATTATTTGGAACATCCAATAGCAGAAGAGTCATAAGGGCTTGGATTAGATGAATATAAGTATTATTGGGACTGGATATGTTGGATTGGTATCGGGCGTTTGTCTGGCTGCTAAAGGTCATCATGTAACCTGTTATGATAATAATAATGGAATTGTTGATTCGCTGAATAATGGAATACCTACTATTCATGAAACGGGGTTGCAAGAGATTCTTACTTCAGTATTAAATGAACAAAGATTTGTTGCAAGATTAATCTCTAATGAAACTCGTTTTGATAGTGAATTGGTAATTATTGCTGTAGGTACTCCCTCAGAAAATGGGAAGATTGACCTTAGTTATGTGAAACAAGTATCAGAATCAATAGGTAAATATTTAAAGTTTAATAATAATATTTTATCGGTAGTAGTTAAAAGTACTGTTGTTCCAGGTACAACCGATACCGTAGTTCGTGGTATTATTGAAAAATATTCTGGAAAAACATTGGGCCAGTTCGGTCTTGGGATGAATCCAGAATTTCTACGAGAAGGAAATGCGATTGATGATTTTATGAAACCTGATCGTATTATATTGGGGTTTGATGATAAAAAAACTTTTAAGTTATTGAAGAAATTGTATGATCCTTGGGATTGCGATAAAATTTCCGTGAATACGAGAACTGCAGAGATGATTAAATATGCTAATAATTCTTTATTAGCTACACAGATTTCAGCTGTAAATGAACTAGCAAATATTGCTGCTGCTATTGAAGGTATTGATATATTAGATGTCATGAATGCTGTACATCTGGATAAACGTTGGAGTCCCATTTCCTCTAATAATGTTCGTATTTCTCCCGAAATTTTGACCTATCTGGTACCTGGATGTGGCTTTGGTGGTAGTTGTTTTCCAAAAGATGTACAGGCTTTAAGAAGTCTAGCATATGATGTTGGTGTGCAACCAGACATATTAGACGCAGTTCTAAATGTAAATAAAAACCAACCTTATGAAGTTGTGAAATTGCTAAAGAAATCATTGGTTGATTTAAAAGGTAAAAAGATTTTGTTGTTGGGATTGGCTTTTAAACATGGTACTGATGATGTTCGTGAATCAGTATCACTTAAAATAATAGAGATTTTGTTAAAGAATAAAGCGCAAATATTTGCACATGATCCTGTAGCAATAGAAAACACAAAAAAAGTAATTAATAATCACAAAAATTTAAATTTTTCCGATAAATGGGAAGAAATATTGTCAAGTGTAGATGCAATTGTGGTTGCTACTAAATGGCAGGAGTATAAAAAACTTTCATCTTCTAATTATCAAGATATTTTGGCAGGGAAAATTATCCTTGATGCTAGACGATATTTTAAGCCCACTGATTATCCAAAATCAATATATTTGACTATTGGCAGATCAATTTAACTTTTTTTATTAATAATAAATTAAAGGAACCAAAATTAATGCAAGATATAAATAAAGATATTTTAGAAGAAAAAATATTTGATTTGACGAGGAAGTATTACCAACAAGTTCATTTAAAAAAAGATTTTAAACCAGGTATTACAAAAATAGGATATGCAGGTAGAGTATTTGATCAAGATGATATGATTAATGGAATTCAAAGCATTCTTGACTATTGGTTAACATCAGGACCATTTACGCAGAAATTTGAAACTCTCATGAAGGAGTATTTCAATTGTTCAAAAGCATTACTTGTCAACTCAGGTTCCAGTGCTAATTTATTAATGCTTGCAACATTACATAGTAATAATGTGGAAGGCAAAATGAGAGATGGAGACGAAGTAATTACTCCTGCTGTTACCTTTCCAACCACACTCACACCAATTGTTCAGAATAATTTCATTCCCGTTTTTGTTGATTGTAACCCAGGTGAATACAATATAGATCCAGATAAAATTGAAAATGCAATAACAGATAAAACAAGATGTATATTTGTACCACACACTGTTGGGATACCGTCTGATATGGATGCTATCTCAGATATTGCAAAAAAATATAATTTGTTTGTTCTCGAAGATGGCTGTGATTGTTTAGGTGCTAAATGGAACGGACAACTTATGGGTACTTTTGGTGATATGTCATCAATATCGTTTTACCCTGCTCATCATATGACTATGGGTGAAGGAGGCATGGTCATAATAAATAATAGATTAGTCAAGAAAGCTGCCTTATCAATCAGAGATTGGGGTCGTGATTGTTGGTGTGAACCTGGACAAAATAATACTTGTGGTAAACGCTTTGATTGGCAGCTTGGAGACTTACCTTACGGTTATGATCATAAATATATATATTCAAATTTAGGATATAATCTTAAAGCCACTGATATGCAAGCAGCACTCGGTTGTTCCCAATTCAAAAAACTTCCTGCATTCATTCAGGCGCGTAAAGAAAATGCTAAATTCTATCTTGATGCTTTTTCAGATTTATCAAACGAATTAATTCTTCCGAGGGTTCCAGAAAAAGCAGAGCCATCATGGTTCGGATTTCCCATTACTCTTCGAGAAAATGTAGATAAAATAAAATTTGTTGAATTTCTTGAATCCGCAAAAATTGAAACCCGTCAAGTATTTGGTGGTAATATTCTAAAACAACCCGGGTTTAGGGATATAAAGCACAGAATATCAGGCAATTTAGATGGCACAAATAAGATAATGGAACGTACTATTTTCTTTGGCGTTTATCCTGGAATCAGTGTTGAAATGCGCGAATTTGTTGCTGAGCGTGTAAAAAAGTTCTTTGCATGAAAATATTTCTAACTGGTGGTACAGGTTTTATTGGCTCATACTTTATTGAAAATTCTCTAGACAGAGGAGATGAGTTAATCTGCCTTCGAAGACTAGGCAGTAAAAACAAAAGAAAACTCAAAAATGAGCCTGTCTGGATAGAAGGTACTTATGAAGATAATCTTGTGGAAGTATTTAAAGGATGTGATGTCTTTGTTCATTTGGCTGCCCATAGTACAAATTTCCCCTATGATACTCTCGAGAATTGTTTGCATGAGAATGTTGTTTCACCATTAAAAATGTTACAGAATGCAAAAAAAAATGGAATTCAAAAATTCATTATTATTGGAACAGGATTTGAATATGGGCTTTCAGGTGAAAAATATGATTTCATACCTGTTGAAGCACCATTGATTCCAAAAATGAACTATCCTGTATCTAAAGCTGTTGGATCTTTGGTTTTTTCTCAATGGGCACTAGAAAATAATTTGAAATTAAAATACTTGAGAATTTTTCAAGTCTATGGGGAAGGTGAAGATAAAAACAGATTGTGGCCCTCTTTGAAAAGAGCTGCTGAACTAGGAGAGGATTTTGAATTAACTAATGGAGATCAAGTGCGTGATTTCACATATGTTGATGATATAGCAAAAAAAATTATCGATGAATTAAAATATTTTAACTTTGAAATTGGTAAGACTTTATTCAAGAATATTGGATCTGATAAACCACAGACAGTTAGAGAATTTGCAGAATATTGGTGGGATTATTGGAATGCAAAAGGGAAACTTATCTTTGGGTCTAAAGAATATAGAGAAGATGAGATTATGCGATTCGTTCCTAAACTATAGAATTATAGTATAAATATCATAAAAAAAATCAGAATATTAAGACTCATACTAAATATTACTCATACAAGTGGAGTATATCATCAAACTATCTTACCTTTCATGCAATACTCAAACCAAACAGTACTATCTATTTTCAAGCCAGAAATTGTTACTAAGGATGTAGAATTTTTTAATAGCAATAATTTTATTACTAAATATATCTTTATGTTAAAAAAGATATTGGCCACAAAAAATTTTGATGTTATACATGCGCATACTCCACATGTGGGATTATTATTCATTATATACTCGATTATTTTTGGATCAAGATCTACTAAAAAGATATTTTCAGTTCATTATTCCTTTAATTATATAAGGTGGAGGAATAGACTTTTCATATTCCCAATATTCTTATTTTTTGATACAATAATATTTTGCAGTGAATCATCTAAAAATTCTTTTCCACGCTGGTATTTATTTTTTGTAAGAAAAAAATCAAGTATTATTTATAATGGGGTAGATTTAAAATTAATCAATAAAATAAATATTGAAAATCGTACTCCTTATTTTGTGATTATAACAGTTTCGAGATTGGTCAAGAATAAAAACTTTGGTTCAATTATTAATGCATTATATCAATTAGATAATAAAAATGTCAAATTAAGAATTGTGGGTGATGGACCAGAAAAAAATAATTTAAATAAACTATCAAATTCACTTGGACTAGAATCCCAAGTAACATTTTATGGTCAAGTTGAAAGAAAAAAAGTATATGGATTATTATCAAGTTCGGATTTGTTTATTTCTATGTCTAAAACCGAGGGCCATCCAGTATCTGTTCTTGAGGCACTAGGTGCAGGGAAGCCTGTTATTTTATCAAATATTGGCCCTCACAGAGAGATAGCTAAAAACGATGCTTGTGTTAAAATCACGGATGAAAATCATTTAGTGAATTCAATTAATTACTTTAGAGAGAAGTCTAAAAAAGAACTCTCAATTATTTCAAAATTATCTCAAGATTTAATTAAGAAATATTTTTCAATTGAGAAAATGACACATAATTATATTAGTGTTTATAAAAAGCTATTATGATTATTTTCGTGAAATATATAACTCAAATAAAAAAATTAAATAAGGATATTTATCCTAAAGAAAAACGAGAGTCAGATAAGTTGGTCCATCTCTGGGGATATTATGTAACTAGACCAATCTCAATGCTTATGACTCCTTTTTTTATCAAATTAGGTGTTGGTGCAAATCATGCAACTTATATCAGTTTGTTAATTGGTCTTTCATCTTTATGGAGTGGTTGTACAGGCCATCCATTACTTGCAGTAATTCTATACAATATTTTTTTAATATTTGATGCGTTGGATGGTAATCTTGCTAGATATTATGGGTCAACTAAACATGGGGAGCTTCTTGACGCAATAGTTGGAAATATTTTAAACTTTTTATTCATACCCAGTGTTGCAATTGGAATTGAATTATTGAATCTAAAATATTTCTGTTTATTTGATGATTTTTATAATCAATTAGTTCTGATAGCATTATTATCATCCTTATTTCTGACTATTTCAATGTTGATTGCTAAAGATGTGAAAATTATCTATGGAAAAAAAATTACTATTAGTAATAATAATCAAAATAAGGTTAAAAAATTCTTACATTATTTATTCAGGAATTCTTTTGGTATGGCAATAGCAGGCCCTTTTTCGATTATTGCAATTATTTTTAATGTTTTTGATATCTTTGTTATTTATAATCTAATTATTTCTTTTATTGTATTACTTTTTAGTATTCTTTCTAGTTCGAATATAGAATAACTCGAAATGCTATAAAAAATTGAGTCTAAAGGATTTGCAAAACTAATTTTAAAGAAACCAACTCTTAAACCTAATACTATGACATTGGTATTAACTTAAATAAATTCAAATATATTATGAAAAATTTGTCCATAGAATTCTCTCTCCTATTTTTTTCATATTTTAATTATGATAGGTAGAAAGAAATATAATTTATGATTTCGGATAAGAATAATTACCATAAAGTACTTATTGTTTCTACAATAGCATCTGTAATCGATCAGTTCAATAGAAATAATATAAAAATACTCCAAAAATTAAATTACGATATAACTATTTTGGCAAATTTCAATTTTGGTAATACAACTAGTGATAAAAAAACCGAGCAATTTTTTAATGAACTTATTGCTCAAAAAATTAAAGTAATTGACATCCCCATCCCAAGGAAATTAAAACCATTATTGTTATTACGGTCATATTTCATTATCAAACGATTAATAAAGTCTGAAAATTATTCACTAATTCATTGCCATACACCAATAGCATCTATGTTGATTAGGATTAATTATTTATTTAAAACTGGAAATAATCGAGGAAAAATTATCTATACGGCACACGGATTTCACTTTTATAAAGGAGCCCCTATAATAAATTGGTTTTTATACTATCCTGTAGAGAAACTTTTGTCAAGATATACAGATTGCTTAATCACAATAAATAGAGAAGATTATAAAAGAGCAAAAAAGTCTTTCAAAGAGACAAAAAGTATTTTTCATATAAATGGTGTTGGCGTAGATACGAAAATTTATTTCCCAATATCATCAGAGGAGGAAAAAATAGATTATCGTAAACAATATGGTTATAGTAAAAAAGAATTTATAATTATTTCTGTAGCTGAAATCAATAAAAATAAGAATCAAATACTAATGGTGGAAGCTGTAAAACATCTTGTTGGGAAAAGAAAAAATATATTAGTCCTATTAGTAGGCAAAGGCCCAGAGAAAGAAATGATTGAGTTAATAGTAAAACAATATTCTCTTGGTAATAATGTGGATTTTCTTGGTTATAGAAACGATATTTGCAGATTATTACAAATTTCGGATTTATTTGTTTCTTGTTCTAGGAGAGAAGGTTTGCCGGTTAGTCTAATTGAGGCTATGGCTGTTGGGCTACCGATTATAGCCACAGATATTCGTGGCAATCGCGATTTAATAAAGAATGGAAGTAATGGCTTTCTCGTCTCTTATAATGATCCAATATTATTATCTGAAAAAATGGAAAAGATAATCGATTCAAAAGAGATTAGAATGGAATTCGCTAATCAAAACATTAAAGATGTTAAACAATATTCTGAAGAAATTATAAATATTCAGATGAAAAATATTTTTTAGGTATAATATCAAGCAGTTTATAAAATCAAGCATATGAATTTAGAAAAATTTATTTCAATGAATTCTTCACACGAAATTGTCATAGTTCAAGGCCTTGGTTTTGTTGGCTCTGTAATGTCCTTGGTTTGTGCAAATGCCATAAAAGGTGATTATGCTGTAATTGGTGTTGATTTGCCAACTGACCGTGGTAAACAAATTATCGACGATTTAAATAATGGTATTTTCCCATTAGTTGCAGAGGATCCGAAAATTGATCAGTTTTACCAAAACACCATAAGTAAAGGGAATTTTTTTGCTACATTTGATGAAAAAGCCTACAGTTATGCCGATGTAATCGTTGTTGATGTTGATTTGGATGTTGACAAAAAAAATGATAGTCTAGGTACATTGTATGATTTTAATGTGGATCTTGTTTCTTTTAAAAAAGCTATTAAAACTATAGGTGAACATTGTAAAGAAAACATTCTCATTTTAATAGAAACTACGGTTCCCCCTGGGAGTTGCCAGGAAATTGTAAAGCCAATTATATATGGTTGTTTGGAAAAAAGAAATTTATCAACGGAACAAATCAGAATCGGCCATTCATATGAACGAGTTATGCCCGGCCCGGGCTATATAGATTCCATACAAAATTTCTATCGCGTTTATTCTGGTATAGATGAAAAAAGTGCAGATGCGGTGGAATCGTTTTTACATACCATAATTCGTACGGATGAATATCCCCTCACACGATTAGAAAATACCAATGCCACTGAAATGGCAAAAGTATTAGAAAATTCATATCGGGCAATGAATATTGCTTTTATGGTAGAATGGTCACGCTTTGCAGAAGAAGCTGGAGTAGACCTTTATGAAGTTGTTGATGCTATTCGTTTACGTCCCACTCATGCAAACCTCATGTATCCCGGGATTGGTGTAGGTGGT
>Ga0257122_1000780_pt1 | contig 25335 bp, 22 predicted proteins | sample SI106_120metaG_FD_190146 | JGI IMG/M metagenome (GOLD analysis project Ga0257122, IMG submission 190146) | Marine microbial communities from Saanich Inlet, British Columbia, Canada - SI106_120 | ecosystem: Environmental > Aquatic > Marine > Inlet | place: Canada: British Columbia | collected... | reverse complement strand
CCCCCTTTGGCCGCCGTAACGCGTTTGGTTGGACCAGATGAGCGGTACTGCGATGACTACCCGCAGGCTTTGTCGAGCATCGAACAGTTCTTGAAACGTGATTTGCCCCTACGCGTGCTTTGCACGGGGCATGGGCCGCGACTAGAAGGCGATGATCTCAGGCGGCGCATCCACACACTCTTGCGCGACGCCGGATAAACCGACGCCGGATAAACCGACGACCGATAAAACCGACGACCGATAAAACCGAAAACCGATTGCCGATTACCAATTGCCAATTACCGAAAACCGAGACGTTGTGAGCAAGCTTTGCTTGGCCGCCACCGCGAAGCGGGGGTGGCGGACTCGCGGCGCATTTGATTTACCGACTGCCGATTACCGACTCGCTTCAGCCTGAAAATCTCTTAGCATGGCCATTGTCCGATCGTAGGTCTTCTGAGCTTGCTCCGGGGTATCGCCAATGGCGGTGAAACCGCATTTACCATAGCCCTTCAGCGCCCCTAGCATATGAAAGACCGCGCCCTCTTTGCTTCGCTTATTCCAATGGACCCCGGTGCGTCGGGCGAGTCGCTCCAATTGCTGCACGGTAAGGCCCTTTAGGTTTTCGAATACCGCGTTGTCGGTCGCCACGTAGTATTTGGCCTTGCCGTTGCGGTCCTTCATCAATCCAGTCGCCTCATCGTATTTACCGTCGATCAATAGCTTCAGAGTATTGGTCGGATGGGTGGTACCGCCCGAACGCAGATTCACCTCGATCGCTTGCAGGTTCCACTTCGCTGGATTCGCCGGATTTTGCACGGCGAGAAAATCTGCAGCGAATCGACCGACCACACCTTTGGCCGCCAAACGTTCACCGATCTTTCGTCCCGCTTCGGTCAAAGCAACGCGATAGGCTGCATCTGCTGGAAAAGTAGCGCCAAGATATACCTGACCATTCTTGCCCCCGAGGATTTGCTCGTGGGTTGAAAGAACCTCCACTTTACCATCGGGACCGATATACACCTGAACGCTGGGCGAGGTCTTTTTCTCGCCATCCACGAAGAGTTCAGCGATGGCACCCATCTTTTGAATCTGACTGCTGAAGTGCTTCCAGTTCTCTTTAGGTGCCTCGAAGGCCAGGGGATGCGAATCGGAATTCTTGGTACTATCTTTGGCCGCGAACGCCGCTTTGATCGCAACCACCTTGGCGGCGCGATTCATCGCCCTAAAGCCTGGAATTTTTCTGAGGTCAAACATGGCATTGCCCTCACCGGAAAAGCCTTCGTTAAGCTTGATAACGACTTTCTTGGCTTGAGGGTGTCGTTCAACCAAGTCAGCGATTTGCTCGGCCATGACGCTGACGTCTGTCGTTTCCGCAATACCATCGGGATGTGGCACGGCACTTTCAGCAAAGATCGCGCGGCTGCCCGCTTTCGTCCCCCAATAGGCCAGCTCTTTGGCAGAGCCCAGAAGAGGCAGGCCAAGCTCCACAGCGAGCCGGTTTTCTAGGCCCGTTGAAACAAAGGGCACGATCACACCGGGTTCTTTGCCGCGCATTTCAGCTCGTAGTTGGCTCAACACGGACGGCCTTTCCAAAATTTTCTGGGTCAACGGACGCGCACTGGCATCGTTAACCGCGATCATTCTTATTCGACGGCGAGCCGCTTTGCCATTCGGTAGGAGGTTCGTGATGTACCGCATGATGGCGGGGTCGATTTTCTCGGACGTCACAATGCGAACCTGGGTTCCCCGGGAAGCCGCAGCCAAAGCAAAAAAGAGCTGGCGTTCTTCGTAGTGGCTCGCGCCCTTCAGCTTCGCCAGTTCCGCGGTATCCATTGAAAGCGATGGTAAGACGAGCAACCGACGCCTTTTGCCTGGGGTAAAGACACGCCCTTTCTGGGCGAACTCCCGCTGCAATTGACCAAACTCTCCATTGCCTAAGAAACGCCCCCCCGTTTTCACCTTGCGCGCGGTGACGGGGGCCTGATTACGCGGTGCGGCATCCAAATCGCCTATGCCGAAAGCGGCGCCAAGCGAAACGATGGAAAAAACGGTGAGTACTTTGATTGGATTAGACATGGGGGCTTGGCTGTGCACACCCCGTGCCTACTTTGGTCGCCACCGCAAGCCGACGGATAGCCTTGCCTGGCGCCAACATGCCGTTTTTATAGGGCGTGATGATATTCCCAGAGCCAAAGCTGATACGCCGGCCACACGTGTCTACGCGTGATCGGCAGGCCGAGTTGGATCCAGAGTGCAACCCGTTGGTTGCAATCTCGGGTCTATCGAGAGCGTTAGAATACGGTGCGCAGGCTAAACGAGAAGTTGTGGTCAAAGCCAATGGGCGCAAAGCCGAAGCCGTAATAGACGTCTATGGCCAACGCGTCGAAGACAAAGAAATGTAGGCCAGGCCCGAATGCGGTGGCTAACGAGAGCGGTTCTCCTGGCTGGCTACGGTCGAAGAAAACCGCCGCGTCTACAAACGCACCCGCCATAACACGATCGCGGTAGATACTGAATCGTATGGCGCCATCGAACTGAAAAGCCTCGCGAACCCAATAACGGTTGGCGAAAAACACCCGCAGGTAACCATCCGCCAAATTGATTTCCTCCCAATATCCAACTTGGCCCGCGAGGAAAACACCTTTGCTCCCGAGGATTAGATGGTGCGGACCGAGACGTTTTAGGAAATGCCCTTCGGTCTTGATCAAGAGTGCCCAGAACTTGTGATTCGTATAGCCAAAATGAACGCTGAGATCGATCCACGTGCGAAGATCGTCGCGCAGCACTTCCGACCCCAACTCAACTCGAATATTCACGTCGCTTACGAATCGCGTCATCTCCGGGCCAGCGTCATCTTCCTCCCGCCCCTCTTGAGGACCGAGGTTGGGGTCGACGGGCAAGGGGCCATTGGGGCCCATCACCGGAGTTAGACCGAAAACCTTGATCCGTTCAACGCCCAGGCCACACGTGAGCGTGATGCGTTTGGTCAGATCAAATTTGATGCGGGCCATGGGTTCGATCAGCAGTAGATGATAGGCGTCGAGGTTTAAGTCGATTCGCTGAAAACGAGACACAGAACTGGAAATGCCGATCGAAGGCGCGAGCTTCTTGAAAAAAGGAGGAAAGCGGTATTCCAGTTCCGCTTTGCCGTGAACCCAAACAAAACGAGGCGTCTCATCGAAAAGATATCGATGGTAGGGAAAGCCGATTCCGAGCTTGGAAGAAATACGGTCGCCTTCGAGCAGCAACCCCTTGTGGGCAAACCGCACAGCAGGGACGATTCCCCAACTCGAACTCAACGATACACCGACGCCCCAACCGAAGCTTTCGCGGGCAATGGCGTAAACCCGAAGCAGACGCGCGGGAACCAATTTCCCTTGCGGTCCATCGACCATCTGACTGGAATCTTCTAGCCGGTAGTAGGCGTTGTCGAGTTCGTATTTCTTTTCGATCTCCCGCATGGCACGCTTGAGCGTAGGTTTGTGGAAAATCCGTTCGGGTAAATGAATATCGACGCGAAAGAGGATGGCGCGAAATGCGTCGATGCCGACAAAGGCCGTTCGATGTATCCGCCCTTCATCGATAAAGAACCGCGCTTTCCCTTTTTCGAGGCGTCCCCAAAGGCGTGCCGCGGTATAACCCTTGTCGCTGAACATCGCCTGAATGCGTTCGACGGCCCCCGCGATCCAAGGACCGTCAATGACACTAGGGACCGGTCCAACCGCCCCTCTGACAAGGGCACTAGAAACGACCTTTAAACCGATGAATTGAATCTTGCTGTCGGGTCTCGATTCTGGATTCGATGCGGGAAATTCCTTCGCGTACGAAGCCATGCTGACAAGAACGCAGGCGAGGAGGCTCACGGTAGGTAGGCCTCGACCTCGGGACAATCTCAGAACTACGGGCCCCGCTTTTCCATGACGTCGTCTTGCCATCGCCAGGATGCTACCACCCCACGCTGTCGGGGAATACTCGAGAGGCAAATCTACCGTGATTATTGCACTGAGATTTGCTATGCACAGACGATGAACGTCTTTGACTACAATCGAAACGCCTGGGACGCGCAGGTCGACAAAAAAGACCGTTGGACGATTCCCGTGACCGCCGAGAGAATTGCTCGTGCTCGCACAGGTGATTATTCCGTCTTGCTCACCCCTTCTAAAGCGGTACCTGCCGACTGGCTAGACAGCATAGAAAATTGCGACGTACTGGGCCTGGCTTCCGCGGGGGGCCAACAGATGCCGCTCTTCGCCGCCGCGGGCGCGGTGGTTACGTCCCTCGATGCATCGGCGAAACAGTTAGGGCAAGATCGTCTCGTGGCCACTCGAGAGGGACTGGAAATCCGCTGTGAAGAAGGCGATATGGCCGACCTCAGCGTATTCGCGGACGCGTCCTTCGATTGCGTCTTTCATCCCGTATCCAATTGCTTCGTCAAGGAAGTGGCCCCGGTTTGGCAAGAAGCCTACCGGGTACTGCGCCCGGGCGGGCGGCTACTCATGGGGGCATGCAATCCAATCAACTTCATTTTCGACTGGGAAGAGCTGGATGCCGGCCGGTTGAAAGTCAAATACACGCTGCCCTATTCCGACGAAGAAGACCTAGATGCCGAAAGCCAACGCGTCCTTGTCGACAGCGACGACCCGTTCTGCTTCGGCCATACGCTTCAGGATTTGATCGGCGGGCAGCTCGCCGTGGGCTTTTCTATCAAGGGTTTCTACGAAGACAATTGGCCCGCAGAAGACAAGAATGCCCTTGCCAAATACAGCGACACCTTTTTCGCGACCTGGGCCGAAAAGTAGTTCTAGAGCCGCTAGAAGGCGTTCCAGCGCCGTTCCATTTGGCAGCTAACACACTACCGCCAAACTAGGATAGGATGCCCCACCAGGGGAGAACCGCAGCGTATGGCCAGTTATAAGAAGAAGCGACAGTACAAGATGGTTGCCCGTGCGGAGGCCGCCAACCATACCAAATCTAAAATCGTCGACGCAGCCACCGCGTGTTTTACCAGCATGCCTTACGAACTGGTGACGTTGAAGACCATCGCTCAGGAAGCCAATGTCGCTCTCCAAACGGTGGTTAGGGTGGGCGGATCAAAAGAGAAAATATTCCTCAGCGCCGCGGAGAAGTTGATGGGGGGACTCATGCTGGCTATGCAGGATCTCCCGCAGAATGACGGTTCCGCCGCCCTTCGTTTTCTCGTGGACTACTACGAGGAATGGGGAGATCGCGCAATGCGTCTGATGGCTGCGGAAGATCGCATTCCCACCATCAAGACCTTCCTGCAGCAAAATAGACTCCTACAACAAATGTGGATCGACCGCCTCTATGACGAGAGCCTGTCCAAGCTATCAGTCGACGACCGACGAAAAGCGGTTATTTCCTTAATGACGATCACGGGCGTGCATGCGTGGCATGTGTTGCGCAGGGTCCATGCCCTTTCCATTGAAGACACGTTTGATACCGTCCATAAAATGGCGATGGCGCTAATCAAGTCATTATAGCCAATCTCAGCGATGTAATTCGAGACATAGCCCGAGACCAGCGTCTTTGCTATATTCCGTCCATAGGAGTCGCCATGAGACGATTAATGCTACAGCAACTTAGCCGCGTGACTATCTTGGGCCTGCTCTTGCTTCCGCTCAGTGGCTGCCCTCAGCAAAAAATGAAGTTCGATTCATTGAATCACCGTCATCGCTTGATGTTCGCCGCTTGCCGACACGATGTGAAGCGGGAACTCTGTCCGGACGATCCCGACTGCCATATCAAGACCGCGGAAAAGTTCGCCCAGGAACCGGCGCATTCCCGAACGCAATGGCTCATCGACTTCGGTTGCCCGCGCGACAAAGTCGAAAAAGTGCACGATATGGTCGAAAAGGGCGAACGGAAATCCACCGGCACAAACTAGTCCTGCATCGTACCGAGATACCGCGCCATTTCTTCGGTATAAACACCGGGTTCCCGGTGAACGAATAGAGGCGGCACGGCTGCAGGTATTTCGCGGCCCACCTCCCCCTCAACACGTTTGCCCACAACGAGGATACGCGTGGCTGGCCGACCATCCGCCGGAAAGACGAAACGTAGAATTTCGATTTCAAACCCCGAAGCCCAATACCCGGCCAGGACGTCGTCTTTGCGACCTGCGAGATGAATTACGGCAAAGCGGCCGCCCGGTTTGAGTTCCGTGCCGACTCGGTTGAACATTTCAGCGAGGGAACAGTGGAGTTCGTGCCGTGCAATGGCTTCCTGCTCCACCGGATTGAGCCGCCCTGTCCCTTTGGCATAAAAGGGGGGATTGCTCACCACAAGCGTTGGCGCAGGAAAAAGCTCCCACGTTTTCTCTGCTCGCAAATCAGCCTCATGGCAGCTAACGCGTTGCCCTAAATCGTTGCGGTCAATATTCCCAGCAGCTAGCTCAGCGAGCGAAGACTGAATTTCCACTAGGGCCACCCGGCTCTGAGGCCAAAATTTGGCCAGGGCGAGGCCTACGGCTCCAGAGCCTGCGCCTAGGTCGGCGAGTTGTGGTACCGGGGCCAACGATTCGGCGATAAATCGAGCCAGAATAATCGCATCGACTGTGACTCGATATCCTCGCTTCGGCTGCTGCAATGCCAGGTCTCCAGCGAAGAGAGAATCCAGGGTTGTTTCGGCAGCCACTTTCCCGCTCACAGCACAATGGCTCCCTGACGTAATATCTGAACTCCATCCATCATATCGACAACGGTACTCGGTTCAGCTTGACGGGGGCCATCATCGACAATGGCTGCCAAGCCGTCGAGATCGACTTCTGCGGCTCGCGTTGCAGCCGCGGTGCCTGACCGATTGGCGCTCGTTGCGGTGATGGGCCGCCCCAAAAGGTCGAGTAATTGAGCCACTACCGTATCGGATGAAACCCGGACCCCGATACCGCCGCGGCTGTTGAGCAATGGGCTGGCAAGGCCGTCGATCGCTTTGAGCACGATGGTTAGTGGCCCAGGCCAATGACGCTGCATCGCGGATTGAGCTGCAGGGGACCACGGAACGGCGACCCGGCCCGCCATGTCCTGGTCGGCCACCATGACCGATATGGGCTGTTTCTCCGCCCTGCCTTTGATATCCACCAAACGGGCCACCGCGTCTGGGTTCAGAGCATCAGCCGCTAGGCCATACGTCGATTCGGTGGGGATGGCGACGACCTCCCCCAAACGCAGTAGGTCGACGGCACGCCGAAGACCCGCGTCGTCGCCCCTAAGAATTTCCATTTCCTTTGGGCCCCCAACCGACTGGCCGCTCACTAGCCGCGCGCCTTTAGCGCCCGATATCCGATATCGGTGCGATATTGCATGCCGTCCCAGCTCACACTGCCAACCGCCCGATACGCCGCGGCCTGAGCTTCGGCGACGTCCTTGCCCAGAGCCGTGACGCCCAAGACCCGCCCGCCCGCCGTCTGCAGCCGGCCGTCAGCGAGCTTGGTTCCTGCGTGGAAAACGGTCGCGTCGCGCGCGGCGATGGAATTGAGGCCATGGATTTCTAATCCCTTGGCGTAGCTTCCCGGATAACCGGCCGAGCTAAGCACGACGCAGAGGGCACTTCGGGGATCCCAGTGGGGAGTTCGCTCCGGCAGCTCTCCACGGGCCGCGCCCTCGAGATAGGGCAGCAGGTCGTCGTCGAATCGAGCCATTAACGGCTGGGTCTCGGGATCGCCGAACCGACAATTGTATTCCAAAACATATGGGGCGCCATCGACGATCATCAGCCCAGCGTAAAGGATGCCTCGAAATTCATGACCATCCGCCTTCATTCCTTGAACGGTACGCTCCAAAACGAGTTCTCGAACCTGGTCACTCAGAGCTTCATCCAAGACCGGCGCTGGCGAATAGGCCCCCATTCCCCCGGTATTGGGACCGCGGTCTCCATCATAGGCGGCTTTGTGATCCTGGCTACTGGCCAACGGCAAAACCCGTGTGCCGTCACAAAGCGCGATCAGCGACACCTCTTCACCCTCAAGCCTTTCTTCCAAGACCACACGTTTACCGGCTTCGCCCATACCGCCGGCGAAAAGCCCTTCCAACGCTTCGATGGCCTCCGCGGCGCTGTCGGTAACGAAAACCCCTTTGCCCGCAGCCAGGCCGTCAGCTTTGACGACGAGCTTATGTCCCGCCTCGGCAACGTATTTTCGAGCCGGTTCAAGGTTCGTAAAGACCCCGCTCGCTGCGGTGGGAATTCCGTGACGCTCCATAAAATCCTTGGCGAATGCTTTGGATCCTTCGAGCTGCGCGGCAGCGGCTGTGGGCCCCAAGAGCAGCAAGCCTTCAGCAGAAAAGAGATCTTGGATTCCCGCGCAGAGCGGAACCTCAGGACCAACCACTGTCAAATCGATGGCCTCCCGTCGTGCGAAGGCCAACAGCTCGTCCAACTGATCCACATTGATGGGGACATTCGTTGCGCAGCTTGCCGTTCCCGGATTTCCCGGCGCAGCATAGAGCATTTCCATTTGGGGACTCTGAGCGAGCCGCCAGCAAAGTGCGTGTTCCCGGCCTCCGGACCCGATCACTAGAACCTTCACGATTCGCTCCTAAAATCTCACCTAGTGTTTGAAGTGGCGTACGCCGGTGTGGATCATCGCCACCCCGTGTTCATCGGCGGCCGCGATGACTTCCGCGTCACGAATCGAGCCGCCCGGCTGAACCACCGCCTTGATACCTGCGGAGACCGCCTCATCGAGGCCATCACGAAAGGGAAAGAAGGCATCCGACGCCATGACCGCTCCCTGCAACGAAAGCTGAGCCTTCATCGCCGCTAGCTTCACAGAGTCGACCCGGGACATCTGTCCGGCCCCCACGCCGAGAAGTTGGCCGCCCTTGGCGTAGACGATGGCGTTGCTCTTCACGTGTTTGCAAATCACCCAGGCGAAAGCGAGATCCCTCAGTTCTTCTTCGGTCGGCTTGCGCTGGGTAGCCACCTCAGCGAGTTTGAGATCCTCCATCGCCTGATCCCAATGCTGGGCCAGCAGCCCGCCGGCCGCACTTCGCAACTGGAACGGCAACGTCGTCGCGTCTTTCCAACGCAGCAGGCGCAGCTTCTTTTTGCGCGCCAACTTGGCCAACGCGGCTTCTTCAAAGCCGGGAGCGACCACCACCTCAAGGAACATCTCCGACAATTCCTCGGCCAGGGCCAAGCTCACGGGCTGGTTCACGGCGACGATGCCACCGAAGGAACTGGTTGGGTCGGTGGCTTTTGCCCGCCGAAAAACCTCCGCGGGATCGCCACCGATTTCGCAAGCAGCCCCGCAGGGGTTGGTATGTTTGATGACCGCCACGGCGGTCTTGGGTAGGTCGCGCACCACGGCCCAAGCTGCATCAACATCCACAATATTGTTATAACTCAGAGACTTACCCTGAAGTTTCTCATACTGTTTCGAGATATCATCGCCCGCGTTCCCGGATACCTTATAGAAAGCGGCGCCCTGATGGGGGTTTTCCCCGTAGCGCAGACCTTGAATCTTCTTTAACTGTAGTGAGATAACCTCTGGAAACTCAGTAGAAACCTTCCCGGAAACATCCCCGGAAACATCCCCGGAAACATCCATAGAAAGCTGGAAGTAGTTGGCGATCGTCGCATCGTATTCAGCAGTATGGGCGAAGGCCTTTGCCGCGTAGCCACGGCGTGACGCCTCGTCTAGACTTCCGTCGTTTTCTTGCAGCGTAGTCAGCAGAGCGTCGTAGTCAGATGGGTCGACAACAACCGCCACCCGTTCGAAATTCTTCGCGGCCGCGCGCACCATACTCGGCCCACCGATATCGATCTTTTCGATGATCTCCTGAGGCGTGCTGCCTTCCTTGCGCAGCGTCTCGGAGAAGGGATAGAGATTGACGACCACCAGATCGACGGCACCGATCTCTTGCTCTTTCAGCTGCGCCATATGTTCGGCGGTACCTCGCGCGAGGATCCCGCCGAAGATCCGTGGATGCAGCGTCTTCACCCTTCCATCGAGGATCTCGGGAAAGCCGGTAACGTCAGCAACGGACCGAACCGGGATCCCTTCGCCAGCCAACAATGCGGCTGTGCCTCCAGACGAGACGAGTTCAACACCCAACCCGTCTAGGCCCCGAGCCAGTTCGACCAGGTTGGACTTGTCGGAAACACTCAATAAGGCACGGCGGATTTTGCTCATGATCATCCATCCCATCAGGCGGGGAAGTTTCGTCGCTCCCGCGTGGGGTAGAATGTCGGCCTTCTGTCCCCGCAGGTCAAGAAGCCCCACAAGCTGTTGATGAATCTACGGAAAAAATCGCTGCCGGCGGCGCTACTTCAGCACCGCCAGGTATTCGCGGAAGGGGGCCCGGGCCTTGATGAAATCATCATGCTCCAGATCGAGTTCCATGGAAATGCGGCGGATCTCATTGTCCTCATCAACCGAAATATCCTTATCCGCAGCGGATACGGCGAAGAGACAATGCAGCAGCGAAAGACGTTGTTGCTTGGTCGTGAGCTCTTTGAAACCGCGAGTAATACGATGGTCTGCCGTGCCTGCCTGCAAGATCGTCCGGCTGCAAGCTATCTCGGCGACCATCTTCGCCTCTTGGTAATTTAGGCCTCCGGCGTCGATCAAGATCGTCTCGATGCGCCGGCGTTCTTCGGCGCTGATATCGAGATCTGCGTGAGCCACGCGGCTCAGCAGAAATGAAACATGGGCCAGATAGTGGGCGCGTTCTTTATCCAGCGTTTCCAAGGCCGCGACGACTTCGTCGATCTCCCCTATCTCACCGTTGGCACCGACCGACGGTTGGTCGGAAGAATCTCGAAGTCCTAGAAGTTCCATAATTCCCATGGCCGAACAATAGCGCATCAATAGAGCGACTGGGAGGGAAATTGCGTCGGGGTACCGACTACCGAGGGGATATTTTGGAAAAGGGGAATACCTTTGGGGCGATATCGAAGGGAGCAGGCAAAACTAGGCGTTGATCGAGTAGTCTAAGAGTTTGAGCAGGACAATTATTCTACAGGAGCGATTCCGCCTTCGGCGGCACTCATTTTCAGTTTCAAGAGGCCACGAACCTCAACCTGGCGAATTCGTTCGCGGGTCAGATTCATGATTTCACCCACCTCTTCCAAGGTGATTCCCCCACGTTCCGCAACGTCCAAGGAACAGGTTTCCTGCATTTCCCATACATCTAGATGGGGAAAATTCAGTTTGATGGAACCCGTCTCAGGATTGACGTCCAAGTAGAGATGATGCTTACAACTGACATAAGGACACGGGCGCAAAGATTCGTTGCGACATTGAACGCGTGTCCGGGGCCGGTCGTAATTCATGAAAGGGATCAACATCACCCCTTGGCGCATCTCCTCCTTACTCAGCCGCTTCATCGCGATCGTTCTACTACGCGGCCGGTCACGACGACGCTTTCGCCGCCGAACCCGTCGGCTTATCTCGGCGATACCTCCTTGTTCGCAATCATCCTCAAGATTATCGCTTTCCGCCAAGTCCACTTTCAACGGGGTGTCAGAGTCCATCGTTCCTCCTCGATCCATTTCTTGCCTGCTCAAAAATCAGTGAGGGTATCCCCACCTGCTACTCGGGGTGCTTTCTCGGGCCAGCTCACTCTTGACTCAACTTCCACAATTTGACGCACCAAGCCATTGGCGGTTTCCTTCGCCTGCTCAAGCTTCCGTCCCATGGATTGCCGAGTCCCCAAATCAAATCGGGGCTGGGAAATCTCCCTCTCAAACCCACTGAAGAGCTTTTCCAAGCCCTCTTCCACTGCGTCGATCTGCGCTTTGAAGTTGTTAAAACTTCGCTGGATCTCTTCGATCGTGTAGCTGCTAGCCATCAACTTCTTGATCGAATTGATCCGTCTGACGGTGGCGCAAGGATATATCCCACGAGAACCGCGGTGCTTCCCCTTCGCTCCCACTCGTTTACTGCGGGGCAAAAGCCCCAATTGCACATATTTACGAAACGTCGCTTCCGACAGTCGCAAGCTTCGCGACTGAAAGATGTGAATAATCTGAGCCGAAGTCAGCCCATCAGGATGCGCCTTCTCGATTCGAATTAAGTCTGGCTCGCTTAGCAGCTTCTGACGCGACACGACTAACGCTTCCGCTTGGGGCCAATAAAAATAAAACCGCTTCCTCGAAAATATACTAAATAGAATCTATTAAATATACTCTTTTAAAACGAATATACTGATTAGTGTAGCGTCACTATATTCCACTCAATGTATTACCTCAAGAAAAAAAGTCGCCCCTCTTGGGGTATTGGCGTCTTTTCTAGAAACCGCTTTAACAATGAGGAGGAAGTAAATTTGACGCGCTGTGAGAAATACGACTCACGCCGGTGTAGAAAAATTGCGATGGCACGATGCCCATGTTATTAGGCGCACCTAAACGAGATCGTCGTTTTTCTACCGAGTCCAGTTGACTCGAATAGCTTTTTCTGCGCCGGTTCGCACTTCGATCGACTTGCGAACACGTCGGCCGAGGTCGGGGTTTACCAGCAGCAATTCATGCCGGCCTGAAGTAACTAAATGTTTCTTTATAGGCGTTAGCCCGAGACCTTTTCCGTCGAGATAGATTCTCGCCCACGGATCAACATAGACGCTCAACCAGCCTCTCTGGCGACGAACGCGAGTCGGTGAAGATCTTCTTTTTTTAGCCTTGTCCTGAAGCGTCTTCCGATGCTCCGGCATCTTTGAAATAGGTGTTGCGGGTTTCACGCTAACAACGACACCCGCGTTTTTCATTTCGGGGGTTGCGTCCAGAGCCAACAAAACTGTCTCTCGCTGCCCCATCAAGATGGCTTGGCTCTTCGAGCGTTTTCCCCGCCTAACTTCCACGAATACCTTTCTGCCGCGAATCCCCTCAATGACAACGGGGGTATGTTCGCCCAACTCACGACCGTCCAGCCACAAAGGCAACCCTGATGGGGAGCTTTCCACCCGCAAGGAAACAGCATCCAACACCTTGCTGTCTGTGGCTTGGGGCCCATCGGGAATCATCGCTGCCCACCCTCCAAACAGACCGACCACGGCGAAAGGCAATAGCTGCAGAAAACGGATCAGATAAAAGCTGCCCGTGCGTACCCTCCTAGGCACGCCTTCTCCATCGCTGTCAAAATTGGAGATGGAATCCGATAGAGATTCAAGAGAGGCCGTCCCTCCGTCGTCAGGTCTTCGACCAGAGGTCTCTTCGTGCGGTGTTGCCTCACGGTAGCTGCTTACTCCGTCACCAGCCAGGGCTTCGGTTTTGCCACGCAACTGTCTATTGGCCTCGTCGGGAAGAAGGTCGCTTACAAACTCAGCGACCTTCAACGACTCGCCCACCTCTGCAAACGAACTCAAATCTGCGAGAGCCTCCGCTGCATTTTCAAATCGGCGCTCGACGGACGTCTCGAGAAGGCGGTCTAGAAGCTTTACCAAGCCTTGGGGCAGATCCGGTGCAGCTTCACCGATGCTCGCGATCTTTCCTTCGGCAACTTGCGCCATTAATTCCCGTTCGCTGTTGGCCTGATACGGGCGCTGTCCAGACAATAGTTCCCAAAGCACAACCCCAAGAGAGTAGAGGTCGCTTCGGTGATCGAGCACTTTGCCTCCAGCTTGCTCAGGAGACATATACTGCAATTTCCCCTTCAAGGTCCCCGTCGCAGTTGTAGCGGATAGCGCAGCAACTTTTGCGATACCGAAATCCGTGATCTTCACTTCCCCGGAGAACGATACCAGCAGGTTGTGGGGGCTAATATCACGATGAATGAGTTGGAGCGGCGCTCCTTCTTCGACTCGGGAATGAGCGTAGTGGAGTCCTTTCAACACCTCGACGCCCACATGAACGGCAAAGTCGACACCGAGGCTCCTTCCCCGTCGACGAGCGACGTTCTGCACCCGCTTGAGATCCGCACCTTCGACCCATTCCATCGCAATGAAATGCGTCCCATCGATCTGATCGAAATCGAAGATCTGAACAATATTGGCGTGATGAAGTTTGGCTGCAAGCCTAGCTTCTTCAACGAACATGCGGACGAATTCAGGATCTTGGTTTAGCGTCGGAAGGATCCGCTTCAGCACCAGATGTTTGACAAAACCTCCAGCGCCTCTCGTTCGCGCTACGAAGACTTCGGCCATGCCACCGATACCGATGCGCCGAATGAGTTCGTATTTTCCAAATTGTTCGTTCATTCGGTCTCAACGCAAACAAGTTTGCTCACCGCGTTGTCAGCGCTCCAAGCTGCCCCTATACTAACCGTGCATGATCCGGTTTTGCATCATATTCGCGGTTTCGCTGCTATTTAGCACATCCGCGTTGGCCAACTTCCTGGACGATACGAGCTATACAAACCGCCAGCTTGGCATTTCATTGTCGGTCCCCGAGGGGTGGGTTATCACAAAACAGACGGGCTATCCGTCGATTTTGGCGTTCATGCTCTCAACAGACGGCGGTGGAAAAGTCGCTCTGTCGTACGCTCGACTGCCAGCCGGCAAGACGCTAAAGCGCTATCTGAAAGAAACCACTCGAACCATGCAAGCGACCGGCTTTGACATCAAATCGTCAAAACCTGTCAGGGATAACGGTGCCGTCGCGTGGGAGGTCCGAGCAAAGGATAATCTGAGCCGTCTGAGGGTCCTTCAGTTCTACCTCAAGCGTGGCAATAGCCTCTTTGTATTTACCCTGACCTGCACAAGCAAAAGGCTGGACTATCTTAGCGGCGAATTGCAGTCATTCGTTGAACTGACTCAGTTCCAATCACCACGAAAACCCTAAGCTCTAAGACCGCGAGCAGGCTGGCGACATATTTATCGTTCTTCGGTCGATTTGCGTCGAAGGCTCGATGCCGCCATAATTAGATGATATGCGCAACACTCAAGTGGTATTTCTCACCAGCTGCCTGCTGGCCAGCTGCGTGGGTCCTGGTCTCCTGACCGATGGTAGCTCCGTATCCGTAGGCCATCATTCTAGGGGTGCGCTACGTCATGGTATCTCGATGCCCCTCCGGGGTGAGGGATTCATCATTCCCCAAATATGGCGGGAGCGTAAACGAACGTACGCTACCGATGAGATGGTCCAACTGCTTGTTCGAACCGCCCGCCGAGTTCGCCGAAGCCACGGGCGGTCGTCGTTTGGGATCGCCGATCTCAGCGAAAAAAGTGGGGGCCCGGCGCTGCCGGAACACGGCTCCCATCACAGCGGCCGCGACGTGGATCTGATTTTCCACGCCTTGAACCTTTCCGGTCGGCCCATCGTACCCAAGCTGATGATCGCCTATAATGCCAAAGGCATGGCAATCCCTCCAAAGGTCAAAGAGCCGGACGCGGGGCCGCCTCGCGAAGGAGAGGGATTTCCCCCGCCCTTCGTCCCTCGTCGACTAGATGTGGCCAGAACCTGGGGCCTGGTCAAAGCCATTGCCACCGACCCGTATGTTCCAGTTCAGTGGATATTCATCGGAAGGCCTATCATCCGACTGCTCCTAGCCCATGCCCGTAAGATCCGAGAACCACAGTACCTCATTGAGCGCATCGCTCGCGTCATGCACCAGCCCGGTGACGCCTCGCCACATATCGACCACATGCACGTCAGGATTTACTGCTCCTTGGCGGATCGATACCAGGGATGTCAGGACCGTGGGCCCGGGCGCTGGTTCAAGAAGACGCTAAAATACACGCGACTGAGCTATGCCCGCCCTGGGGCACTGGCAAGCGATAAATTGCTCAAACTCCCTTTCCCAATCGGCTCATTGCTTTGACATACTCATTATTTAGCTATTCGCTTGCATACAGGGGAGGTGCACTGAAATAATGTGCCAACGGAAATCCATGCGGAGCAAACGATGACCGACGACAAAGAAGATGACGGCCTGGACGACAACACCGTCCGCGTTGACATCAGTACAATCGAACGGGCAAGATTCGCTCTCAAGGAGTCCCCAAATGATGACTCTGCGTTCATACCCGCAGATATCGAGACAACCATGGTGAGCGGATCAAAGCCGGACAGCCGCCCGTCGGTCTCCCTTCCCCCCGGAATGAAGGCCCAATTGACCGTCATCCGCGGATCGGAGAAAGGAACCGTTCATTCCCTTGATCGTCCCGTGAATACGATGGGTCGAAGCCAGGGCTGCGGCATTCTTTTAGGAGACCCTGCAGCATCGGGTACTCACGCGATGGTCTTCTTTTCCAGGTCTCGCGAATGGCGCGTTCAAGATTTGGACAGCACCAATGGAACCCTACTCAATGGCTCACGCGTGAAGGAATTCGCGCTCCGCTCGGGAGATAAGATTCTCATAGGGGAAACGCTACTGCTCTTTGAAGTATCCCGCTAGGACGATGAAGCTCCCACGCGAATTCTTGCTCGCTATCACCGTCGTTGCCTTCGCTAGCAGCAATTCAATCGCTGCCGAAAATGCCCACACATTAATAAAGCAAGGTGAGGCATTACTCGTAATTGGCGCCACGGCCGAAGCGAGGCAGACGTTTCGCAAAGCTCTCGAACTCAAGCCATCTCTCAGCAAAGCCCAGATATCCCTCGCCTACTGCCTTTGGCGGGAAGGCAAAACGAAGGACGCGCTCCAACTCCTAAATTCCTGGCCCGGAAAAACACCGGCGGCGGCTCTATACCAGTTGGCCGATATTCACTGGGCCGAGGGAAATTTCCAAGCGGCCGCAACCGCTTGGGAGAAGCTCCACGCTCGCGGTCGGCTCATGCCGGCGCACCAGCTGAGACTCGCCCGTTGTTACGAAAAAATCTCGCAAGAAGACAATCCAAAGGCAAAAAATGCTGCGTTGAAAATTCTCAACAGGTTGGGGAAGTCTCGCAGCGCTGAGATCCGCCGCCAAGCATTCGAGCACGGACTCGTACTGAAATATGGTGAGGTTGGGAAGGCGTTGGTCGGCGCCCGCAACGCGCTGGCACGCGGACAAGCCAGGAGGGTCCTGAAGCAGCTTAGGACGCAAGAAAAACAACAGACCGAACCCATTCCGTATTTGAGCTATCTGATCGGTAGAGCCTGCCTCGACGCCGCCGTGTCCGACAGAGACTGCGCGATGCGGTCGTTCGAAAAATCGTCAGGAATCGCCGACGCCTCCTTTCAACTAGGCGTACTCCACTATGAAGATGGGGACCTCGAAAAAAGTAGCCAACACCTACAAGCCGCAATTCGCTCGAACCCTTATCATCAAGCCTCGTACTACCATCTAGGCCTCTTCCACCGAGAAGAGGGTAACGACAAGAAGGCCATACGCGCTTGGAAGAAAGCCATACGCTTATCGCCCAAAACAGCGATAGCCGACTGGGCTCGAACCAAAATGCAGGTTCTCCAAGGGCGCGTTCGCATCATGAGCCCAGGACAAATCATCGATCCAGCAACGGAAATATCGTTAGGGAAAAAGACCTGCAAACGCATTGAAAAGAAATGGAAGGTACTTAAAGACGAGAAGTTGGAACTCCGCATGGAAAAGATCATGAATCGCCTGCTGAAGGTTTCCGATCGCCCTCGCCGAGACCTACGCTACAAAATAGCAATTCTAGATGTGCCGGTCGTCAACGCCGTAACGGTGCCAAACGGCAAAATCTATATCTTCAAAGGTCTGGTCGATCTGATTCGCAAAGATCTGGGTGATTCGGAGGACGCGTACGCTGCGGTCATAGCACACGAACTGTCGCACAACGCGCTTCGGCATGGTGCCGCTATCATCAAAATGGCATCCAGTTACCGTTCCTTCGACAGCATGTGGCAGTTGGGGCGATTGATCAAATCATTCAACCGCTCACAGGAATATGAGGCGGATCAATACGGTACGCTCTACGCGTATCGTGCGGGCTACAACCCTTCCGTGAGCATTACGCTTCAGCAAAAAATGATGAAGCATAAGGGTGAACTCCCCCCCGGTATGACGCACCCCCGCTACGCGGACCGAATTCGAACATTGCGCAGCTATTTACTCGAACTACGCTCGAACGTGCGTCATTTCAAAAGGGCAACGAAAGCTCTGAAATCCGGTAACTATGACAATGCTATCGATCACCTTGAATTATTCTTGGGCGTATTTCCTGACAGCGCGTCGGCCCGCAACAATCTCGCGTTCGCAATTCATCGCAAGGCGTTATTGAAAAGGGGCCCCGGTAAGATTTATCGCCGAACAGTGGACCTAGACCCAGACGCTCATATCCGCACGATCAAACTTCGAAGTAGTGCCCCCGCGAAACAGAAAGAGAACCAGAAGATCGATCGGCGGATGCTCAACGAAGCCATCGCCGAATACCAGCTGGCCATTCAAAAATCCCCCACCTATTGGCTGAGTCGCATCAACCTCGCTGCCGCCCTATCGGACCTAGGCCAGCCTGGACTCGCGCGAAAGCACCTCAAGGCCGTGCTTTCCAAGAATCCAAAATCGGCGGCGGCAACCAATAACCTCGGCGTACTCTACGCCCAGAAACGACAATTTGGATATGCCACCGTGGAGTTTCGTAGAGCGGTTACCCTGAAGCCAGACTACCAAGAAGCTCAGTTCAACCTGGCACTTGCGTTGGAAGATAGCCGGGACGGCAAGGCCGCGCTCAATGCCTGGCGAGCCTACCTCGATCTCGACCCCCTGAGCGGCTGGGCACGCATCGCCAAAGCCCGAATGTCTCGCCTCAACACGCAGTAGCACACGAAAAACAGTCTTTAATTACAGCAGGATAGATGGCCGCTGAGTTTTGATGCCGGCGCTAGAATTCAACTCTAGCGCATCGCGGCAATCGGTTATAAAGGTTATCTAGCTACTAACGAAGGAGGTGCCCTCAATGTCCGGCAACTTTTCCAATCTGGTCGATCTCTGTCAACGAAGCTGTGCTCAATACGCATCCAATAAGTTATTTGGAACCAAGGAAGACGGTCGCTGGCAGTGGATAACCTACGCGGATTTCATCAAGTTAGTCGATAATTTCCGGGCAGGTCTCGCCGAACTCGGCGTGGAAGCTGGAAATAATATCGGTATCATCTCCAACAATCGCGTGGAGTGGGCGGTGGCGTGCTACGCCACGTACGGACTCAAAGCCTCCTTCGTACCCATGTACGAAGCGCAATTGGATAAAGAATGGGCGTTTATCCTCAACGATTGTGCCGCGACGGTAGCCATCGCTGCGACGAATGATATCGCCAAGAAACTTGAAGCCCTCAAGCCCGACGTTCCTAGCCTTAAACATGTCATCGGCTTCGAACTGCCTGCAGACGACGAACGATCGTACAAGGCGATGTTGAAAAATGGCGCGGCTAACCCCGTCGAAGCCAAGCATCCTGAGGAATCGGATACCGCTGGGTTTATCTACACCTCCGGCACAACCGGAAACCCGAAGGGCGTTATTCTGAGCCACGGCAACATCACGTCAAATATCAACGCGATTCATACGATCTTCACCTTCGAAGCCGCCGACCGTTCGCTGTCCTTTCTCCCTTGGGCGCATTCCTTCGGCCAAACCTGTGAACTTCACGGTCTATTGAGCATGGGATGCTCTATGGGGATCAACGATGAGGTCCCCAGTTTGGTCGGCAATCTGGCCGAAGTACAGCCGACGATTCTGTTCGCGGTGCCGCGAATCTTCAACCGCATCTATGACGGTGTGAATAAACAAATGGCGGAAAAACCCGGCCTGATTCAGAAGTTGTTCCGCTCCGGTATCGCCAACGCCACCAAGCGTTCCAATGGTCAATCATTGGGACCACTAAGTAGCCTAGGACTGAAGATCGCGGATAAAATCATTTTCTCGAAAATCCGCCAAAAGTTCGGTGGCCAACTAAAATACGCCATTAGCGGAAGTGCGGCTCTGAATACCGAAGTTGCAAAATTCATCGATGCACTCGGCATCATGGTCTACGAAGGCTACGGCCTAACGGAAACATCTCCCATCGCAACCGCGAACTATCCCGGCACGCGAAAAATCGGCAGTGTGGGCAAGCCTATTCCGGATGTCACAATCACTATCGATTGCGAAGTCACCGGTGACCCCGTCCAAGGCGAAATCATCATCGCCGGCCCCAATATCATGCAGGGTTACCACAATAGGCCAGAAGAGAATGACAAAGTGCTGTTGCCCGACCGTAGCTTCCGCAGCGGAGATATGGGCCGTGTCGACAATGACGGCTTCCTTTTCATCACGGGACGCATCAAAGAGCAGTACAAACTCGAAAACGGCAAGTACGTGGTGCCCTCTCCTTTGGAAGAGGAACTCAAACTCTCGCCCTACGTCGCCAACGCAATGATCTACGGCATGAACAGGCCCTACAATGTAGCACTCGTTGTTCTCGACCCCGACTCAATGGAGAAGTGGTCGCAGGAAAATGGTGTAAGTGGCGATCTTTCAACCAACGACAAAGTCATGAAGTTGGTCGAAAAGGAACTCGCTCAGAGAGGATCTGGATTCAAAGGCTATGAGCGGCCGAGGAACTTCGCAATCATCGCCGAAGACTTCACGACCGAAAACGGTATGCTAACGCCCACCATGAAGCTGAAACGCCGCAACGTACTCAAAGCCTACCAAGAGAAGATCGACGCACTCTACGCCTAGACGTATGGCGCTAGGGGGCTGAAGAGAACACAGCAAGGCCTATTTCGGTTCCGTGAGGGGTTTCTTGGCGGGAACGAGGCTCCAGCGGAAATTGTCGATCAACACCGACGAATCCAATATCGAATCGCCCTTATCAAAGATGTAGAACGTCAACGTGAACTTCTCTCCTGGCGTGATGGGCGCCCGCGTCGTCAACCACCCCGTCGAACCACCATTGCTCGTTGGCGCATCACCATCCGGCAAACCGGGCGTTATCCCTTGAGACGGACCACATTCGTTGGCGTAGCCCGTTCCTTTCAGCTTGGAAGCGGGTTCCTTACACATCTGAGAGGTTTGAGGCAGCTGCGACCAGGGATCGCAAATCGAGAAGAATGCGTTGTTCACGCGAATCGGTGATTTGTTGCTGTCGAATGCGATATTGCCGGTGAGGTTCTTCGATTTGATCTCCACCCAGAACGTATCATTGTATTCACTACCCACATATTCTGGGTATTCGGCGGAAAAGAAGTGGAAGTCAAACGCGAAGCTCTGCGCATTGGTGGGTGCGATCAATTCGAGAGTGAGCTTAGCGAGGTCTCGAATTTCCGAATCTGACGCGCTTGGATCAGGGTCGATACCGCTGGTTTCGTACTGCGTCCCCTCTTGAGGGCACGTATCCGCCGGACGATAGCTCGCCAATCCTGTAGACAGTATGACAAAACTCTCGCCACGCTGAGGTTGAATTGGACCTTCCATGGAGAACCGACCAGCCAAGACGCGTGCTCTCGCGTCGGAGTCGAGCGAGGCGTTGATGATCCGCCGACAGCGATTTTCGCGACAAACGAGGCCACCGGCACAGGGCTTATCCACATCGCAGGCCGGACCTTCGTCGCAGAGTTCCATCGCCTTCGCATAGTCCATGGCACTGTCCTGTGAGAGGCCGGCCAACGCATCGCACCGGCCGGTCATCTCGTCGACCTGGCCATCACAGTTATTGTCGATATTGTCCCGACATACATTCTCAGTTGCCGTGCCCATTCCAGTGGAAGGCGCAAGGCAACGCAACGACCCTTGGCAAATCTTGCCTTTGCAGAACTCTCCTGTGGGGCATTCGGCATCGACTTTACATTGCTTCTCGCTGGAACATTCACTTTCCTTGCTGCAGCGACAATAGCCTTCTATGCACGACCCTGATGGGCAGTCGTCTCCCGACACGCATTGCATGGCAGAAACCTCCATCGCACCAGGATTTACCAGGGGATCGTTGTCGTTGCAGTCTCCGCTATCGCGAGGAAAGCCATCGCCATCACCATCCGATCCTGGCAAGCCATCATCGATTATTCCATTACAGTTATCATCGATACCGTTGGGCTGCAGTGTCCCTTTGCCGCCATCTTCGGCCATACCGGGATATCGTTTCGCATCGCCTTCACAATCTCCGATGTCTCCGGTGGACGGACAATAGCCATCACCGTCCTTGTCCTCATTGGTGGTTCCTTCATCGACCTTGTTGTTGCAGTTGTCATCCCGGCAGTTGCGCTTTTCTTCCGCATTGGGATACACGTCCGCGTCATCGTCATCGCAATCAAAGGTGACGGAATAGCCGTCCCCATCTTTGTCGATACCATCGGAGGTCGTCATTTCTGCGCAGGCGACGGTTCCAACCATCGCAGCGAGAATGAGGTAATTTGAGGCGCGTAGCATGTCTTCTCCTTCACAGTCCCCCAGCGCTCGCTCCGGGGTAGGTTGGCGTTTGCCCCAAGGAGAGCAAAATACGGACCAGGAAGGGGATGCGGTGAAATCCCCTTCAATTGAGGCTAATTGGCGAAGAACATGCTCTGTTAGTCCCTAGAATCACTGCAAGGAGTTGCTCGATTGCGCAACGACACGTAGGCGAAAACCCACAGAAACACATATATTCGGTAAACGATGATTATCAGGTTAAAATGCGCCCGAACTGTCCGTTGTATTCTGAAGAGAGGTCGCTAGCTGAATGAGCACGCTCGAAAAGATACTGAAGAAGATCGACGATGACTTCGACCTTCCAATGCTGCCCAAGATCCTAAATCAGATCCAACATACAACGGCCGATGAACGCGCCGGCGCCAACGACCTCGCGAAGGTTATTCTCAATGACCAGTCGTTAACCTTCAAACTGATCCGCATCGCGAATTCATCCTACTATCGCCTGGCCGCACGAGAAGAGATTTCAACGATATCGCAGTCGATCGTGCTACTGGGCTTCGATACCGTAAATGATGTAGCGACGGCTCTATCCGCATACGATAAACTCCAGGAGAACTTTCAGCCCAAGCACCTAAAAGGGTTCTGGGATCATTCGCTGGCCTGTGCCAGATGCTAGCTGAGGCGACGGATATCAACTCTAGCGAGGAGGCTTTCGTAGGGGGCCTGCTTCACGATATTGGCAAGCTGATCCTCGCTAGCTTCTTTGCGGATGACTATCAAATAGTCCTTCAGTTGGTTGTTGAAGGCAAAGACTTCGCCACCGCCGAAAGGGAAATCATCGGCGCCGACCATTGTGAAATAGGCCAAGAGATCGCCAAGCGTTGGAATCTACCCGCTTCCATCATTGAAGTTATCGGCGACCATGAATCTGATACGCCAAGCGCCCTGCATACGACTAATGTCGTCAAGCTGGGCAATATGATGGCCAATCGGGTCTTCGGCGGAGATCGCCGCATCTCTCTGGGGCAGATTTTTCAACTCGCCGATTCGCTTCTAGATCTCAATAATAAGGATATGGACGAATTGCTCATGGCGTTGGGCGCGCGCGCGAGAGAAATGCAGGGAGCGTTCTCCCTGAACCTGAAAGATCTCACGCAAGTTACCAAACTTGTCGAGGAAGAGAACCTCGCGATCGCTTCAGACCCATCATGGAGCGGCGAAACACCGCATGAGAGTCTGCTCCAGGATATCGACCAAATCACAGAGCGGATGATCTCCAACGCCGACACGGGAACGGTAATCCAATTCATCAACGAAGCTGTACTGAAAGCCACGGGAACCGATCGCGTAATGACGTCTATCGTAGACGAAGGGTGCATCGTCGGTACATATGCCGCGGGATCCGATACGGCCGACTTGCTGCAAAAGCTGCGCTTCCCATATACCCCCCGCGCAGGAGCATTGGGGCGTACCATCGCCCGTTCCCAAGCCTTCAATGTTCTGGATATTCGCTCGCCGCTATACAAGAGCATCGTTTCCAAAGACGACTATGCCCGTCTCGGTATGATATCCTTTGCGACGGTCCCCTTGATCGTAAGGGGTAACGCCATCGGCGCGATGGTGGCGGGTAGACGAGCCGTTGATTCCCCCGTCACCGATCATGAAATGCACACCTTTCTGCTATTTAGCCGCCTACTCTCCGTGGTCCTGGAAAGGGATGCTGCAATCGCTAGCCCCGAAGGAGGAAGCGGACCACAGGGCCGTCGAACACGGCGTTCGACCTACGCGCGCAAGCCTTAGGCTCCCCTCATTGCATTTTGCCTTCACCTGCAAAATGCTGCGCATGGCAATCCCGTGTTAGCCGATTGGGTCGCCTCCCCAAATTTCCAGCCATCGAAGAAGACGCTGAAAGATCGACTTGTTAGCTGATAGCAGCTTCAGCCCCGCATCAGCCCTACCAATGGCACAAGCGTTGCACCACTCCCTGTTCCGATGCTTGATCGATTTCCAATTGAAACGGAACCAACAATCCTTCCCAAGGTATTGCTGATACTCTTCTGTCTGATCTCTTGCGCACCCCAAAATCCTTCGCCCCACTCACCAGACTCGATGACGACGCCTTCGGACGATGCCGGAATAGCTAACGCGGATCTACGCCCTGTCGACCAATCCCTCCCCGACCAAATCGCAGTTGAGGGCATTTCGGTTGAGGACAATATGGAACTGCCCTGGAACTGGGCAAGGCAGGGTGAAGCCGTGAGTAATCAGACTCTGTTGGCCAATCGCTTCGCAGCGAACGGCTATTCCCCTCCATCATCTCTTTATCTGCTCGTCGCCAAGGAACACCAAGGACTGGACCAACCCGCCTTTGAATACTTCTCTCTCGGCGATACCGGCCTCGTCTTTTCCAGAACGAATTACTGGCCTGCATCGACAGTCAAACTGATGGCTGCGGTCGGCGCCCTTTGGACGCTCGGAAAATACCAACTTACGGGTGCTGCAACGATCGGTTTTACCGATGAGGATGGAATCTACGCAGGTACAGTCGCTCAACTCTACGACGATGCGCTGAGCATCAGCAGCAACGTGGCCTATAACCGTCTGGTAGAAATTGCGGGCTTCGACGAGATCAACGATCAATATATGACCCCCGCGACGGGGCTTCCTGCATTTACGTTGCAGTGCAGGTATACGAGTCCCATTCCCGGAGCCAACTTACGGACATCGCCGGAGATCAGCTATCAGGAAGGCGGCAAGTCGGGCGTTATTGCCAAGCGCATCGGCGAAGGAAAACACCCCGACTGTGGTGGCTGCGGCAATTGCATAACCCTTTTCGAATTATTGGAAGTGATGCGCAGAGCGACACTTCATGAGGAACTCCCCGTGCTCCACCGGTTTCCCATCGCATCTTCCGATGTTAAAGGCCTAAGAGCCGCGCTCAAGAAATCTTGGACGTTGATCGATGAAGGTGCGGAGATGGCGTTCGGAAACTCGGCAACGGTATACAGCAAGACCGGCTCCGTCCCTGGCTACGAAAAGCTAGACCACGGGTTGATCGTCGATGACGTTTCCGGCCAACGCTACCTGATCGCCTTCTCCGTACCCTACGATACGACCGAGGCTATCCGCATTGAGATGGTCAAACAAAGCCTCTTGGCAATTCGAAATACCGAAACG
>Ga0257122_1000767_pt1 | contig 25580 bp, 19 predicted proteins | sample SI106_120metaG_FD_190146 | JGI IMG/M metagenome (GOLD analysis project Ga0257122, IMG submission 190146) | Marine microbial communities from Saanich Inlet, British Columbia, Canada - SI106_120 | ecosystem: Environmental > Aquatic > Marine > Inlet | place: Canada: British Columbia | collected... | reverse complement strand
CAAATACTCGCACCGACCATGTAAACAGGTTTGACCCTCTTTGCACGAATCACCACAATGAATCGGATCGTAGTCATTCAACCCCCGAGCAGGAATACAAGCGCCAGAACAAAAGACGGCCAGCAAGACAAAATGGGTTCCTCGTCGCAAACCCATCAAAACGCCCCTCGCCAGAGTAGGGTCGCACCGGTGGTATCGATCCCTAACACCACAGGCGCCTTCTCTTTCAACGACGGACGCGACAAAAAGAGGTACGTGGAAAACGCTAGTATCGCGACCCCAAAGCTGGCCGTCGCGTAGCCTGCGACCGTCAGCTTCTTCTGTTCCTCAACTTCATCCCATTTCTGGTCGATGTTCTCGGGGTCTCTCGTTTCCAGATACTCATTGTAGGCGTTGTTTGATCTTTCCGCACCGACAGCGATGAGCACGCCTCCCGCCAGAGCCGCGGCGATCCCTCCCGCCAGCGTCACGTAGGCCCAGGTCGTGCGGCGTTGATACTCCTGCTTTCGCTTCGCTTCCGACGGTTCGTTGACGGTACCGCCGGCTAGGTCGTTCTGCGAACCAACGGGTAAAGCGGCGGGCTGGTCTTCCGGTAGAAGCGTTGGGCGCGGCTTGCGCGCGGCAATCACCGCTTCCAAATCGGCGATATACCGCTTCACCTCCGCCTCATATGGAATCTTCTCGCCTGGGTTGCTGCGACGCGAATCGGCTAAATAAACCCGGTAGCCAAATAGCGCCTTTTCATGTTGACCCATCTGGCGATGACATTGAGCGATATTGAGTTGAATGCTCGGCCGCCGCACACGTGCTAGCGCCGCCCTGAAATGTACTAGAGCGCGTTCGAAGTTCCCTAGGCGGTATTCTGTTTCACCCTGGGTGAATTGGATTTTGGCCTCGGCCAAATCCGCGGGCTTTGGCGCCGCAGCGGCCGTCTGAAATAGACTGAAGATTGCAAGAAAGAAGAGGCTGGAAACAAATAGCTTCATCGGAAAATTGAGTCTAGCAGATCCGTCGAACAAGGGCGACCTCACCCAATTTGAAGCCCCCCGGCGCGACTCAACCGTGAACGGCTAGAAGGGGCTCGTTCCTTCACCGAGCTTTGTTGCCCGAGGTACCGGTTTTTTCTTTGTCGTCGTCACCGCCGCCTTTGGAGGTGTATCTTTAGGCACGGTCTTGTTGGCTTCGACCTTTTGGGGCTTGCTGCCTGCGTCGGTACCAGCTGATTCGGCACGCTTCGCGGTCGCATTCTTGGCGATCAACGGCTGAGTGGTTCTATGCGTGACTGGTTTCGCACGCCCAACAGTACCGCGGCGCCGTCGACGAGTCCCCCTCCGCCGAGCAATAGGTTGCCGTACGGGAGCCTTGCGCACCGCCACAGCCGAATCGACAGCGGGTTCGCGATCCACAATCATTAGACGCTGTTCGGCCTCGGACGAACGGAGACGAAAGCGCTTGCCATTGACGACAACGAATTCGCGAACGAATGGCGTTTGATTGCCAAGCTGAACTTCTACCTGGAACTTTTTACCTGGCTCCGTCTCGTAACGACAAGGAGTGTCTTGCGTGGCAAGCCATTTCCCCTCTAGCCTGGCTCGACAACGCGCGACCGCATCCCGTGACTCAATTTCGATGAGCGGCTGCAGGATGTTGTTGGCCTTTGGGGGCGACGCACGTTCCACGTTCGATGGGTTCGCACGAACCTTCGATTGCACAGCGGCGGCTGGTTCTTCCGTCCTTTCAGAATCGAGTGCAACGTAAAGGCCCACGGCCGCGAGAGCAACCGCTGCCATAGTGAGGCCGGCGGATCGACGGCTGGGCAGGGAGCGAGGCGCTTCAGAAAGGATCGAAATCTCACCTGCGGCGCCACCTAGTGTTGTGACACTGATCAGATTGTCGCCGGTTAGGCCAATGGTCTCTGAATTTGCTGCCTCAGAATCAACATTATCTGCACCGGTTCCAATTCGCGCTTGCTGCGATCCCGGCCTAAAGGTCTCCATTTCCGCCACAGAGTTGACGGGCAGGGTCACGCCTGCCATCGACTCCGAAAAATGACTCGGCCAAATACCGTCGTCGAGTTCGCAGCACTCAACATATTCGGCAAAAAGCGCGCGCGTCGATTCCGGACGGGCGCTAGGATCTTTCGCAAGGCAACGTTCCACAAGGTCGGCCACGGCAGACGGAACATCCGGCGCAAAACTTTGCACGGGCGGTGGGTCCACTTCGATATGCTTCGCCATCAACAGCGCCGTCGGCATATCTCGAAAAGGTGGCCTTCCTGTAAGCATCCAATAGAGAATGATCCCGAGCGAATAGATATCCGTGCGTTCTGTGATCAGGTCGGGCCGCCCCATGGCCTGCTCAGGTGAAATGAAAAGGGGCGAGCCTAGAACCGCGCCCGTCGCCGTAAGAGATCCCTCGCCCTCCTCGGTCTCGATGATCTTGGCAATACCGAAATCGAGAATCTTGAGTGCCAGTGGCTGCCGATTCAACACGAAAATATTCTGGGGTTTGAGGTCCCTGTGAACGACCCCTTTCCGGTGGGCGGCAAAAAGCCCCGCACAGATCTGCCCCAGATACGGCGCGATTTCCTCGGCGCCCATGATGCCGCGCTTCATCACAGCGGATAACTCCTGGCCGTGCAGCAGCTCCATCACGTAATAGAGCTGTCCGGACGGCATGCGGCCGAAATCATAGATGTGAATGATATTAGCGTGATCAACCCGGCTTACCGCCCTAGCCTCGGAAACGAAACGGTCGCTGATACCCGGTTGATGGCTCAGATGGGGCGAGAGAAATTTGATGGCCACTTGCCGGCCGATCTCAGGATGTTCCGCAAGGAAGACGGATCCCATGCCCCCCTTGCCGATAAGGGATTGGAGCACGTAGTTGCCGATCTTCAAGCCTGGACCGATGGTATTCATCTATGGATCAACATCGACGCTAATCCGGATCTTTGAACCGCCGTAGCTGTCTTTTTTTAACTAATTAGTTATGTGAGGCCCGCTACATAACGGACAGGCTGGCAGCCGGCAATCTGCTACGAAACGTCGCGAAATTGTTCGGGATCGATATCGTAGCGCTTCATCCAACGGTGTACCTGAGCTCGGGTCGTATCCATGGCCCGCGCCACCGCTGAGATATTTCCCTGGTGCTCGGCCATCGCTTTTTCCAGGGCGGGTATCAATTCCTCATCCTTGAACTGCCGACGCGTCCGCGGAGGCTTGTTGATGACGACATCTGGGATGGCGATTTTCTGTGTGCCGGTGGATCCCCGCCCTTCGCCTGTAAGGGGATCTTCGTCTTCGAGTTCCCAGAGTTGTTCAGGTAGGTGTTTCAGCCGAATTTCCTCACCTTTGCCAGCTAGCGTAACGGCGGTATCGATGACTTTCTTGAGTTCGCGAATATTGAACGGCCAATCGTAGAGTACCGTCGTTCGATAGGCTTCATGCGTCATAGTGGAACCCAGCGCCCCAGCCGCACTCAAGAAGCGGGACATCAGTAGCCCAAGGTCTTCCCTGCGTTCCGCAAGATTGGGAAGCTTGATCGTATAACCCCGCAAGCGCGCATAGAGATCGCCCCGAAAGGTATCCTTTTCGACCATCGTGGGTAGGTCGCGGTGGGTCGCAGCGATAAACCGCACATCCACTTTGCGCGGACTCGTCTCACCCACCCGACTAAAGGTCCCCTCCTGCAACAAGCGAAGGAGTTTTGCTTGCGCGGGTAGCGACATGTCGCCAATTTCATCGAGCAGCAACGTTCCGCCATCCGCGCGTTCTACGACGCCCGATTTATGATCAACCGCCCCGGTGAATGCGCCTTTCTTATGACCGAAGAGTTCGCTTTCGATGAGCCCTTCCGGAATAGCTGCGCAGTTCAAGGCAACGTATTGCCCTTTTCTAGCGCTTCGGCGATGGATTTCACCGGCCATCACTTCTTTGCCGGTTCCACTGGCCCCGAGAAGAATGATGGGGATCATACTCGGGCCGATGCGATCAAGTTGCGTCAGCTGTTGCAGCAGGTCGAAGGAATAACTGCTCAGTAAAGAGTCTCCCCCGCCGTAGGCCATACCCAACAGCGTCTCTCGGTCTTCGAGCGGGCGCTGGTAGAATTTCCAAAACGTACGACCGGTTTCTACAATATCGCCATGACGTAACTGCACAGGCGCTTTGGCCGGAATTCCGTTAACTGCGCTACCGTTCGTGCTATCGAGGTCTTCGAACATATAGACCGAATCGCCGGACCGTTTCAGATGCAAGATCTCCGCGTGGCGGCCCGACATCCAACGGTCATTTAGGCTAACGGAATACGTCGTGCGATCTTCCGAGCGCATGCCTTCAGCTTCGCCCCTGCCCATCTTAAGGAGCTTCAAATCGGCGAGACCAAGAAATAGCGGGCGGGCATCGTCTAGATTAAAGCTCTGGCCTATCCGAATGAGATAGGCCAGACGAAGTCCCCCTCCACCGGCGGACGGGTCCGTATCGATGCGGGCCGTTTGTTCAGCATTGCTCATGGACGACTATCATAGCGCCCAAAAGCGTCCTTGAATAGTCGAAGGCAGAGATCGCGACCGTCAGACCTCGAAATTTGACGCCCCAACCCGCACCACGTCGCCGATATGGGTCTTTTTCAGGTAGTCGAAGAGCTGGTTCATCATGTCGTGCCAAGGGTCGTGTACGCTACATTTCACCTGGCAACCAGCCTGGCCGAAGATGCATGCACCGACAAATTCACTGCCCTGAAAAGCGACGACGACATCGTGTAGCGAGATTTCCATGGCGGACTTGGCGAGGGTATAGCCGCCACCGGGGCCGGGGCGTCCCTGTACCAAACCGTGACGCCCCAAGGTTGCAACGACCTTAGCCAACGTGGGCGCAGGCGTGCCGGATAGCTTCGCAAGTTCGCCAACGGCAATGGACCGCTGTTCTGTTGCGAGAACAATTAGAGAGCGAAGTGCCTGTTGGGTGTCTTTTTGAAACATGGAAGGTTAGCCCTGCTTGCCCAGAAAGCCTGAGCAAGCAGGACTTTAGATCCAATAGGAACCTAGTGGAAGGTAATAATCTGGTCGTTCTTGATCGCGCGATAGACACCCGCGCCCAGAGGTGCGCCATTGGCATCCGTCTTCACGAAATCTTCGACACCATCCATGTCGACGTCGATTCCCTGTGCATTGTCGGCAATGCCGTCGCCATCGGGATAACCATCGTCGTTTGCATCTTGGTCTCCACCAGCAGCGTTGTAGGTATCGAGATAGGTATCAAGTGGTCCAGGGAATTTGTCGTAGCTGTTCTTCATTTGAACCGTATTGGTCGGTGCAAGTGCGTCGATTCCATTCTCATAGAACATGCCCTGGTAGAGGCCGTCCGCGAAGATGTCTTTGTTAACGCCCGGATATGCGAGACCTTTTACCCAAAGGTGCTGCATGACTTGCTGGGTAGCTTCGTCGCCGACTTGACCTAGCTTCATGTTGATTGGCGTCCAACCATACCAGTGCGTGTAGTCGGGGTTGAAGTGATAAGCACCCTTCCAAGCCTTGACGTTGTCGTACTTCATGATGTGGAAGTACGTACGCTCGAGTGCGGTTAGGTTGCGAATCTTCATGTTGGCTGCCAGTTTATTGTTGCCATTATCTGGGTTCGTCGGACGATCACCCACGGAGCTATAGGGGCCGATATCTGCCGCAACCAGCGCAGTAATGATATCCCAAGCTTCCATCTGCACCATCTTGACATTCTCGTGGATCAAATCTGCAACGAGTAGTCGTTCGTCAGCGAAGTTCTTCGCGTGGCACTTTTCACAAACTTTGAGCATCAGGGTGCGCGCCGCCGTAAGCGTTGCCGTGTCGTCCTTCGCCTGAGCCACCTTGTAGTCGTGCTTGCCGTCTGCGTTTTCGTCGGCGATGGACATCAACCAGATGTCGGTGAATGCAACGGTAGAACCGGTTGCGGTGGTGTAGACTTTACCGTCTGCCCAAGCGTACCAAAGCTCGTCATACTTAGCGACGCCAGCGGCTTCCTTGGAAACCATTTTCACACGACCGTTTTGGCTGGTGAAATGCGTTCGGGTCGTTCCGCCACCGACAGGACCGTACGCGATGGTCGCGCTGAGATCGTGGTCGACGTATTCTTTACCTGCACCATCGGTCTTCTTGGGGAAGATCTTTCCGTTGTACGGCATATGGCAGTCGACACAAACAGGTACGCGCTTGGTGTCGCCTTCAGATTGGAACATCACGCCATGTTTCGACGTTTCGTACATTTCGATTTGTGGATGGTCAGGACCCATATGGCAGGTTCCGCAAGCTGCGGGATGACGTGCCTCTTTCGGTGAGAAACGATGTCGGGTATGGCAGGAGTCACATCGATTTTCGACGTTGTGGCACTGCATACATTTAGCGATACCGGTTTGGTTGTAGTCAGCGCCGGGACCGTGTCCACCAGAGCCCATAAGTTCTTTGAGCTGTGCGACATCTTGATCGTTGAAGTGATAACCGGAGCCATTTTCGAAGTAGCGGGGGAAATCGTCAAAACGGCCACATTCGTAGTTACGAATGGAAGCGATGGAGTGACGGTTCGCGCGGTGTCCGGCGTATTCGTTCGCGTGACAGGTTTGGCAGGTTTCAGGCGTCGGAAGTTTGCGGTGGCCCTCTGCTGAATCCACGCCTACCACGTCGGCGTGACAGTCGACACAGGTGGCGCCGCCATTCGCGCCGTGACCGGAATGAGCATAATCCCAAACCATCAATGGGTTGAAAGAATCGTGGCAAGCAACGCATTCTGCAACGCCCACGCGGGCTTTGATCGCGGTAACTTCGGCTTCCGTCAGAACCATCGGCGCATTTCCGCCTTCGCCTCCGTCTTTGCCATCTTTACCGTCGACACCGTTGGTGCCGTTCGTACCGTTCGTACCAGCCGCACCAACACAATCCTTCACGTCCACGACGCCGTCGTTATTCTGGTCCGTTAGACCATCGTAACAATTTGCACCGTTGGTTCCGTTGGTTCCGTTGGTTCCGTTGGTTCCGTCCTCGCCTGCAGTACCGTCGCAACCGATGGCGAAGGCGAATAGGAAGGCAATGCCGATCCGCGAAAGTTTCATTATCTTCTCCTCTATTTCCAATCCGGGGTTCAAATTCACAGAAACACTGACCCGAGTTTCCGTATTTAGGAAAAGTTTCACTTGACCCGGATCAAGCGTCGGATTGTTCTGAAAATGCCCCCGATTGCCGCGTTGCCGGAAGGGGGGAACCATCGACATTTCGAGCAAAGATCCGGGACCAGAGTTGACCTAAAGGTCAAAAGGATCAGACGCTGAAGTGGAATCGAAGCGCTGACAGAGGAAGGCCGTGTCACAGCCAAACCAAACCAAGATCGCCCTCACCCTACTATTTCTCGCCTTGGTGAACTGCGCGACAACAACTCGACCGAGAACCATCGCCAACGCTGCGGCCGAACTGAATACGCTAGGGCAGAAATGGTGGGAGTTGCAGCTCAACCAGTGGCCTCAACAGGCAACCTACCTCGGCGATCATCGCTTCGATGATCGGCTTCCCGACCCATCGCCGGCGGCACAAAAACGACACCTCGACGAGGTCCGGCTGCTCTTGATGCAAACACGGCGGATAGATCCTCGGTCGTTGACACAGGAAGAGCGCATCACCCACCGCGTGCTGAGTTGGGTACTCCAACGCAGTCTGGACCTTGAGGTTTGCCGTCACCGTTGGTGGAATGTCGACCATCTTTACGGTCCGCAAATTTGGCTCGTTCAACTTCCCCGCTACCACCGTCTCAAGGATAGATCGGATGTGGCGCAACTGATTAGGCGCTACAAGGCAATCCCCAAATACCTCGAAGAGGTCACCGCGAATCTTAGACGTGGCCTCGAGAAAGGGTGGAGCAGTCCTCGCATTACCGTCGATCGCGTCGTCAAACAGCTCGGCCAACTGCTCGAAAGCAGCGCCAATGCTTCGCCCTTCGTCTCCTCGCTCAAACCGCTTCCATCCCAGTGGACCGAAGAACAAAAGTCGAAAGCTCGCCAAAGCATCGTGGAAGTTGTTGCGAAATCCGTCCTGCCCGCTTTCTCCAAAATGCGTACCTTTCTCCGACAAAACTACAGAAAACGTGCTCGCCAGACATTCGGTGTATCGTCGCTTCCGCAAGGAAACGCCTGTTACCGTCAATCCATCGCGTATCAAACCGGCTCGAAAGCCTCGCCAGAAAAAATACACCAACTCGGGCTGGGCAAAGTACAGACCTTCCGAGATGAAATGCTCGACATCGCCAAGCGTATCGCTGGCGACCAAATCACACTCGCGGAGTTTTCTGCCTCATTGCTTAAACGAAAGGACCAACGCGCAGCTACCGGGAAGGATTTTGTTGCCAGCGCCGATTCGCTTCTAAAACGAACACTCGCCGCATTGCCTCGGGCCTTCTCCACGCGGCCGAAAACCCCGATCGTCGTGAAGGCGATGCCCCCGCTACAAGCAACCGCCGCGCCGGCCGCCTACTATTATGCAGCCCCTAACGACGGTTCTCGCCCGGCGGTATATTATCTCAACACGCATAAACTCGATTCCCGCCCCCTCTATAACCTTGCCGCGCTAACGTTTCACGAAGCGGTACCTGGCCATCACCTGCAGATGGCGTTGGCTGCGGAACAAAAAGAACTGCCTATCTTCCGCCGTCATCTGCGCAATACTGCCTTCGAAGAGGGTTGGGCGCTCTACGCCGAAACCCTCGCCGACGATCTCGGCCTCAAACTCGATCCATTGTCGCGGTTCGGTGTACTCAACTACCAGCTGTGGCGCGCCGCTCGTCTGGTGGTCGACACCGGATTGCATGCGAAGAACTGGAGCCGAAAGCGGGCGGTAGACTACCTCGCAGGTCAAAGTACGCTAAGTCAGCACGAAGCGGAAAGCGAAGTGGATCGATACATCATCTGGCCTGCCCAGGCTCTGGGCTATATGTTGGGAAAACTGACGATCGTTCGGCTTCGCCAGGAAGCAGAAAAGGCGTTGGGAAACCTATTTTCCCTAAAAGACTTTCATCAACAGATACTCATGCACGGCGCGCTTCCCTTGGACATTATGGAGCGGCTCGTACGCGAATGGACCCACGAGAAGCTCGCGAAACGCTAGGCGCGGTCGGGATCTGAATAATACTGAGCGAGCCGGGTAATCATGCGTCGTGGAAAAAGACGGACAGACCAAGCAACCGCCTTATTCTTTAAACCCGGTACGACTGAGATCTTCTCCCCGAGGCTACTCAAGGCCGCAGCAACAACCTCTTCGCTGGTACTCGCTTGTTTTCGCTTCGGCGCCGCGTGCGAACCTGCGACCGCTTGAAAACCCGTAGGCGTGTAGCCTGGGCAGAGCGCGAGAACTTCGATTTCCTTGGGGGCGAGTTCCGCCGACAACGCCTCAGCAAACATCAGGTCGAACGCCTTCGAGGCACCATAGGTCGCGTAGTAGGGAGTCGGTTGAAAGCTGGCGATACTGGCTACGTAGATCAAGCCGCCACGGCCGCGTTTCAACATCTGAGGCAAAAACGCGTAGGTCAAAGCCACGGGCACGCGACAATTCAAATCAATGCTGTCGAGAGCCTGCTGACGGTCCAGGGTTTCGAACGGACCGTATTGACCGATTCCAGCGTTGTTGACCAACAGACCCACGTGCAGGGATTTCTGTTCCACCTGATCCGCGATATTGTCCACCGCGTCATTTTCCAATAGGTCCGCCACAATCACCGAAGCGCGGACCGAATGACGCGCACGCAGTTCTTCCGCAAGCTCTACCAGCTCTGCCTCTCGTCGGGCGACCAGGATCACATCCATACCCTTTGCCGCTAACGCTTTCGAAAACTCCCGGCCGATTCCGCTTGAGGCGCCCGTTACAAGCGCTGCACCTGCAAATCGTTCGCGATAGGGTCTTGGATCGGACATGATTTTGCTCCCAACAGAAGTTCCGCATTGTCGAACGTGAAAGATAGAAAACCTACTGCGCGAAGTACTGACCGATCAAGAGCGACGATCTAGCTGTGCCAGCCAGATCGTCATACTGTGTCAGGTGGCACAGGCACAGACGAGCACTGGCCCATGGCATTTTGTAAGTGTCTGATTTTATGAGCTGCGATAGTGGTCCACGATCTGCAATACGGATACGACGGGGGTTCTCGGAGATGCGACGTGATGAGAAGAGCAGTATAGGAGAACAGAGTGAGTCAACGACACAAACAAGTCCGCAGCCCCATGATCCGCGCCATCTTATTGGCGTCCACTGTCCTTGTCGTCCTGATGACGAATGCCCCAAATTCGTGGGCGGATGCGTGGGCGCCCCCCCCGTGCGAATGCAATGACGATTGTGCGCCCCACGGGATGGAATATTGCGACTACGGCTATTGTAGTTGGTATGGGCCAGGCAAGGTCTGCAACGCATCCGCAAGCCCCGATGCCGGTATTCCCGATGGCGAAGTAGTGGGGCTCGACCACAACCTTTATCCGCCAATAGAGGCGGGCCCCTGGTTGGACCAAGGTTTTCATTGGCCGGAAACGGGACCAGGCTATGACATGGGATGTGACATCCCCCCCCCCGTGGAGGCGGGAAGTCATCCGGTCGACTTCAGATTTATTGGAGACGTAAATCCTCATGACCAATCGCCAGCACCGGCTGACTGCGGGGGTGTTCCCTGCCGTGGCGGCTGCTCTATCGATCGAAGCACCCCTTCGGAATTTGGCTGGATATTCTTAGGTTTGTTGGGGTTGCTCTACTTCGCGAGACGGATCCGAGCTCAGCCGGACTGAAAACGCTCATCGTAACGTCTCGTTGCCGCCGAAAAATATCGCCCTCCAATGCGACATCCCGAATATGGCGGCACATGTATTCCAATCATGCAAAACGACGACGCACTACGAATCTTGGAACGCGATCCATCTGGTAACTTCACACCGTCCCCGGTCGCGAGGTCTCCGATCGCGGTACCGATGGTGGTCAAACCGAAAAAGGCAAAGATAGCGCGGCTCCCCACGCCTAAACGGGCGGAACCCGCGGTACACAATCATTGGCTAGAAGTCAGACTTCAGGATACGGACCACGTAGCGATTCCGTTCACCGAATGCACCATCGAGTTCGCCGATGGGCGCCGGCTCCTCCGCCGTAGCAACGAATGGGGGATTATCTATTTGGATGGCTTGGCCGCCTCCACCACGTTCAGTATCAAACTTAATGAACTGGATAAGGAGATTCAAGGAACGTCCAATAAGGGCGCCCCGGCTGCAGCACGCTCCACCCCTGCGGCTACCGAAGCAAACGCAGAAGACAAGCATCATCACGAAAGCTACGACCAGTGGCGGTCCCACAATGAGTCGATTCGTTGTTCCTTTTCCACCGAAGCTGGCAAACAACTCGTGAGCGCCGGCATGGCGTTGGTCGGTAAACTCAGGTGGGCCGTGGGCGCGGATGATGAAGGTGGCGTATCTTTCGGTTGTTCCGGAGCCCCCTTCTATTTCGCGATGAAGGCCGGCCTGTTGACGGAAAAATGGGTAGAACACTTTCTCGGCTATCATCTCGCGGAAGGTGCGTCCCCCTTCATCGATTGGGACCCCGCTGCGGATGCCCTTCAATGGATTCCTCCGACCGTAGCTGCTAAAGATGAGCTTTACCCAAGCGCAAAAATGCGGGCGGGCGATGTGGCAATATTCTGTGGTGCCGACTCTTCAGCCGACGCCATGGATGTCTTCCACTATGCGGTATTTACCGGAGACGGAGACCAAATCCTCAGTTTGGAACCCGACTTGACCGAAGACGGGGACAATCCGGATAGCACCCTTGTCCTCACCACCGTCCAAGAAAAACTAGCCGAGTACACCCGCGTCTTTGCATGTCACGAGAACGATATCGCGGTGGTCGTAAAGCCATTTACTTTCAACAGCCAGAACAGAAGCTAAAGAGGAATCGGACTCATGGCAAACGCGGAATTCGTCTTTATCGGTGGTTCGGATACGGGAAATCCACATGCATATCTAGTCAGCGAAGAATCAAAGAACGCAGACGATCCGATCCACCTTGAACACGGCAAACCGATATCACTTCCTGCCACAGGGCAATACGATCTCTTCTTGGAAGTTCCCGGCTATCCACTAATCAGACAACGCCTACACATCGACGCGGAATCCCACCCCCCAGTGGTGAAGCCGGCAGATCGTTGTCTGCAACGGTCATTGTCGATTTCCCGGGAGCGGAACACCAACCCGGCGTCGGGCGCGCAAAGTGATTGGCTATTCGTACTACGAGGCGCCTTCGCCAAGCCAAAGGAATTCGTCTTTGTCGTTGGCCAAGACTACAAGGCCCTTCATAAATTAGTCATAAAGAAGGGCGAATCACGATACCTCGAATTGATGAAAGGTCCCTGGCGGGGCAAAAAGAAGCCCTTCCAGGATATTGCAAAATACTCAAGTACACGGATGAATGACTTGCTGAGAAGAAATTCGGGTATCGGCCGCATTGCGGACGCCTCAACCCTTGTCACAGTATTCGATTTCCGTACGGGAGTGCGAAAGATCTTCATGCTCCACGGTTGTGAAAAGGGTGCGCGTCCAGACGAACAGTCATTGGACAAGAGTTGGCGACCGGTTCACCGCTTTGACTATGGCGCCCCACTACCCATGGCCGACGAACTTGGCGGGCTTTCCGTAACGGATGTCTACCGCTGGATTGTCGACGGGGTTGATGAATACCCAGGGCGAGTGGTTGAGTTTTCATTCTTCAGTCATGCGTGGATACAAGGACCCATACTGGTAAATACGTCAGACTTTGTCGGCGTGGAAGTCCCCAATCGGGACGACACAGACCACGATGCGAGGGTGAAGGATTTTTCGGGAATAGAATTCGACCTCAAGAAATTCGCCCGGGCGTTCGCCGATGACTCCCAGTGTTTCAACTTCGGTTGTTTCGCAAGCCAGGACTTGCGAGCAGCCATCGACCTGGTCACCTCTGATGCGAAGGAGGATAAGGCGATCTACATAAACATCAATGATGATCGCCAACGAAAGACGAAGGCCCAATCACGCAAAGGGCTCGCTAGGATAATGAAGGGCTGCTATTCCATGGCGCTCGCTGAGGCCAGCGGCAGACCTTGCTGGGGTGCCCCCGCCGGTATCGGTTCCAATCATCGCGAGAAGCGCGTGGGAGGTCGTAGCAGCTGGTACCACTTCATTCGCCCCATCGGGGATATAGAGCGAATGCGAAAGATCTACGGCATTGAGAAAAACACCCGTGGCTATTTCCGATACGACAAGGCCCTGGCAAAGCGCCTTGAGGCTTTTCTCTAGGTTCTCCCCGAATCACATCATGCTCTCCAGAACTGACGTGTGTGGAATGCGCCAGAACCCAATGTGCCTCCCTCTCCAGTCCAGCATCTGAAATCGAAACTTCTCTCGTTTTTTTCTGAGAGGTTCCGGCAGGCTCGTCACATATTACCCAGTTCGCAAACTTCAGCACCCATGGCCACGAGCCGAAAGCGATCGAATTCATGATGACTTCCATGACCGCCTCCCACTCTAGGCACTTCAAGGTGTCTATCCTATTCGGCATAGCTTTCTTCCTGGTAGGTAGTCATTTGGAAGACAATCGAGCCTATGCCCAATCCAACATGGTCGCGGTCATGGAAAAGAACTGCGGCTTCGAAGACCCAACTGGATGGAAGGTCGGCTTTGAAGACCCAACCGGATGGAAGCCCCTGGAAACCACAATTTGCTACCCTGGCAAGCCGGATGATGCCGCTTCCCCTTTCATTACCCCTGCACTGCGCTCTTTTCTCAACTCATCGGTCGAGGTGCTTACCGGCGTTGTCGACGGAAAAAATGTCGCCAACAAGGCTGCATTGGAGAAAGACGAAGATTGGACGCCGTGCGTGTCGACGGACCGAAAGAAATGGCATGCCGGTTTCGAAGACCCAACGGGGTGGCGCCCCCTACCGAAATTCATCGAACCCAAAGACAATGCTAGCAGCCACCGTCAGCTTTATCCCAGTCTGTTCTTGTGCACCGATGCCTGGTGTTGGACGCCTGTGGCCTCCAAAGCCCTCTGGCAGGCACTCGGAAGGCTCGCCGCCAAGAAGTATCCTATCGTGAGAATCGACACACGAGACAAAACAACCGCTGAGTGGATCGATCGGCTGCTGCGCCTTGCGCTAGAGCGGTACGTTCAAGAGGTCGGACAATACCTAAGACACTTTCGACAGTACCGTGCCACCTTGCTGGTGTGGAACTCTAAGATCTCGCCGGGTGAAACCTGTTCGGGCCTCTACGCATACTATAACGCAAACCGCCACTACCAAAATCTCAGCTATCTCCACGAGGCCATCGCTTCGCTCATTGAGCCCGGTTCAACCAGCAAATGAAACGACACTGGCGTATCCGATAGCCGGAGGCAACGGGTGCGTGCCCTCTCTTCGCGGTCGTCTCCAAGAAAAGAGCCGATTTCTTAAACCACCAGAATTCAATCCAATACGCCTTCGTCTCGGAACGCCTCGGTTGGCCCCCTTCTTGCTCTATACCGAAGCTACGGAAAGAAGCGAAGCAACACAGAAGCAAAGGGAGAGCAGCATGCGTACAGACGATGCAATGACAATGGCTAAAAGAACAGCGCCTTCAAATTCAGCGACCGGTACTATCGTTTCTTCGCGGCCCCCCTGGGGCAGGTTCCATCATGGACGACGAGGAATATCCCGCGCAGGATGGTTGCTTGCGTTCGCCTTCCTTTTCGTCGCCGGATGCGGAGATAGTGTCGCCCCACCAGCATCCTTCATTGAGGACGCCGCAGTTCCTCTGCCGGTTCCGGAATATCCCGATGCAGGCGTGATAATGATCGATAGCGCGCCTCCGGTTGAAGTCGCGCCGGACGCCGGAACCGATCCAGATGGACAGTTGCCTTTCGAGGAAAGCGATACGACACCCCCCAATACCTGCCTTGAAAGTTGCGATGACGGTCTGGCCTGCACCACGGACTACTGCACAAAAACGGGGGTCTGCGTAAACCTCATGAACTCGGATTCTTGCCTGGTCGACGGCATTTGCTATGCGGAAGGCGATAGCTTCGATGACACCGGCTGCACCGTATGCGCACCCACGGCCGACAAAACGACGCCCACGTTCGCTGATGGCAAGCCCTGCTATGATTACGACTCAGAAACGAGCCTGGACTTCTGTTATCAAGGTGTCTGCAAAGGGTTTGACGTTGAAACTTGGCTTCCCGAGGAGGCAGAGGCATCCACCGATTCGAATATGGTGCATGAGGTTACCGCCGCTGACGCGCGGGGAGTCGACTTCATTCCCAATCACGGGTTTGCCTTGATTGGAAATTTCGCTGGCAAGTCGACCTACTATTCCCCCTACGGAACATCCGCCAACGTTGTGACGGCCTTCAAACGGGGATATATCGCCCATCTCAATTATTCCGGTTCTGTTATAAATACGATGATCACGGACAATATCCTCTTCGATATTCACGGAGGCGTTGCCGTTGGAGCAAAGGGAGACGCGTATCTACGAAAGAGCGGAGGCTGGTCCAAAATGCAAGGACTGCAGTCGGAGCTGGGAACTCAAAATATCTATTCTGTATGGAGTCGACCATTGACCTTCGGCGGCATTCATCAGTTCGTCGCGTCGTCGACCGGTCATGTTGCACGCTGCGCCATCATGAACAACTCGGTAAGCTGCAGCAAAAAGTCGGGCATCCCTTCAGACGCACATATGACAGGGGTAGTGGGTATTCCGAATGGCGGCGGATTCAGCGTCGAAGCCTGGGGCCTCCAAGGCGGATCCATTCCGAATATCTTCCATCAGAGTACGTCAACGGGCAGTTGGAGTTCCACGAAGAGCAAGGGCTGCAACAGCGACGCGAGTACAAGTGCATGCCATCTCGCCGGCGGACTGCACAGCATCAAAGCGAGTAACGATGGCGTTCTGTGGGCTGTGGGCAGTGGGGCGACCGTATTGCGCAAGGCCCCCGGAAAAGCCTGGGAGCATCTCGCCACTCCGACCCTCGTTGGGTCGCCTTCCGAGTACGTCTTTCGCGGGGTCGCGATCGACAACAACATGGTTATGATTGTCGGCTACCGCAATCTTCCAGGGAGCCGCCAACTCATGACGTTGTCGTACAACCGTTCAATGAAGGCGTTCTTCGAACCAACTCTGACGAAGGCCTTCGTTGGAACGGACGACCTCCTCTCCAAGCATCAACTGCAGGATATTGCAACGGATGGTAATGGAAAGTTCGTCGCCGTTGGTAGCCGCTATCTGGGCGCCACCGGGCAAAAGCTCCCCATCTACCTACACGCACTCTAGCCACGAATGCGGGGGGCAGAGGCTAGACGGCTACGCCTGGATGGTTGGCGTTGTCAGATACTCTCGACAGACGACCGATGACACGCCAGATCCTCGGCGAGACATCCGCCCACACCAAAATGCCCAACATCCACCACGTGGCAATCCACAGCGGCACACCGCCCAGCCAACCCAGGTGGTAGTAGTGAAGACTGCCCATTTGAATGTAGAGGATTTCGATCAGAGGGCCGCCCAAAGTCATGATCAACAGAAGCCAACGGTCACGAACAGATAGTCTGAAAAAGACTATGAAAAGGACGAGGGCGATGGCAAAGGGCAACCACGAGAAAATAGGATCTAGATAGAGACGATAGATCGACTGCCGCGTCGCCACGACCAGAAGAAGTTGGATGCCGACTTTTAAGGCAGCAGACTCGAGGGCTTTTCGACCGAGAAACGTACGGTTCGGCGAGGCCTCGCCCAAGCGGTGCCATTGGCTCAACTGGAAGAGGAAGCGTAGGATCTGCCCCCAATAGAGCAGCATCCAAATTGGAATCGTCGTCAGCTTGGGAAAATAATGAGGGACACGATAATCGTAGATACGATGACGAACAACGGAATTGAAGTCGTTGAACGCCCCGAGGCCGGCGCAGATAGCCAAGAAGATCGACTCCTGCATCAGCCCGCGCCCTTGCCTGTCATTGACCAGGCGTGCCCAGAAAAACATTCTGGCGAGCATCAATGACGGCACTAGGATTGTCATCAAGGTGAGCTGGTCGCTGACAAAGCAGATGGCGAAACTAACCGAGACGATCACCGCCCCGTCTACCAAAAGCGCTAGATCCGAACGCGGTATTTCAAGAGATGCGGTGGGGCGACTCATGACGATTTCACCCCTTTAACGCTGAAGAGCGAATTCAATTACTTCGCGGATAAAGGCTGTCGGATGACCAAGGCCATGGGCATACGAATCCGTGGCGTAATTCTGCGCCCAGTTGCAGTTACCGCCACACTGGTTTTCCCCTGTGCCCTTGAATCCTGCAGGATCGATTTGCTGGGTAGCGTAATGGTAAAGCGAGTCAACGTCTTTGAAGTCCAGCACGTTGATGTACTTCGGCTTTACGTTGACGGTGGCCTTGCACGGCCAAAGCAAACGTCCGTCGTAGTCGACGTGTGGCTTGAGGCTATTGCGACAGGTTAGATCCTCCGAATAGAGTAGCCGGCGATTCATGCGCAACGAACCAGTAACGGGGTAGCCAGCCTTCTTGCGCGCTAAGATCTTTTCAGCTAACGCGATATAGGCTGGGTCGTCGGCCAATGTCTTGTCCACAAACGCGCCGGTGTTCACGGGCACCACGTTAAGCCAAATCCCTAGGTCATTGACCAAGTCAACCACGTGACTTGCTTGCTCAACGGTATCTGGCTGCACAACGACGTTGACCATCAGTTTGAAACGCATTTCATCGGACAGCTCTCTCAGCATCAGAAGGTTGCGCAACACATCTTCCGGCTTGCGATAGACCCACATCTTGCTCAGAGATTTGAGGTCCAACGAATCGAGCGAGATGATGATATTATCCATATCGGCCAACCAACTCGACCATGCTTCCTTTTTCAACTGACGGTGCAGCAAACTCCCGTTCGAATTGACGATGATCGGATAGTAGTTGAGATCGCGAGCTGCGCGGGTCAGCTCGGGGAGGTCCTTACGAATTGTCGGTTCGCCGCCAGCGAAATAAAGAGCGGAGGCCCGGGTGGCCATAATTTCCAATAGGCGAATCGCCTGCTCGGTATTGAGGACACCTTCATTGGGAAGTTCGGGGTATTTATTCCCCATATGATCATCACAATACGTACACGTGAAATTACAGGTGCGCAGCGCCGTCCAAAGAAACAATGAAGGAAGCAAATCTTCGCGACCCTGACGATGGATCCGACGGTTAAGAATCCAATTTTGGCCGGCTCGACCCAGCGACCGGGTGCGGCGACTCAAATCCCGCAGCACGCTACGAGGCTTTTCCAACCCAGGGCGGATCTCCGCCGCAAGCTCCTTGGCCTCGTCCATGAGACGCACCCAATCGGGATGGCCAGCCACCGGCCGGTAGAGCGAAAAATCGGCAATTGAGCGCGGGCGATCCGCTATATGGCTTATTTTATTAGGTTCTGCCATGGCCTGTTTCTGTGCGAGCATTCTGAAGCACCCTTTCGTTCGAGAACGGATAGCGAAACATCCGGTGATGTTCGTTCACTGACTTGCAGTCATTGTAGTTTGTCACGTAGGGAAGTCAATGGGCGAAAGAGGTGTTTGTCGCCAAAGGGGTAGAATACGAATTGGAGGGAGATGTGCGCTAGGGCTTGAGGGGAAGAATCGCGATATCCACCATTAGATCGTCGGCTATATCTTCTAGGCTACGTCGCAAATCGCGGAGGGAAAGATCGCCGGGAATGACGAGTTCAGCGCTGACGGTGAAAAGCTGCCCCCCACCCAGTGGCGCGGAGTCTTGGTCCGTATGAAGCTCTTCCAGATTAACCCCACTGTTGGCCAAAACGTGGGAGATGCGGCTGACGATACCGGGACGGTCGCCCCCTACTAGATCGAGCTTAACCCGGCGTTGGCCGGCCTGATTCAGCTCTTCAGCCGAACGCTCGATAATAACGGTATAGCCCTCGTCGCTGAGAGCGTTCAATTGTGAAGTTAGTGCCGCGCTATTCGTCGTGGGTACACTGATCTTCAAGACCCCCGCGAACTGGCCGCTCAGACGGACCATGCGACTGGCCTCCCAGTTTCCTTGGTGTTCGGCGACGATGCCCGCGAGCCGGTCGACTACGCCTGGTTTATCCTTCGTGATCACAGCGAGAACGAGTGAGCTGGTCATTGTCGAGGCGTCCTTTTCGAAGTCGGTTGGATAGGAATCACTAGCATACCCCAGCGGCCCTATAGGTACCCCTGAATTCCGAGATAGATCTGGTCGTTGTGATCGAAGAGCGCACCGACACTGCCGGAATTGCCCTCAATGATCTGCACGCCAGCATTGATCTTAAGATGGTCGTTGATGCGATAGGTCAACTGAGGACTCACAATCAACGAAAGATTGAAGAAATCGGCATGGACCAATAGCTGAAAAGCGAGGTCGACGCTGCTCCATTCCCCACGAAAGAGAACCGCGAGCCCTCCGAGATGAGGGCCGCCACCGACGATCTGAGGACGCAGACTCGGGTCGAGGAAAGCATGATCGAGGTGAATTCGATGCCACCATTCTACCTGGAGCTGAATCTCTTCCCCGCGGGTATAGCGTGCACCCAATGTGTAGGCGAGAATCTGAGACTGCGCCGCCGTGGTAAGCCATTCGCCTTCGACCGTATAAGGGGTGCTTCCTGTGAGCGGCAACGACGCGCTATTCAGGTAGGACACGTCTAAATTCAAAAGCACCTCGGAGACCCCTTTGCTTACACTGAGCCCCACCTGATGAAACCGTTGATAGGACGATTCAAGCGCTTTGATGTTGGACGTAAAGAGGTTCTGTAAGATATTCCCGATTTCTTCCGCATCCAGCCCTGCGCCGCTACCCGCCGCAGGAAGCAACGCCATGCCCAAGAGATTGTGAACCTTCACGACGGGTACCCGCTCGTGGGTATACGCGTATTGCATGGCAAAATCCCAGCCGCCGGCGCTGCCACCGAGTCGAAACGCCCCGGTGCTGCCGGTTACAGGTCGAGGAGATTTCGTCTGTAGCAAGCTGGGCTGAATTGCACCTTCAATGGAGTTGTCCACGAAACTCTCCATATAGATGCCGAGCATGCTGAGTTGCGGCGAAACGCCAGGCCCGAACATGGCGAAGTCGCTGCCAAACATATCTAGCCGGTTGGGCACGAAGACAGGCATCCAGATCGTCGTCAGCGTAAGAGGACCCACATAGAATCTGGCCTCCAGAGCCAAGGCGGCCCGCCGCGCGGTTTCGGGATCGAGTTGAGCGCCACCGTTACGCAGGTCTTTGGCGGTTAGCACGTCGTTTGGATTGACGAGGTCATTCATTCCCCAAACAGGGGTGAGCATGCCCGCACGGATATCTACCCAGCTTTTGGAAATCTCGACATACGTATCTCCCAATACGGCTTCGAAATCATGACGATGAAATTTGCCATTGAAGAAATAATACGTTTCATCCAAGCCTGCCGGTTGCTGAGCGGTAAGCCGATAATCCAATTGACCGGTTATCTTCAAGCTTAGCCAAGGCTTCGCGCGGTATTGAAGATAGGCTAAGGCCTGACCGGAAAACTCCATCACGTCTTCGTGAAAACCGCTGAGATCGCCTGGACGCGTACCTTCGTGCTGCAAATCGAGCGCAAGCCGAAACTGCGCTCGTGCCCCCCACTTCACCTTGGGTTCTACGGCCCCGCCGGCCCCTATTTCGGTCGTCGATTTCGCCGAGGTCGGTTGCCAATCATCATCGTCATCATCGTCATCATCAATGATGCCCTCAGAATCGCCGGTGTCTATCGATTCCTCTCCACTGGGTTGGCTTGTCGGCTGGCTTGTAGGTTGGCTAGTAGGTTGGCTAGTAGGTTGGCTAGTAGGTTGGCTAGTAGGTTGGTCCGAACTTTCCTTTGAGGGCTGACCGAAAGGGGCAACGCCCGGTTCATCGCGATCCTCTGCCTGTGCTGTGTACGCAAGCGCAAAAACGAAGCAGAAAATGAATAGCGGGAATCTAGCCAACGAGGTTACTTACGCAGAGCGCGAACCTGAAATTGAGCATCATCGATATCATCGCGAAGCTTTATCTTAGTCATCGCGAGCCACGTGCTGTGCCCCGTTTGTTTGTTAGCCATTTTCAGTCGCGTCGCCAGGAGCGAGCCACCGATCTTCTTCACCTCTTTGATGTAGAGAACTTTCTTCAGCTTGCCTGCCATGTCGAAGAACTGCAGCCGTAGGAGGGTATTGTCTGCCTTGCGAACCCAAGCACGCAGTCGGCTGTACGCATCTTTTTTATGCGGGACGGAATCGATAACGTAGCAGTCCGCCTTGCCCAACTTTTCATCAGCGTGGCGCTTGTAGTTGGCGTCCTCGAGCGAACCCCATTCCAAATCTGCGTAGCTAAAATCGGATCCCATGAAACTCGCGTTCTTCTGTGAACCCACAATGCGACGTACCGCCTTCAGAGCCGGCAGATACATATACTGGTCGTCGTCACGGTCTTTTCGTTCCATGAAAAGGAAAGATGTTCCGGCCACGTCAGCCGGAGAGATGAAACGAACCAAAGTTCGACTCATGCCGTCTGTCCGCTTGCTGCGGGTGAAGAGTTCACGCTCCCGAGTTTCTCCACGCTTATTCTTCAAGCGCATCACCATACGTAGTTCTACGCCCTTGGAACGAAATACCTGCTGGTCCAAAGAACGGGTGATAATTTCCTTAGGGGTGAGTTCCTTTGCTGAAGCCAAGCTTGCGCTCAGCAGCAAAGCCATTCCGGAGATTGCGAAGAGTCGTTTCATTGCGATCCTTTCCTAACCTTTAGAGATCGTCCCAGTTTCAATACTTGTGCTTACTCGCTATCACTTAGTCGCAACCCGGTGGGTAACGTATCGCCAAATAACTGGGCTTTTTCTTGTTCCTGAAGAACGGTGACTTCCATCACAAGACGCAAGAGGCCATCTGAACATTCAATTTGACGAAGTCGGTCTACCAGAACATCACGCATTTTCTCATCAATATCGCGATCATCGTTGCCTGCACGACGGGCCAACAGAACCACGGCCAACGCTACTCCGCGTTTTTGCTGCCAATCGAGAGATAACAGGCGATCGAGCCAGCCTTCTACCTTTTCAACCGCTGCCACGTCTCTAACCGCACCGTAGAGAGGAACCCGCGCGCCGAGGCGCCCTAGCGCCCAAAAGGCAAAATCCCCGCGCCCGGCGATGGCGTTACGCAGCGCCACGTCACCGAGGCCTTCCTTGGTAGTGGCGGGAATTCGCTCCAAGCTGGCAACCGTCCGCCATTTTTCGGCGAGTTCCTGCCGGTTCATTCCGTCCCCAGCCCCTTTCTTACCCTTGCCCTTCTTACCCTTTGAAGATTTCTTTCCAGTGGCACCAGCCGCCTTAAGCGCGGCGCCCGACAACAAGGGCGGTGCTAATTTATTCGTTAGTTCGAGTTGCTGGGGTTTATCGAGACCACCTGCAATTCGTCGCCAAAAAATCCACCAGCCAATTCGGCACCATGTGTCGTTAGAATGAACAATGCCGTCACGATAAATCGACCACGCATTCTCGATTCGCCGATTATCGAGAGGGTCTCCAAAACCGGGCCTCAACACGATGCCCGCCAGACTCAACCAGGCCGCCTCATGCTCCGGGCTATGTCGACGCTGTTCCGATAGCTGCCATAAACTCGACCAGAGCAGGCGAATCTCCGAACCCGGCCATTGCATTCGGCCAGCATCAAATACGCCTTCGAGTTTCTTGATCAGCGAACGGGGGCCATCGTTGCCTCCCTTGCGCTTGGGCGCGAAGAGTTGCGCCATCAATTCCGCGGCTTGTTGCTGCTGCTCATCACCGAGTTCCACCGAAGCGTCACCCACCGCTGGCCCCGTCGCCCCAGGTTCTTCTTTTCCCTCATCTCTGAGTGAGAATTCGAGGTCCCAACGGTTCTTTCCTTCTTTGGCGGCGCACCAGAGCTGCAACGTGCCTAGCTCGGTAAGCCGGCCTCCGACCCGTACGGGAAGTGGCTGACCTTTGCTCTTACCATCGAGATGAATCACCGTATGTAATGATGGCAGCTCGACAAAGACGTCGTCTGTGATTTCGGTCAACTTCCCCGCATCATGACCGAGGGGGGCGGTAGAGCTGTAAAGCGGAAAACTCACCGGGCGATCGGTGATCAACTCAAAAACGCGGTCGGCAATCTCGACTTCGTCTCCTTCTTCCACACCAAAGGGAATCAGACAAACCGCATTCTTGCTCCCGGACGAATCGGCGACACCGAGATAATATGAACGTGCCGTACCACCACCGATTCGGATCCCTTTTCCGGCCCGAACCAAACCATAGTTGGCAGCACCTAGAGCAACAGCCAAATCGAGGCTACTGCTTTCCAAAACCTCCGGTTCTTCGCCAAACCAGCGGTCGAGGGATTCGACAACTCGGTCCTGAACCAGGCTCGCCTTCATCGCCCCACCGTTGAAAAGCAACGCATCGGGTTTGGACTGATGGCGCTTCAAGAAGGCCGCCAAGTTGCGCGTAATGGCCGGTTCATTGGCGTAGGGCAAACCCAATTCTTGAAGCCCCATACGCTTGGGCTTCACGGGCTCCTCTAGACCGCAAGGCGGAAAGAAGCCATCCAGCACGATTTCTTCGACCTCGTCTCGGAAAAGGTCGATGCGCAAACTGCCGCCGATGACTTTGGAACCGCTGCCTGCCAATGTGATGGTATGCCGTTCCTCGCCCATTGGGCTAAGCAGTTTTTCCTTCGCCTGCCGACAGGCGTGGACCAGAGCCCCCCATTGCCGGGCGCTAAGCTCACCGGCCCGTTTGACCAAACGCTTTTCCAAATGGCGTGCCAGGGCCAAATCCATGTTGTCGCCGCCGAGCATCAGGTGGTCGCCGACAGCCTTGCGCTGCAACGCCATTTCGTCGCCTTCACCCGTAACGGTGATCAGCGAAAAGTCGCTCGTGCCACCGCCCACGTCACAAACCAGAATCTCCTGCCCGTCGTGTAGGATCTCTTGCCAATATTCCCCTTGGCCACGCATCCAGCTATAGAAGGCAGCCTGGGGCTCTTCCAGAAGGGTAAAATGCTGCAGCCCCGCCCGCTGGGCGGCCTCCACCGTGAGCTCTCGAGCGACCTCATCAAATGACGCAGGCACTGTTAAGACGACATCACATTGGCTAAGGGTCCACTCGCTTCGACCAGCCGACATCTCGTGGTCCCAGGCTTCCCGAAGATGCTGAAGGTATCGCGAAGAGGCCAGCACGGGTGAAAGGTGCGGAACCTCCGAGGGACTTCCCCAAGGCAAAAGGTCGCTGCTGCGATCGACGCCCCCGTGGCAAAGCCAGGATTTTGCCGACGAAACCAATCGGGCCGGAATCAGAGCGCCATGGTCTCTAGCGAAAGCACCGACCGCGTAGTCGCGCTTGGGATCCCAAGTAAGCCCCGTGGAACCCGACGGCAAATCGTGAGCGCCCGGAAGATAGAGAAATGACGGTAACCCAGGCCGCTTGGCGATCCTGGATTCATCTACCAATTGGGGAATCTCGAACAATCGAACGGGCGGCTTATCAGCCCCGTCTGCCAGATCCACATACGCAAGGGCGCAATTCGTCGTTCCGAGGTCGATACCTACGATATAGCGTGCTTGTCCCATAAGCTGCGAAGATACCAGGGCTTGCGCCGCTGGGTCCATTATGAAAGAGTGCCTCCCTGCTGCCCGACACCGACCTCCCGGGCTACCGAGTGATGGACATGGCCACCAAGTCGACAAGGTACCGCTTTCTTTTCGCTTTCGTGACCGGCCTAGGGCTTTGCACCACGCTCCTTTGTGCACCAGCAGCCGCCCAGGAAATCGGCGTCATTCAGTCCTACGCCGGCTTTATCCCTCAGAATGCCCCACATTATGCGAACTACCTGGTGCGAACCCTACCGGAAGGCAGTGTGGTCGCGGGCTCAGAACTCGTAGAACGGATCATCGAGCGATTTGGCAGAAGCCCGCAGTCGTCAAGCATCTCTCCAACAGCGCTGGAAAGTTTGAAGCAAAAGCTCCTCCGGCAGATCGCTAGCGGCCGGCGCAAATTTCTCGAAGGAGAGTACCAGCTGGCGATCAAATCCTTATTGACAGCGCTGAATGCCGTAAAGAAAAATGCGGAGCTACTAGCCGATAGCAAAAAGCTACGCCAGTCCAGGCGCGACGCTTCCCTTTACCTCGCGCAATCCTATCTGCGAATGCGAAGGCGAAAAATGGCCGCGGGCATTATGCACGATGTCATTCGCCTTAACCCGAAGCGAAAAATTTCGAAAAAAACGTACAGCCCCGACCTAGTGAAATTGCATGAGCGAATCCAGCGCAAAATGCGTCGCTTGCCACGCCATAACCTGGAAGTTGGCGTTAGCGTCGAGGCTGCTATCTACGTCGATGGAAAATATTCCGGCGGTTCGCCCACGACGATCAAGGGCCTATTTCCCGGCCAGTACCATATTTACGCGAAGGGACCGAAGAAGCAAAGCGTCGTACACCTTGTCGAAATCAGCGACCGCGACCGAAAGCTGGCCATTGATCTAGAGT